>Ga0208863_1000373_pt1 | contig 49436 bp, 51 predicted proteins | sample RifOxyD3_FD_184040 | JGI IMG/M metagenome (GOLD analysis project Ga0208863, IMG submission 184040) | Soil microbial communities from Rifle, Colorado - Rifle Oxygen_injection D3 (SPAdes) | ecosystem: Environmental > Terrestrial > Deep subsurface > Rock core/Sediment | place: Rifle, Colorado... | reverse complement strand
GCCGTGGGTGAACATGAAGGGGGTCGGGCGCAGGCTGATTCGTGGAAGCGACAGGCTGATTGGCAAACTGAATACGCGTTGTTATGCAGACAGTGAAAGACAACGCCAATTTCTTGTCGAACAGGGGATAATTGACGACAAGCAACTGTTGGTGATAGGGGCAGGTTCGCTGGCCGGAGTAGATGGAGTGCGTTTTAATCCGGCGCGATTTTCAGATGATGAGCGGATTGCCACCAGGCAAACGCTTGCTATTCCTGAAAAGGCACCGGTAATATTGTTTGTGGGCCGGATCACGGCTGACAAGGGGGTGCATGAACTGCTCGAGGCGTTCCGTGAGATTAAAGCGAAACAGAGCCGCGCGCATCTGGTGTTTGTTGGACGTTTCGATTCTGACAGCGGGATAAAGGGAGAAATTTGCCAGGATGAGATTGACAGCATTCGGGATACCCATATCGTTGGTCATACCGAATGTCCCGAGGCATATATGGCTATCGCGGATATCCTGTGCCTGCCAAGCTATCGCGAGGGATTTGGGACGGTGGTCATTGAGGCCGCAGCAATGGGGGTGCCGACGGTTGGCTCGGATATTTATGGTTTGGCTGATGCGGTGGTAAATGGTGAAACAGGGATTCTGGTGCCCCCTCGGGATTCGGCGGCTTTGGCAAGGGCAATGTCAACATTGCTGGCCGATGAAAAACAGCGCGTGAAAATGGGATGTGCTGCCAGGCAAAGGACTAAAATGCTTTTTGATGCAAAGCTGATAAACGGAAAACTGATTGAGGAATATGGCAATCTTCTCCGCAGCGCGGGCAAGCCGTGATTTCAGAAGCTAAGCGCCTTGTGAGAAATGCTTCATTATTGAGCAAGGAATCCTTGCAGTCGCGCTATCTCTGGATCTTTGCCTTCTGTTTTGCGACGGTTTCCTCCTTGTTGTTTCAGAAATTTCTGCTGCCGATGCTGCCGTCCATACATGCAGGTTCCGGCCTGCTTATGAATGACGCGGAGTACTACCATAAATCTGCGCTGCTTATTGCGGAGAATATTCGTGCCCATGGCTGGTCGGCATGGTCGATCTGGTCGGCGCAAACCAGCACGGTGGGGAATGTAGCAGCCCTTGCCGCACTCTATGCCATTTTCCCGGTTGACCCGGCTCTGGTCATTCCGGTTAATGCCTTCCTGCAGGCGAGCAGCGCCTTTTTGCTTCTCCTTATCGGGCGTGAACTGTGGCCTGGCCGGGTGGGCAATATTGCCGGGCTGGTTGTGGCGGTGTTTTTTGTAGTCTTTCCCTCATCGCTCAGCTGGTACAGTCAGCCGCTTAAGGATTGTTACGTCATTACCGGCATGCTGCTGATTCTTTATACCTGGCTCAAGGCGCTCAACTCCTTGCCAGAGAGAGGCGGGTTGGCGGCGCTTCTTGCCTGGATGTGGTTGGGCCTCTTGCTGGTTGCCTTTGTTAAACTGTATTATCTCAAGCTGCTGCTTGTTGTTGCGGGAATGACAGCCTGTCTTGTGGCGGGGTGTCTTCTGCGGGAGAAACATCCTCAGCGTTACCGTATTTTGTTTTTTTACTTCGCTGCTGTTCTTCTCATAGCCATAACATTGCAAATTATGCGTCCTTTGGTGGAAGAGCATAGCGAGGGGTATGCCGAGTGGACCCCTGCCGTTATTGGTACCACTCAAGCGTGGCGATGGCAGGAATCACCCTGGCTGCCCGATACCCTGGAAAGGTATCTGGAGACAGCAGCGAAAACCCGTGCCGGGATGATAGAGCACAATTATCGCGTTAGCGCCGGTTCGGTTATCGATGCGGAAAGAGCGCCGCAGTCAGTTTCGGAGATGCTCCTGTACTTGCCGCGCGCCCTGCAGATCGCCCTGTTTGCGCCATTCCCCGACACATGGTTGCAGAAGCCCAGCCTGACCCGGCTTGTCGGGGTATGCGAAACGGTGCTCTGGTATTGCATCCTGCCCGGCCTGCTGCTGACGTTGTCTTACCGGCGCACACTTGCGATGGCGGTAACCTTGCTGTTTGCCGTATTTTTTATGACGGTGTTCAGCTTTGTGACCCCAAACGTCGGCACCTTGTATCGCTACCGGTATGCCTGTGAATTTATGTTGATGATTATCGCTGTTGGTGGCTGGAGCCGGTTTTTTCTGAATCATCCGGGGAAGAAAGGAGGTCGTGCGCCTGAATCATGTCCGGTGGCTTCTTTACCGGCAGAGGACAATAATCCGGTTCAGCACAGCGGCTCAAAAAGAAATCTTATCAGTGCTGCTGCTATGGTCTCTTTTCTGACCCTGGTCGGATCCCTGGGTTTCTTTGCCCGCGATCTTTTTATGGTTCGCTGGTTTGGCGCAGGCCAGGAGATGGACAATTTCTTTCTTGGGGCAATGATCCCCATGTTTTTTGTTTCGGTGCTTTCCATTCCGGCTGGCGCGGCAATGACCCCGGTATTTTCTATGCTGCGGAATGCTGCCGATCGGTTGGCGCAGGCAAGAGTCATCGCTTCGGCAGTGCTTTTTCTGTCGCTGCTGCTCGCCTTAGTCTCTATCCTCTTGTATTTTCTTGCCCCGTATCTGTTTTCGGTGCTGAACTGGCATTACACCAGTGAGAAGATGGCGGCCATTCTCAAGATCATGAATATCTATTTGATAATTCTGCTGCTCAGCGGTCTGGTAGTTACTGGCAATGCCATTCTAAATATCGAGGGGATATTGGTTTTTCCGGCGGTGGCGCAACTGGTAGTGCCGGTTGTGGTGTTTCTGGCCCTGCTGATGTTTGGCGCGGCGCATGGGATCAATGCCGCAGCTTATGGCATGCTGGCGGGGCAGGTTGCGAACCTTGGGCTGGTGATTTATGCGCTCAGGCGCTGGGGGGCGCTGCCTTTGTTCTGTCCAGACATCTCGATGGCGCTGCAGAAACTGCCTTTTTATCAGTATTTTATTCTTGTGGCGGCCTCGCTGTCGGCGGCGCTGTTTGTTCCGGTGGCAAATGCAATAGCGGCTAATCTGCCAGTTGGCAGTGTCGCCATCATTGGCCTGGGCTCCAAGGTTGTTTTGTTGATCACGGGAGTGCTCGGAATTGGCATGACAACGGTGCTGTTGCCGTATTTTTCCAGTCTGGTGGCAAAATTTCGTCATCATCAAGCGAGGTCTGACCTGTCTTTTTTTCTGTTGCTGGTAACCCTGTTCAGTGTTCCGGCGGCGCTTGTCCTGACGGTACTGGCAGAATCAGTAACCGGCGCAGTGTTTGTAAACAGCGCGCTGAACGAGGTGGACATTCACAACGTGGTAAGGGTGATTCAATACGGGGTGATTCAGTTGCCTTTTTTTACATGTGGGCTGGTGGCCATCAAATTCATCACCGCTTATCAGCGCACCTGGATTATCCTGCTGTCATCGCTGGTGGGTCTGGTGCTGACCGTTATTCTGGGGGTGTTTCTCGCAAAATTATTCGGGGTTGGCGGCATTTCCCTGGCTATGACGTTATCGATGGCGGTTTCTGCGGCAATTCTGGTTTCTTATGCAAACTACCTCAAACATTTACCGGTTTCTGACAGTGTTTTTATTGTGTTTAACTGGGTTCTCTTTATTACCCTTTTTATCTGCCTGCATTATCGTGTGTATGTAGGAGCGGTGATTTCCGGCAGCGCCTATCTTCTCCTGGTGGCAGGCAGTTGGCATGCGATGATCGTTCACGCCTTTGGCGGCAGAATACCACTTAAACCCCGCTCCAGCGTGGTTTGATGATGGAGCCTTGGCGCAGATTCTTTGCTGTGCCGGCCCGAAAAACCAGCCATAGCTCTCCGTGGACATCTTACCTGATAGTTTGCCTGCCCCGACAGGTGTGGTAATGATTCGACCGGTACGAATAGCACGAATCGTCATCCCTGATATTCTTCATCACCTTACGCAACGTGGCAACCGCAGCCTGAAGACTTTCTTTTTACAGTCAGGTGACACCAGGGGATTGCGGCGGCAAAACTTGCAAGGTAACTTGCAAGGGGACGCTCTTATAACTTGCAAGGGGACGCTCTTAAGAAATTCAATTGCGGCGGCAAAACTTGCAAGGTAACTTGCAAGGGGACGCTCTTAAGAAATTCAATTGACAAAGTATAGTTGCTCGTGATAGCTTCGACCCATGCCTCGAACTGCACGACTGGACGCGCCCGGTATATTTCACCATGTGATGATCCGGGGGATAGAGCGTCGGAACATATTCCGCAACAACAAGGATCGGGAAGATTTTCTGCTACGTCTGGGGAAATTGCTTCCGGAAACCCGGACCGTCTGCTACGGTTGGGTTTTTTTATCCAACCATGCCCACTTCCTTTTCAGGACTGGTGCTTTTCCGCTGTCTAACCTCATGCGCAGGTTATTGACCGGTTATGTAATCGGTTTCAATCGGCGCCACGGACGATGTGGCCAGCTTTTTCAGAACCGCTTCAAATCGATCGTGTGCCAGGAAGAGGTTTATCTCAAGGAGCTTGTTCGCTATATCCATCTCAATCCTATTCGGGCCGGCCTGGTCGCAGACCTTGCTGGGTTGCAACGGTACCGCTATTGCGGCCATGGAATGTTGACCGGCGCTGCCGAGGTTGAGTGGCAAGATGCAGAACATGTTTTGGCCTTTTTCGGTGAGGAAATTTCCACCGCCCGGTCGGCTTACCTGGCTTACATGGCAGAAGGCCTTCAGCAAGGTCATCGAAAAGACCTGACGGGAGGCGGCTTGATTCGCAGCCTCGGTGGCTGGTCGGAAGTGAAGCGGGCGGGGCGGGATCATGGGATGAGCGATGCACGTATTCTGGGGGAATCGAATTTTGTCGAGGCGCTTCTATCAGAGGCGGGTGAGGCTTTGAACCGGCAATATGCACTGAAGGCCCTGGGTTACGATTTGCAAGGCATTGCCGGGAGGGCCGCATCACTGTTGGGGATCGAAGTGGACGAAATCTTTTCTCCCGGCCGCCAGAGTGCCAAGGTCAAGGCAAGAAGTCTCGTTTGTTTCTGGGCCGCCAGGGAACTGGGCATGCCGTTGTCCGATCTGGCGCGGGCTTTTACCATGAGCATTCCAGGCATCAGCTATGCCGTGAGACGAGGCGAAGCCCTTGCTCGGGCCAACGGCTTTAATCTGGGAGATCAGGTAGTGAGCAAGCAAGGGATTGAGGGGGAAGAGATAACCGTCGGGCGATAAAAGCCCTGGGGTTGAAGGTCGGCGTGAAAAGATGATTTGCCAGATATGGTAATGATTATTTGTCAGCCATGTTAGCCTTGGTAATGTAACCATTGACAGCCTGGCTTTTTTGGTCTACATAAAGCTACACTAATTGCAACTTTATGTAGACCAAGGGTGGCCTATGCAACCGATTAAACAACTGGCAAAGATCCTTGCTGGACTTGCGGATGATGAACATTACCTGTTTTCCCTTACCGACCTGAAGGGTGCAATGCCCGAACAGAGTCGGAGCGGATTCAAGGCGTTGGTCTGCAGAGGAGTAAAGGATGGTTTACTTAAGCGTATTTGTCATGGGTTATACCTGTATCCGGCGGTTGAGTATGCCAGCGGATTGGTGCTTTTTCATGCGGCGGCGAGATTGCGGGCCGGTGCGTTTAATTATATCAGCCTTGAGACGGTGCTCAGCGATGCCGGCGTGATTTCTCAGATGCCTATGAACTGGATCACCCTGATGTCTTCCGGGCGTAGTCATATTGTGAATTGTGGTGCATTCGGTCGTATTGAATTTGTTCACACCAAGAAAAGGCCGGAAAATTTGGCAGATCAACTGATCTATGATTCACATTGCCGTTTGTGGCGTGCCTCCGTTGTCTTGGCAATAAAGGATATGTCGGCCACCAAACGGAGTACTGATTTAATCGACTGGAATGCCGCCAATGAACTTGCTTGATCAACTCGTCCTTCAGGCAATGAAAAATAAGGCTGAGCTTGCGCCGTTGCGTGTGGTAGTTGAGAAAGAACTTCTTCATCACGATATCATTCGCGAAATGAGTGCAGCCGGGCTTCTCGATACCCTGACTTTTATCGGTGGGACTTGCTTGCGGGCCTGTTATGGCTCTAATCGGTTGAGTGAGGATTTAGATTTTACGGGGGGAAAGAACTTCAACCGTGCGATGCTGAGCGACTTGGCTGCTATTCTTGTTGACAGGCTGGAAGCGAAATATGGCTTGCATGTTACGGTAGGTGAGCCGAAGAAAGATACGGGGAATGTTGATACCTGGAAGATGAACATTATCACCCGACCGGAACAAAAGTCGTTGCCTTCCCAAAGGATAAATATCGATATTTGTACCCTGCCAAGCCATGATAGACGCCCGATGATGTTGCGCAACCATTATGGTGTCGACATGGGAACCTCCGGCCTGATCATTCAGGCGCAAAGCCGAGAAGAAATCCTGGCAGATAAACTTGTTGCCCTGGCCTTGCGAACAAACCGACTGAAAAATCGTGATCTTTGGGATATTGTATGGCTTAAGCAGCAAGGTATTGATCTGCCGCTTGATTTGATCCCGAAAAAGATTCTGGATCGTCATCTGAGTACGGCGGAATTTCTGGATTTGCTGAATGCACGTAAGTCCCAATTACAGCGGGATGCAGTATTACGCCATGATTTTATTCAAGAAATGAGACGATTTCTGTCGGCACGCATTGTGGCAGAAACAATTGAGAATGAAGCGTTCTGGACGTATCTGGCCAACGTTGTCTGTGCGGAATGTGAACGGGTAGCGCAGTCACTCGGTAACGCTTTTGAACCACCCAAGTTTAAGATGTAAGCAAGAAATATGAGGCTTTAGTGGATATTCAAAAACTTGAAGTTATCGAAGGAGTTTTACCCCGACGTGCGTTGGCTCTGGTTTTGGAATGGGGGTGCTTATTCCTCATAGGAGCTATTGCCTCCACTCTTGCTCGTAGCCGGATTGTGGCTCTGCTTGGCCCTGGTTTGCACAAATTGGTGGTTAAGGGGGGGCAAGGATCTTTGCATGAAACGACTGGTTGATCTGATCCTGGCTTTTTGGGTAACGGTTGTTCTGGGCCTGCCGCTCGTGCTGGTGGCCTTGCTGGTCAAGCTTACCTCGGCAGGCCCGGTGTTGTATTGGTCTGACCGGGTAGGGCGCGGTAAGCGGATTTTCAGGATGCCCAAGTTTCGCACCATGCGGGTAGGCACGCCAGCGGTGGCGACGCATCTGCTTGCCAGTCCGGCGGCGCACCTTACCCCGATTGGCTCTTTTTTGCGCAGATCCAGCCTGGACGAGTTGCCCCAGTTGTGGAGCATCCTCAAGGGGGAGATGAGTTTTGTCGGCCCTCGTCCGGCGCTTTTCAACCAGGATGATCTGCTCGAGTTGCGTCTCCGGCACGGGGTGCATGAACTGGTGCCGGGCCTGACCGGCTGGGCGCAGATTAACGGCCGGGATGAGCTGTCGATTCCCGAGAAGGTGCGGCTGGATGCCGAGTATCTGCAAAGGCGTTCGCTGGGGTTTGACCTGCTGATTTTGTGGCGCACCATGATCAAGATTGTGACGAGGGATGGAGTGGCGCATTGAGTGGATTGCCGTAGCTTCTCGTCTTGTGCAGAAAAAATACAGGAAACCGCATGAAATACCAGCTTCGTAAACTGAATTTCTGGATTGTCCTCGGGATTGATCTGCTGCTGCTGGTCGCGGCGCATCTGCTGGCCTATGGCATCCGTTTTGATGGCGTGATCCCCCCGGAACAGCGGGCCAATATCTTCGCCGTACTCGGTTTTCTTCTTCCGGTCAAGCTGGTGCTGTTTCATTTGTTTGGCTTGTACCGAGGGATGTGGCGGTACACCTCTCTGACGGATTTGCTGAATATCCTCAAGGCTTGCGCGGTTGCCGGGTTTATCATCCTTGGCGGCATCCTGTTGTTGAACCGTTTCGCTGGGTTTTCCAGGGCGGTCTTTGTGCTTGATGCCCTGCTCACCTTTCTTTTTATCGCTGGTTTTCGCATCAGCCTCAGGCTTTTCTGGCAGAAGGCCTTCGGGCTGCCGTTTCTGCAGGAGAATGTCGGTAAGCGGCAGCGCCGCAAACGGCTGCTCATCATCGGGGCTGGAGACGCGGCGGAAAAGGTGATGCGGGAAATCAACGAGAACAAGACCCTGCCCTATGTGGTGTCTGGCTTTCTCGATGATCAGTCCGCCAAGATCGGCCAGCGGATTCACGGTATTCCGGTGCTTGGCCCCATTGCCGATCTTTCGGAGTATGTCTTTAAAACCAAGGCCCAGGAGGTGCTTATTGCCATTCCCTCGGCCAGCCGTGACCAGATGCAGAGGATTGTCGAGCTGTGCCGAACCTGTCAGGTTCCCTTCAAAACCCTGCCTGGAATGGGGGAGTTGATCAGTGACAAGGTTTCGATCAAAACAATCCGCGATGTCTCGTACAAGGATATTCTGGGGCGGCCATCGGTGCGCCTTGAACTTGATCAGATCGGTGAGGTTCTGGCGGGGAAAACGATTCTGGTTACCGGAGCGGGGGGCTCCATCGGTTCGGAACTCTGCCGCCAGATTGCCCGTTTTCAGCCCGCCTCTCTTATTCTCATGGACATCAGCGAGGAAAATCTTTACCGGATCGAGATGGAGTTGCTCCACGAATACGGCTTTCGCAACTATGTGGCCGTGCTTGGCAAGGTGCAGGACAAGGCCTTGCTGGAGTTGTTGTTTGCGCACTATCGGCCAACGGTGGTTTTTCATGCTGCGGCCTACAAGCATGTGCCCATGGTGGAGCGCAATCCCTGGGAGGGGGTGTATAATAATATCTTTGCTTCCAAGCGGCTGATGGATGTTTCGGTGCGCTATGGGGTGGAGCGGTTCATCCTGATTTCCACCGACAAGGCGGTGCGGCCCACCAATGTCATGGGCGCCACCAAAAGGATGACCGAGATCCTCATGCAGGGGTTCTGCAGGCAGGTCAACGAATCAGGCGCCTCAACCAGATTCATGGCGGTGCGTTTCGGCAATGTTCTTGGTTCCTCGGGCTCGGTTATTCCCCTGTTTCGGCGGCAGATCGAGCTGGGCGGCCCGGTCACCGTCACCCACCCGGATATGACCCGCTACTTCATGTCTATCGAGGAGGCGAGCCAGCTCATTCTCCAGGCTGCTACCATGGGGGAGGGCGGGGAGATCTTTATTCTGGAGATGGGCACCCCGGTGCGGATCGGTCAGATGGCCCGTGATCTGATTCGTCTCTGCGGCAAGGAGCCGGACACGGAGATTGAGATTATCTATACCGGGCTGCGGCCAGGGGAGAAGATGTACGAGGAGCTGATCACCGAGGGCGAGGGGATTGTTTCTACCGGCCATGAAAAGATCATGGTGCTGCGCGGGAACGGCGCCTGCCTGGAGGAGTTGCAGGAATCGCTGGCAAAGCTCAAGCGGTTTGCGGCAACCCATGATGCTGAGGGGATCAAGGCCGAGCTTGGCAGGGTGATCCCTGAGTACAGGTCCCAGACCAGTGAATCCGTTCTGCCCAGGGGATGAGATGTTAATGAAAAACGCAAAAGCGAGAGATTATACTAAAGCTGAGTTGAGCAGCTTGCCTGCTCAAACGAAACTTATACCCTCTGGGTGCAATATGGTCATAAAGTGGCTGTTTTTCGCCTGCCTCGTTTCCTTGCTCTTAAGGGCCACTCCGCTTCGGGCCCAGCCCGGCAAGGAGATCGCCCCCCAGGAGCGCTGCCCGGTCTGCGGGATGTTTGTGGCCAAGTATCCAGACTGGATAACTCAGGTTCGCCTGACCAACGGCACGCTGAAGTCCTTTGACGGGGCAAAGGATATGCTGGCCTTTTTTTTCGCCCCGGCTGTTTTTGGCGCGCCGGGTCAGGCTGTTAAGGAAATCTGGGTGAAAGACTATTACACCCTGGCCTGGCTTGATGGCCGCCTGGCCTGGTATGTTGTCGGCAGTGATGTTTACGGCCCCATGGGGCACGAGTTTATCCCCTTTGCCTCGGCTGCCGCAGCGGAAAGTTTTCGTAAGGATCACAAAGGAACCAGGGTGATGCGTTTTGCCGAAATTACCGAACCGCTGGTGCAGTCCCTGCGCCACGGCCAGAAGATGCGCTGATGCGGCCTGCTCTGGTTTTCGCCCTGTTTCTCTGCCTGTTGCTGGCCCTTGAGGGGACGTTGTTTGTCGATGGCCTGCGCAGGCGCAAGGCCGAGGCAGCGACCCTTGCCCAACTGGCGGTGGTCACCAGCGCCCTGGGCCTCACCGATCTGGCCGTGGCCACCGAGGCCCGCTACACCCGGCATCCAGCGGTAAGCGATCCGATGGCCCCCTTCATGGATCATCCCGGGGCCATCGAACATTTTCCTACCGGCGCCTTCTGGCTGCCGCCTCCCCGCTGAATCGCCATGGCGCAAAAAAAACTCGAAAAACAGCTCAACATCCTGGATTATGCCCTGTCTTCCCTGTGGCGGCGGCGGATGAAAAGCCTCAGCCTGCTGCTGGTTTTTGCTGCGGTTATTTTCCTGCTCGCCTCTTTTCAGCTGGTGACCCAGGCTTTATCTGACAAGGCGAAGCAGGTGCTGGCCTATACTCCGGAGATCACCCTGCAAAAGATGTCGGTCGGTCGGCAGGAAGCCATTCCCCTGGCCTATCGGGAGCGGCTTGGTGGAATCTTTGGCATTCGCCGGGTGGTGCCTAGAATCTGGGGTTATTATTTTGACGAGGTTCGCTTGGCCAATTACACGGTCATGGGGATGGAGGTGGGAGAGATGCCGGAGGGCGCCCGCCTCGACACGGCTCTGGCCAGCGGCGCTATGCCAGGGCCAGGGCCGGAGGAGCAGGGCAAGGTGGTTATCGGGCAGTCCATTAAAAAGGCTCTGGCCCTTGAAGGGCGGACTACCTTTTCCCTGTTCCGGCCTGATCTTTCCTTAAAGGCCTTTGAGGTCAGCGGGGAGTTTTCGCGGGATACGGATATTCTGACCAACGACCTGATGGTTATGAATCTGGCTGAGGCCCGCGATCTTTTCGCCCTTCCTGCCGGGATGGTCACTGATCTTTGCGTGTATGTGGCCAACCCCAAGGAGATTGACACCATTGCCAGAAAAATCTCCGAGGCCCTGCCAGCAGTCCGGGTGCTGACCAGGCCGCAGATTCAGAAAACCTATCAGGTAGTCTTTGGCTGGCGCAGCGGCTTTGGCTCCATCTGTCTGCTGGCGGCACTGGCCGCCTTTGTTATCCTGGCCTGGGACAAGGCCTCCGGGCTTTCTCCGGAAGAGCGGCGGGAAATCGCCATCCTCAAGGTGCTGGGCTGGGAAACCAGCGACATTTTGGCGGTTCGTTTCTGGGAGTCGGTGCTTGTTTCCGGGTTGGCCTGCATCCTGGGGATGACTGCGGCCTATATCCATGTGGTCTATTTTGCCGCCTCCCTTTTTCGCCCGGTGCTCATGGGCTGGTCTGTGCTGCGGCCAGAGCTGTACCTGGTTCCCAGGCTGGAGGCGGGGGATATCCTGCTGATTCTGGCCTTTACCGTGATTCCCTATTTGGCGGCCACGGTGATTCCGGCCTGGCGCAGCGCCACGGTTCCCGCCGATTCGGCGCTGGGAGGCTGAGGCGATGCTGATCGAACTTTCCGGGGTGAGCAAGATCTACAATCAGGGCAAGGCCAACGAGGTGCGGGCCCTGAGCGATATTGACCTTGAGGTGGAGCAGGGGAGCATGGTCTGCCTCAAGGGGCCGAGCGGCTCGGGCAAGAGCACCCTGCTGGCCATCATCGGCTGCATCTTTCCGCCCACCAGCGGCAGGGCCGCCATTGCCGGACGGCAGCTGGCCCGGCTGCCGGATCGTTTCCTCACCCTGCACCGGCGCGAGACCATCGGTTTTATCTTCCAGCGCTTCAATATCCTCCCTGAGCTTACCGTGCTGGATAACATCACCCTGCCTCTGTTGCCGCTGGGGGTGCCGCCCAGGGAACGCAGGCAGCGGGCGCAGCAGCTTCTGGAGCGCTTTGCCATCAGCCACCGGGCCAGGTTCCCGGCCGGACAGATCTCCGGCGGCGAGCTGCAGCGGGTGGCCATTGCCAGGGCGTTGATCAACAATCAGCCCATCATTCTGGCCGATGAGCCCACGGCCCATCTCGACACCGCCTTGAGCCGGGAATTCATGGAGATCATGCAGCAGCTGAAGGCGGCGGGCAAGACCATTGTCATTGCCTCCCACGACCCCCTGGTTTTTGAGCATTCGGCCATTGACCGGACGGTCACGATCAAGGATGGCAGAATCCATGTTCCTTAGCCCCTGGAGTCTGGCCTTAAGTCTTTGCAGCCTGGTGGCGCTGGCGCTTGGCGCGGTTGCAGGCCGAACTGCGGTGCGGGTCTTGCGTTTCTGGGAGCCGGGCAGCGACAGCAATCGACAGATCAGGCTGGAAAATGAGATCTGGCTATCGTCTACCCTGGTTGCCTACGGCCTGGGCTTTCAGATCATTACCCTGATCCTCTTCGTGCTGGCAGCCGATCAGTTCTGTCAGGTCATTGTCGGGGCGATGTGCGCTACCGGGGCCCTGCTGGCAAATCCCTACGGCATGCCCGCGCTTCTGGTTAAGCTGGCGGGGGTATTCTTCTACGGCTTCTGGATTCTCCTCCACCAGTTGGATATCCGCTCGGAGCAGTACCCCCTGGTGCGGCTTAAATATTTGGCCCTGCTCTTTCTCCTGCCGCTGCTGCTGCTCGATGCCACCCTGCAAACCCTGTATATCGCCGGGATCAAGCCGGACATCATCACCTCCTGCTGCGCCGTGGTCTTTGGCGAAAGCACCGGCGGCGGCACTAATCTGCTGAGCGGTTATGCGCAACAGGGCTTGCTCGTGGCCTTTCTCGGTTCCCTTGCCGGACTTGTCGCCCTGGGCCTGTGGTTGTTGCGGCGCTGGCGGCCCTGGCTGGCTGGGCTTTATACTGCGGGCTGGCTCTGGTTCTTTGGCCTTTCCCTGGTAGTGATCACAGTGGTGATCTCATCCTATGTTTATGCCATGCCCTATCATAAATGTCCGTTCTGCCTGCTCAAACCGGAGTACCATTATTTTGGTTTCGCCCTGTATGGCGCCTTGATTCCAGCGACCTTCTTTGGGGCCAGCGCGGCTCTTACCGGGCTGGTGCGGGGCAGTAGCGGACTGGCTGAGGTGGTTGCTCGCTATCAGCGGCTGGCGGTAAAGCTCTCGCTGATTCTGCTGCTGATTTTTTCAGGGCTGTCGTTTTATCATTATCTCAAATACCTGCTCAGTGGTGGGGAAGGGTAGGGGAGAGACAGCAGAAAGAAAAGGGCGAAGATTTTCCGGCCTGGTGAAGCTGCCAGGCAATCTTTGTTAGACGAGGTTTTCGTGCAGAGAATGATGACAAAGAATAGCTGTAGCCTTCGGGCCTGCCTGCTTCTGTTGCTTGTCTGCGGTATTCTTTGCTTTTCCCTTGCCTGGGGGGAAGAAATTCTGGATGCGGATGGTTTTCTGGTGGTGCGTGTCCCGTTATCCCGCCCGGCAGGGATAGTACATCCCGGCACCAGGCCGGAAGAAGCGTTGTTGCAGACCGCCTACGCTGGCGGGGAGACCTTGCGTTATACGGTCAGCTGGCTGGGCATCACGGCAGGGGAGCTGGTCATGCGGGTCAGCAAGGTTGCTGATAGTCAGGAAACCTTTACTCTTGCCATTACTGCCAGAAGCGCAGGGCTGCTCGAGGTATTCTATCCGGTGGCAGACCATTTTCGCACCATCGTGCATGGACGGATGCGCTTGCCAAGTCGGCATGACATGCAGCAGCAGGAGGGGCGCCGGGTAAACAGCAAGCTTACCCGGTATGACCAGGAAAGGTTTCTGGTGTCCTACCGTAAAAATGATGAACCTGCTGATCTATATCAGCTTGAGGGTCAGATGCAGAACGAGTTTTCCGCCTTTTTCCTGATGCGGGCCTTGTCCTTTGCTGGAGATACCCCGGTAATCGTCCCTACCTTTGCCGATAAAAAGCGGCATGAAGTGGTTGTTACCCTGGAGGGCAAGGAAGAGCAGGAATGCGTGCTGGGCAAGAAAAATACCCTCAAGGTTCAGCCGCATCTGAAATTCAAGGGGCAGTATGAAAAGATGGGAGATCCCCTTGTCTGGCTCACCGATGATGTCTGGAGAATCCCCACCAGGATACAGGCGAAGATTGTCATCGGCTCCCTGACCGCAGAGCTGGTTGAATATTCAGGCCCTGCCGGAAATTTCTCCCTCGCAGATCTTCCCAAAGAATTACCTCGACCTTCTCCGGGGGAGACAGGGGCTCCAGCTGCAGAAAAAGTCAGAGGCCCAGTTATTTAGATAAATGTCAGATAAATGTCAGATAAATGTGAGATATTATATCTTATAATGGTAGAAAATATTGCCTCTTACCAGAGGCAATGCCACTTGCTGGATTTGCCGCAGCTCATTTTTTAACGCAGAGACGCAAGGTGGTAAGGTTTTAACCTCTTTATTTCAGCATGTTATCTTTGCGCCTCTGCGTTTTGCTGTTATGTTTTTTAATTGTTACGAGTCCCTCAATCTTAAATCACCAGCGCTTCTTTTTCGGTGAGGATCAGGCGGATCAAAATGGATCAGTCGCGATATGCAATATTGAGTTGCCTGCAGGATTGCTCTTTCCCGGAGCGGCAGATAGCCTCCCTTATCGAGCTGATCGAGCAAGATGGCACAGCGTTATGCAAGGTGATTATTCATGTCCTGTCCCATCTGGATCTTCCCCTTGAGGAGGCGGAGAGATGCTGGTGGGAGATTGTCCAGCATCATAGCGAGCTGTCTGCCCTGGTTGGTAGAACTCTTAGTCTGCAAACCGCAATGTGCGATTATTTCAGCTTTGCCAGTAAGCATATCAAAAATCCCAAAATCGTTGACATGCATTTATTTGAAGAGACCTTGCAGGAACTCTCTATTGATTATCTTACCGGTCTTTCAAACAAGAAGGTGTTTGAACGTCACCTGGTGCAGGAGTTAGCCAAGGCGGAAAGACGTAAGCGGCCACTTTCTTTGATTTTTCTGGATCTGGACAATTTCAAGTACGTTAATGATAATTTTGGCCACCAGGCTGGAGACCTGGTGCTGAAACGGGTGAGCAGTATTATTAATACCCTGAAACGGATTGAGGATACGGCCTCTCGCTATGGTGGAGAGGAAATTGCCATTATTCTGTCGGATACGGACAAGTATCAGGCCTTGATTTTTGCTGAACGTATCCGGGTTCAGATTGAAGAAATGCGGCTCAATTTTGCAGAACATGAAATTAAAATAACCATCAGCGCAGGCATTGCCGCATATCCGATGGATGCAGGGGATGAAATTGCCCTGCTCAGTAATGCCGACTATGCTCTTTATTCTGCAAAACGGAACGGCAAAAATCTTGTTTCTCTCTATCAGGCAGAAAAACGCAGATATTTGCGGATCGACTTCACGCAGTCTTTGGAAATAAGAATCCTGGGCCGGAGAAAGGATAACAAGAGGCAGCCTCTTACCCAGAAAAGTAAGGATCTTTGCCTTGCCGGGATCCTCTTTGAAAGCAATTCGGTGATAAAACTCGATACCAACCTTGAAATCAAAATCGACCTGGAAGGAGGATCACCATTATTACTTTGTGGCAGAGTAGCCAGGGTTGAAAAGCTGGAAAACGGAAAATACGATATTGGTATTGCTTTTCAAAGTATAGAAGGAACCATCAGGCATATCTTAAGCAAATATATCTGTCAGCAGTGTGAAAGGATGGAGCAGATCTGCCAGCCGACCAGGTATGTGTTTGAGAGTACCAGGTGCGAGGCGTATTAATGATTTTTTTATCACGCCAGGCTGATCATCAGCGGAATAACATGCAGTTTTTTGGCAACGATCCGGGTGGCGCCGAGCTTCCAGCCGGTGCAGGTGGCGTGATCGCCCAGAAGGGTGTCGATCTCCGCCACCAGGCCCTTGAGGTTGATGACGGGGTGGCGGCTGAACACCCCCGGCAGGCCGTAGGTCAGGTTGCAGGCCAGGCATTTGCCAGGGCGTTCGTGGAGTTCTAGGGCCAGGGTCAGGGTGTCTTCTGCCTGCCCTTGAAAAACGAGGTGTATGTCGTAGGCGCCTTCTTCGGCATCGCCGAACAGGGCGTCGAAAAAGGCGTGGGCCCGTTCGGGAGGGAAAAGGGCTTGCAGGGTTTCCGGGGTAAAAAGATCCTGTACGCTGTCCATTTCTATTTCCTTGGATTTAGGAGCCGTGCGAAATGTTGTACTCTTCTGCCTATACTTTACGGCTCCTTATGCCGTCGTAGCAGGAATCGATGTGCAACATTCTGCTCAACGGCTTATGTGAAAAAAAGTTCTGTTGGGGTCTGTTTGCCGTGTTCCGGTACTCTACCAGTCAGGTATTAAAATTCAACTTTTTTGATGCAATCGCAAAAAGCCGCGTGCCAGTCATCGGTAGCCGTGCCGATATCGCATCTGGTATCCCTTTGCAAGTCTTTGATCTTGTGTAATGATTCTGCATTGGGGATGCCGTTTTGTTTTAGCGGTCTCCTGACCGGGAAAATAAGTTAACTCAACTTTCTGAGTTGCCATATAGCATTGATATAATGTTGTTATTTAAAGTGCCCGAGCCTTGTTTTTTGGCGATAAGAATTCAGGATTACTGCAAAGACGGTGAAAAGTCGGGCTGCCGAGTTCTGGGGGCAGGTATAAAAATTACCGGCACCCATTCATCATGGTCACTGTCCCACTGTTTTCTCTCGCGTTGTCCGCTCCCTGACTTCCCTCCCCGCCCCTCTGACACAAAAAAAGCCTTGCCTAAACTATTTATTGTGCATACTATAATTATATGCAAATCACGTATGACCAAACCAAGAATATCCGCAACATTAAGGAGCGCGGCCTGTCTTTCGATCGGGCGGTTGGCTTTGATTTCGGGACTGCGAAATTCTGGCTGGACACGCGCATGGATTACCCGGAGACGCGCATCGTCGCCATCGGCTATCTGGATGCCCCCCTGCATGTGCTGGTGTTCAGCGAAACCATAAGCGGCATCCGGGTTATTAGCTTTCGCAAGGCAAACCAAAGAGAAGGAGAAAAACATGGCTTCGCGCTTACCAGTAATTAACCACGATGGAGAGGTCAGTGACCTGTCCGGCGCTGATCCTAAGCTGTTTAAGCCTTTTTCCGAGCTGCCGGAATCATTGCAAACCAAGCTGCGGGGCAGGCCTAAGGCGGTGGTGACCAAAGAGAAAATTGCCATCCGCTTGTCGCGGGAGGTAGTGGATGCCTTCCGCGCCACTGGGCGAGGCTGGCAGACCAGGATGGATGCGGCGCTCAAGGAGTGGCTGTCCGGGCACCCGATCGCGTGATTTTGGAGGAAAGAGGATAACTGTAGACGTGACGCTCTTCATACCGTCCCTGGGCAATGGTTGTCGCCTGGCCGAGTTGTCGACCTGCCTGGAGGCGATCAGCAAACAGGCAGTACGCTGGGGGCAGTGGTTTGAAGCTGGGTAACTGTTTATAAGGGAAACTTTTTTGTCGATTGCTTCCCCGCTGATGTGTTAGAGTTGCCGCCATGCAAGCCACCCTTTTCCCCAAGGAATCAAAATCCCCGCCCGTCCGCCCTGCCAGTCAGATCAGCCGCAAGGCCTTGAACGAGGCGCAATACGAGGCGGTGACCACGGTGAACGGGCCGGTGCTGGTCATTGCCGGGGCAGGCAGCGGCAAAACCCGCACCCTGGTCTATCGTCTGGCCCACCTGGTTGAGCAGGGCGTGCCCCCGGAGCAGATCCTGCTCTTGACCTTTACCCGCAAGGCCTCCCAGGAGATGCTGCATCGGGCCAGCCTGCTGCTGGACGATTCCTGCCGGCGGGTGATGGGCGGCACCTTCCATGCCACGGCCAACCTGCTGCTGCGCCGCTATTGCCGTCATCTCGGCTATGCGGCCAACTTTACCATCCTCGATCAGTCCGATGCCGAGGGCATTGTCAATCTGCTTAAATCATCCTTGAATCTGGGGGGTGAGAACAAGCGTTTTCCCTCCAAACGGGTGGTGGTCAGCATCCTGAGCAAGTCGGTGAACAAGGGCCTGGGGATTGAACAACTGGTCGAGGCCGAGTACGGCCATTTTCATGATTTTGCCGACGATCTGCAGACCATCGCCCAGCATTATCGCCGCTTCAAGCTGGAACACAGCCTCATGGATTATGACGACCTGCTGGTGAACTGGCGCCGGATTCTCGAGGAGTTTCCCGAGGTGCATGAGGAACTGGCCACCCGTTTCAGCCATATCATGGTGGATGAATACCAGGACACCAACCCCATCCAGGCGGCCATTGTCCGTTTGATGGCGGCGCGGCATAACAACGTGATGGTGGTGGGTGATGATTCCCAGTCCATCTACAGTTTCCGGGGCGCTGATTTCCGCAACATCATGGATTTTCCCAATCTTTTTCCCGAAACCCGGCTTATCCGTCTGGAAGAGAACTACCGGAGTACCCAGAAGATCCTTGACCTGACCAACGCCATCATTGACAAGGCCCAGGAAAAATATGCCAAGACCCTGTTTACCAACATCACGGGCGGGGAAAAGCCGGTGGTCTATGGGGCCAGGGATGAGGTCGCCCAGGCCCGCTATGTGGCGGAAAAGATCGTGGCCCTGCGCAAAGCGGGTGAGCCGCTTGATGAGATGGCGGTGCTCTTTCGCTCCGGTTTTCATTCGTACAAGCTGGAGCTTGATCTGAGCCACCGGCAGATTGAGTTTGAAAAACGGGGCGGGCTCAAGCTCAACGAGCTGGCCCATAACAAGGATGTCATCTCCTATCTGCGAGTGGTGGCCAATCCCCATGACCATCTCTCCTGGAACCGGCTTCTGCTGCAGCTCGACAAGGTGGGGCCCAAGACGGCCCAGAATATCCTGAGCCGGGTCAAGAGTGCGGATGATCCTCTAACGGCCCTTAAGCAATACCCGGCTGGTAAAACCTGGGCCAAGGGTTTGACGGAGCTGCTGGCGATACTTGAAGATCTCAGGCAGCCGGAGATGGGCGTGGGCCAGATGTTTGAGCGGATCATGGACTACTATGAGCCCATTTTTGAGCGACTCTACCATGATGATTATCCCCGACGCCGCCGGGATCTGGACGAATTGGGTCGGGTGATGGGAGGGTATGCTGAGTTACAGGTCTTTCTCGACGATGCCTCTCTCGATCCGCCTCAGGCCGGGGCGGTGGCGGAGGATGGGGGCAAGCGGCTGGTGCTTTCCACCATTCATTCGGCCAAGGGCCTGGAATGGGACACGGTCTTTATCATCAATCTGGCTGAGGGCCGCTTCCCTTCGGCCCAGGCCGTGCTTCCGCCCCACCGGGAAGAGGAGCGCCGCCTGCTCTATGTGGCCGCGACCAGAGCCAGAAAGCAGCTGTATCTGGTTTACCCCCAAGAGATTATGTCCTACGATTCTTCCTCGGCTGCGGGCGGGCCTTCTCCCTTTATCCAGGAATTGCCCCATGGCCTGACCCAGTCGCCTGCCGCTGCCGCCTGGCAGCCGCATTCTTCCGCCTGCTCCTACGGGGGGGAGAAGAATGAGCGGCCTGATTACCGCATTCCGCCGAGCAGATCTGTCTCACCAACGAGTCCATCCGGGGCTGAGCTAGCCCCGAAGATCAAGCTCGGCAGCCAGGTGCGGCATCCATTTTTCGGGGAGGGCGTGGTGGAAAAGATCATCAGCCCCAAATCGGTGGAGATTCTCTTCTCACGGCACGGCAGAAAGACCCTGCATCTTGACTATGCCAAACTGGAGTTGGCGCCATGAATTATCAGGAGGCCTGGGCCTTTCTCGATAACCTGCAATTCTTCAAGATCAAACTGGGGCTTGAGAGCATGAGCCAGTTTCTCGAGGCGGTGGGCAACCCGCACCGGGCCTTGCGTTTCGTGCATGTGGCGGGCACCAACGGCAAGGGCTCTGTTTCCACAACCCTGCGAACTATTCTGACCAGGGCAGGCTATAAGGTTGGGCTGTATACCTCCCCGCACTTGAGCTGTGTACGGGAGCGTTTCCGGATCGATGAGCGCTTTATTTCCGAAGAGGTGTTCGCCCGGCAGGCCAGGGTAATCCGCGAGGCGCTGGGGGAGGGGCAGATCACCTATTTCGAATTCGCCACTGCCCTGGCCCTGCTCTGGTTTGCCGAGGAACAGGTGGAGGTGGCCATTCTGGAAGTTGGCTTAGGCGGCAGGCTTGATGCCACCAACGTAATAACCCCGCTGGTCTCTGTGATTACCAACGTCAGTATGGATCACGAGCAGTATCTGGGCAACACCCTGGCGGCGGTGGCGTCTGAAAAGGCCGGGATCATCAAGCCCGGGGTGCCTGTGGTTGCCGGCCTGGCTGCGGATGAAAGTCTGACGGTGGTGACGCAGGTCTGTCAGGAACGCCAGGCGCCTCTGTTTTTACTGGGGAGGGAGTTTGCCGGGCTTCGTGGTTCTGAGGGAAACTGGGAATATAGGGGAATCGATGACAGCCACTCCCTTGCCGGGATCCACTGCCGTCTTCAGGGAAGATACCAGATCGACAACGCGGCCCTGGCTCTGGCCGCGCTGGAAATCATCTCTGCTTGTTTGCCGGTAAGCGGAGAGGCGATCCGGCAAGGATTGCTCTCCGTGGCCTGGCCAGGCCGCCTTGAATATTTTTGTCTTGCGGACGGAACCCTGGTGGAATGTCCTGCCGAGGCCGCCATCGAACAACCCCCCTCTTTACACCGTTATCTGCTGGACGGCGCTCATAATCCCGCCGGGGTGGAGAGCCTGCGAGATGCCCTGCTCAGCGAGTTTTGCTACGACCGGCTCATTCTGGTCTGGGCCTGCATGGCGGACAAGGATGTGGCCGCAACCCTCACCGCCATTGCTCCTCTAGCTGACCGGCTTATCTTCACCCGACCGGAAAGCGAGCGTTCGGCAACGCCGGAGCAGCTTATCGCTATCCTGGCTCAAGAGGAACGCAGCAAGGCGCAGTCCGCCGCAACGGTTGCCGAGGCCCTGGCCCTGGCTGCCGATCTGGCGCAAAGCGGGGATCTGATCTGCGTGGCCGGGTCTCTCTATCTGGTGGGGGCGGCGCGGAAGATTCTTCTGGGGGAGGTGGCGCCATGAGCGGGGAAGAAAATCTGTACGGCGAGGGAGTGGCCGAGGAGGATATCCGCCGCGAACGAGCCAAGGCGCGGGAGATCAGGAAGAGCAGATGGTGGCAGACCAGGCTTTCTCTGGGCCTCTGTTACTACTGCGGCAACAAGACCCCGGCCAAGGAGCTGACCATGGACCACATCGTCCCTCTGGCCAGGGGAGGGACAAGCTCCAAGGGCAATCTTGCCGCCTGCTGCAAGGAATGCAATAATCTAAAGAAAACCATGCTGCCCATCGAGTGGGAGGTCTATATGGAGAGACTGGCGGAAGATAGTGAAAAATGAAGAGTGGAGAGTGAAAAGTTAAAGGAAAAAAGCTTGCCTCCCTCGCCCTTGGATCTTGTCGGTGCCGTTCACTTTTCACTCTGAATTTTTCACTCTTCACTATCTTCAATCTCCCAGGCAGATGCCGATTTCCCGGGCGGTCAGCACCTTGTCGCTGTCCAGGGGCACTTTTTTCCGGGTTTTGATCGCCTCTGACAGGGGAACGGCAACAATATCCGTGGCGGACAGCGCCACCATGTGATCGAAGATTCCCTGTTCGGCCAGGCGCACCGCCGCCCCGCCAAAGCGCAGGGCCAGCATCCGGTCGAAGGTGGTGGGCGAGCCGCCGCGTTGCAGATGCCCCAGCACCAGGGAACGGGTATCCTTGCCGGTTTTCTCCCTGATCTGTTGCGCCACCCAATCCCCTACTCCGCCCAAAAGAATCTCCTGACGTCCGATTTCATGGGCATCGGTGGCCTTGTGAATGACCTCGGCATCCTTGGCCCTGGCCCCTTCGGCCACCACGACAATGGCGTAATGTTTGTGATGCAGTTCGTTGTCGTTGATCTTGGCGCAGGCTTTTTCGATATCAAAAGGGATCTCCGGGATGAGGATGACATCGGCGCAGCCTGAGATCCCGGAGTTGAGGGCGATCCAGCCGGAATCCCGGCCCATGACCTCGACCACCATGACCCGGTCGTGGGATTTGGCGGTGGAATGCAGCCGGTCGATGGCCTCGGTTGCAGTGGCCACGGCGGTGTCGCAGCCAAAGGTTCTCTGGGTGGCCTGCAGGTCGTTGTCAATGGTCTTTGGCACCCCGATCACCGGCATCCCCTTTTCCGTGGCGAAACGGTGGGCGATCTCCAGGCTGCCGTCGCCGCCCACGGCAATGTGGCAGAAAAAACCCATGCGGGTAAAGGTTTGCATGATCAGGTCGGAAACATCGCGGAGCTGCACCTCGCCGGCCAGATTTTTTACCGGCATGGCAAAGGGGTTGCCCTTGTTGGTGGAGCCGAGAATCGTGCCGCCGGTGGGGGTGATGTCCTCAACGATCTCCGGGGTGAGACGAACAAGTTCATTCGGGTCGAGCAGGCCCTTGTAGCCGCTGTGGCTGCCATAGACCTCCCAGCCCCGGTAATGGGCGGATTTGGTTATTGCGTAGATAACCGCATTCAGGCCAGGGGCGTCGCCGCCGCCGGTGGATATAACGATTTTTTTCATCTGTTCAACCTCGCAAAGTGACGGAAAAAAAATTCTATTGGTCAAGGGAGTTCTCCTTTTGTTTATAGCCTGAATCAGGCGGAGAGCAAAACAAAAAACCAGCCTTGACTTATGCGGGTATATTTCTTAATTTGTTTGATAAGAAAAGACTGAAATTACTTTTTTCTTACCGGTCTCTCAGCGCCGGATATTTTTTTTATGAACCTTTTGATGAGGAGATCACAGGATGCTTGAAGTAACAGAGCAGGCGGTTGTCAAATTGAAAGCGTATCTGGCCGATAATAATATCGATTCTGCCGTACGTGTTGCCCTGATGCAGGGCGGTTGATCTGGGCCCTCTTTGGGATTGGCTCTGGATGAGCCAAAAGAAAATGATGCAACGTATGAACATGGTGGAATTAAATTCTTGCTGGATAATAATCTCAGCAATCAGTGTGGGGTCATCAAGGTAGACTTCATCGAGGCCGGGCCCCGTTCCGGTTTTGGGATCTCCTCGGCCAAGCCTCTCGGGGGCGGGGGCGGTGGAAGCTGTGGCAGTTCCTGCGGCAGCGGCGGTTCTTGCGGTTGCTGATGATATTGTTTTGAATTTGTTGCAAAAAACCCTGGTCTTGGCCGGGGTTTTTTATTGTCCCTTGCAGCACAGGCCACCTTCACAGCTGTGGTGCGGCCTGAACGGTGACAAAGAAAGTACAGAGGAGAGGAGTATGGCAAAGGATGAGAGCGCACAGGCTGCGGGCCTGACAGAAGAACAGGGGAAGGCATTGCTCTGGCTGGCGCGGGAGACCATCGCCCGGCAACTTGGCCTGGAGGCTCACGAGCCGGGGGGCGATATCGCGGCCAGCTTGCGGGATCAGGAGCTGCAAGGCAAGAGGGGAACCTTTGTCACCCTGAAAGAGCATGGTGAGTTGCGCGGCTGTATCGGCAGCCTTGCCGCCCTTGAATCTATTGTGGAGAGTGTGAAGCGCAATGCCCTTCATGCCGCTTTTAATGATTCTCGATTCAGTCCGGTGAGGGAAAATGAACTGGCCGCAATCGAGCTAGAGATCAGCATCCTCACTGAGCCGACCACCTTGGCCTATGCTGATGCCGCGGATCTGCTCCGCTCCTTGCAGGTAGGGATCGATGGGGTCATTCTCCGAAAGGGCGCACAGGGCGCCACCTTTTTGCCACAGGTCTGGGAGCAGCTGCCCAGGCCGGAGGATTTTTTAAGCCACCTCTGCCACAAGGCGGGGTTGCCCGCCGAGGCCTGGCGATCAGAAGGGCTGGATGTGTTCACCTATCGGGTGCAGTATTTCGCGGAACACGGCTAAGTGCCCTGAGAGAAAAGCAGAGACGCACCGTTGTTGATTTTTACCGGGTGATATGGTACATCGCCGTTTGAGTTGAGTATCATGCCTGGGTGGCGGAACTGGTAGACGCAAGGGACTTAAAATCCCTCGGGGGCAACCCCGTACGAGTTCGATTCTCGTCCTGGGCACCAAGGAAAAACAAGCACTTAGCGGATTACCGTTGGGTGCTTTTCTTTTGTGTCTGAAGTTCGGCTAAACAATATTGGCCCCTTGCTTCCGTGCGGCACAGAGGGGGGGGCAGACTACTTTCCCCAGAGAGGATCGTGGCCGAATTGTCGGCGCAGGTGCTGGTCGGGGTTTTGGCGATAAAACTCCGTTTCGCTGAAGGAAAATCGGTAGGATTTCAGATAATCGAGGATGAGTCCATAGGCCGTGTTGATCCGTCTGATTTGCTCGGGGTCGCTTTGCTCCCCGTCACTGCTATCCTGCCTGGCCTGATCAGGATGATGAATCTTGACCAGCGCGTGGTGGCGTTTCTTGATCTCTTGGAGTGAGGCCCTTTCGTCGAGACCAAAGACTTCCAGCGCTGCCTGTAGTTCCTGATAAGTCATGGGTGCATCATCCTTTTTCTGCCCGGATCACGACAAAACCGCCTTGCCCATAACCTGTAAGCACCTGTTCTGCCGAGGCTGGTTCAGGCAGCAGGGTCTGCCGCCAATGCAGGGTTCCGAAGCCTGCTGCCCGCAGGGATTTTTCCAGATCTGCCGGGGAATGGAACCTGGCCTGCCGGTAAAAGCGGCTCTTTTTTTGTTCCCGAAGATATTTTAGTCCCAGTCGGCTTTCCCGGTCGATAAAACCGAGGAGCAGGCAGGCTTGGGCCCCAAGCACTCGGTTCGCCTCCCGTAAAGACAGCGTCAGGTCATCAAGGAAGCAATCAACCGTCACCATCAGGGCGAAATCGAAAAGGCCGTTCGCCAAGGGCAAAGCCTCGGCTACCCCCTGAACTACCGTAATCCCTCTGGTCTGAGCGATTGCGGCCATTGCCCGAACCGGCTCCACCCCCAGGCCGATCCCAAGCGGCGCGGCGAAACGGCCGGTGCCGACCCCGATCTCCAGGCCTTTGCCTTTGGTGGGCAGAAGTGTGCTGATCGCGGCCAGTTCGGCCTGGTAGGGGGCCGGATGCCGGGTAAACCAGTCATCGTAAGTCTTCGCCTGGCTGACAAAGGGGTTGGCTTCGTGCATTTTGGCTCTGGTGGTCCGGCTCCAAGGGGTAGAAAAAATGGCCTGTCAGCGGAAGCTGGGGAAAAGAACGGGGGCAGGCTTGATATTCTGATTTTCGTGGCATAAATATCAAGGGAAAAAGCTACCGCGTCTCAATCCCCTTGCCTCGCAGATGCTCTTTTACCGCGCTGATCGGCACCTCCTGCCGGTGAAAGATCCCCGCCGCCAGGGCCGCTTCCACGCCGGTTTCCGCAAAGACCTCGGAGAAATGCTCCACCTTGCCTGCGCCGCTTGAGGCGATAACCGGGATGGAGACCGCCTGCCGCACCTGATTGATCAGTTCGAGGTCAAAACCTGAATTGGTGCCGTCCTTGTCAATGCAGTTCAGGAGAATTTCCCCGGCCCCCAGTTCTTCGCAGGAGGTGGCCAGTTCCACAACATCCACCTCGCGTCCTTCCCGACCGCCTTTCACGGTACACTGGTACCAGCAATACTCTTCGCCGTTTGGCCCGGGGAAGCGGGTTTTAATGGTGTGGCGTGGGGTGTCGGAGGGTGATTTTACATAAACCCGGCGCGGGTCGATGGAGATCACCACGGCCTGGTTGCCGTACACCGCCGAGATCTGCTCGATGGAGCTGGCTCCGGATTTTTCCCCGCTCTTCAGGTATTCCTCCGCAATGATTACCGCATCGCTGCCGATGGAGATCTTGTCGGCCCCGGAGCGGAAATATTCCGCAGCTACGTCCAAGGCCGAGTAGTGTTTTCCTTCTGAGTCGGTGAATTCACGGATGCCGCCGCCGATGGTGAGCGGCACGAAGACCTGTTCCGAGGTGCGTTGCAGCACCTCAAGCATGGGCTGATCCTTCATGGGAAAGTCCCTAAAGCCGGTGATGTTTAAAAAGGTGATCTCGTCGGCGCCTTCCTCATAGTAGCGCCGGGCCAGCTCCACCGGTCGGCCGAGGTTTCTTACCTCGCCCTGGGCTTCGCGGACATCGTACTGGTCGCCCTTGGTCACCACCAGGTCGCCGTTGTCGTTGCTGCGCACATCGAGGCAGGCGATGATTCTTTTGGCGATTCTTGTTTCAGTTGGGTTTGTGGCGGGATTGATGGTGCTGACTGGAGTGGAGAGGTCTGTGGCTTCCAGAAAGTTTTTGAGAATTGTCAGTCCGGCTGTGCCGCTTTTTTCTGGATGGAACTGGCAGGCCGCCACCTTACCCTTCTGCACGGAGCTGATGAACTCCTCGCCGTAGTTGGTGGTGGTCAGCACCCAGTCCTCGTTGCCGGCCTCAATGGCAGCCCGGTAGGAGTGGACAAAGTAGAGCTTTTCCTCTTTGAACCCGGCAAGGAGCCGGGAAGGCTTTCTGATGCGGATGCCGTTCCAGCCGATCTGCGGCACGGAAAGGGTTTTTTCGGTGAACCTTCGTACCTGGCCCTTGATGATCCCCAATCCGGCCACGCCCAAGGCCTCTTCACTTCCCTCGAACAGGGTTTGCAACCCCAGGCAGATGCCTAGAAATGGGCGGTCGGCCCGGAGGTATTCCAGCAGAGGCTCGACATAGCCGTATTGGTGCAGACGCTGCATGGCGCTGCCAAAGCTGCCGACCCCGGGGAAGATCAGTTTTTCCGCAGTCAGGATATCTGCCGGAGTTTTGGCGTCTGTAACGGTAAAACCGAGCCTTTTGATGGCGTTGCGGACGCTGCGGACATTGCCGGCCCCGTAATCAAGTAGTGTTATGTTCATGGTTGTTTCCAAGAAAAAGAGGGTGCGTCCCGAAAGCGAAAAGGAAAGACGCTATATTAGACGATTAGCGCGCAGGCAACAATGAAGATTTTCCCCCTGCTGTCTATGCGTAAAGCTTGCCATAATGAAAGGAAAAAGGCATGATTAAAAACATGAGTTATGCCGTTCCCATGGCATTGCAGTCCGTCGGTCGCGGCGCGCATGTAACCTTAACCCTCAGGAGTGCCAATCATGAGTAAAGCCCAGGACACCAAAAAAGCAGTCAAGAAGGAACCGGCGAAGAGCATGAAGGAAAAGAAGGCAGCCAAACAGGCCAAAAAAAGTGAAAAGTCCAAGTTCAAACCGCAATAACAGGCAGGGGGGTGAGGGGCATGGCCGTTGCAAGATGGAGGCGCCAGGGAAGGTGCTGTCCGCTCTGTCCGCCAACCAGCTGCACGGCATTACCCTGGAGATGATTCTTGAGCAGCTGGTTGCCCGGTATGGCTGGGAGGGGTTGGGTCGAAAAATCAGGATCCGGTGTTTTACTGCTGATCCCAGTATCAAATCGAGTCTGACTTTTCTGCGAAAAACTCCGTGGGCCAGAAAAGAGGTGGAGGAGTTGTATCTTCGCAGTCGTAAAAAATGAAGAAGGAAAAGTTAAAGCTGAGTTGAGCAGCTTGCCTGCTCAAACGAAACTTATGCCCTTTGGGTGAAAAGCTGAGTTGAGCAGCTTGCCTGCTCAAACGAAACTTATGCCCTTTGGGTGAAAAGCTGAGTTGAGCAGCTTGCCTGCTCAAACGAAACTTATACCCTTTGGGTGTAAGAATGTAAATCTGGGGAATTTTCCTTAACTTTGCCCTTCAATGCGGTGATTAAGGCCGGATTTCCTGCTTGAGAAGGCAGCAGGAAATCCGGTGGCGCGGGGTGCCGTCCGATCTGTATTCGAGGTTGCCTGGTTGCAGGAGCTTGTTCATCACGCAGCCCTCGGGGATGTTCAGCGAAAAAAGCCTTTTTTCGTTGATCCCGCTGTTTTCAACGAGGCAATTGTTCTCAAGGCGGAAGGTATGCAGGGGGAAATCCTCGCATAGCGGGCAGAGATAAACCCGGCCATTGGGGAAGATGAAGTAGTTCTCCGCCACAAGGCCTGCGCACTGAAACTCCTCCCCCGGCTCCAGAAAAACCTTGGGATAGATGACCTGGATTCCCCGTCGCGCCGCATCTCTGGCCACCCCAGGGATCACCGCCAGCCACTCTTCCGGGGAAACCTGTAGCCTGGCCTCCTGTTCGCTTGCCGATTTGCCGCGCAGACCGATGACCTGAATAAAAAACCGCTTGCAGCCCAGGCGCGCCAGCAGTTCGGGCATTGCCTGGAGATGCTCGATATTCAAACGGCTCACCGTATAGATCACGCTTACCTCAAAGCCCAGGCCAATGGCCTTTTGCAGATTGGCGGTGCAGGTGGCAAAAACCCCTTTTCCACGCAGCGCATCGTTTACTGCCGGGGTCGGCCCGTCCAGGCTGAAGCTGAGTACCGCCTCGTCTGGTTTGAGCCGATTGAGCAGGTCATGATGCAGATAGCCGTTTGAGTCCACGGTGATGGTTTTGTAGCCCAGGGCCCGGGCATGGCGGATGCCGTGGATCAGATCCGGGTGCAGGGTTGGCTCGCCGCCCAGGAAGATGACGTTGCTTTCCTTTTGGGTATCATAAAAAAGGTTGAGCCATTGTTCCATGGTTTCGCGGGAAACGGCCGCAGTGCCGTGTTGGGCCGGGTTGATGTAGCAATGTTTGCAGGTGAGATTGCAGGCGGTCAGGAGGTGGAAGAAGATGTTACGCTCGTGCGGTCTGAAGTGCAGGGTTTTGGCGACAGGCTGATTCATGGCGCGGGCTGCTCAGGGTTGGGCCAGGGTGTATTCTGCCAGCAGGCTGCTCTGCCAGTAGTTGTTTTTCTGGCTGGTAAAAAAGGCCTTGAAAAGTTCCAGGCTTTCCTGCCGCAGGACATGGGGCAGGAGGCGCACCTGCGGGGCCATGTCCTGGTACAGGGGGGCAAGGTGCGCCAGCTGCAGGCTGGTGCCGCCGCCCATGGCGTCTTCATAGGCATAGACAAAGGTGCGGATGCCATTGAGCAACAGAGCGCTGTAGCACATGAGACAAGGCTCCATGGTGGAATAGACCGTGAGGGTGTCTCGCTTGATATCCGGTCTGCGGGCAAGCAAATCCCTCAGGGCGACGATCTCGGCATGGTCAAGTTCGTTGGCTGTTTCGTTCAGGCTGTTTTTGCGTCGGCCCATGGCCACAGCTTTGTCTCCGGCGACAATGACGGCGCCTACCGGAAATTCGTTGTCGGCCAAGGCCTGTCGCGCCTGTTGCAGGGCAAGGCGCATGAATGTTTCGTGCTGCATGGGCAACCTTTAAGTGAGGATTGATTTTGTATTACCAGTCTGCCTGGAAGCCGTCAAGCTGGAAAGCGGGCGAAAAACCACGGCGGGGAGAGGCAGGGATTGCTTGAAAAACGCAGAAAAATGAGGTAGTGAGTGCGGCGGGATATCAAAAAAAGATCGAGGAGAAATTGATGAACGCAGAAGATATGCAATGTATTCCCTATGAGGTGGCCAAGAAGCTGGTCGGCGCGGTGATGGAAGAGGAGCATCTGCATGAGTCCAACCGGCGGGTGTTGACCGTGTATGGCACCAACGATCAGGAAATCTGCTGGTTTGACGCCGAGGATATTTTTACTGAGATGGCGGCCAGCGAAGGCGGAATTCCCAGAAATGACGAGGAGATGAAGGCCAGGGCCGTGGAGTTGATCCTGCATCAGATCCCGAAATGGGCGGTGGAGGATCTGCTTAGAAAGATGGGGCTCGAAAAGAAATAAGAGCCAAGGGGCAAGGGGCAAGAAAACCTGAAAAAAGCACGGCCCTTTTCCTTCTGCCTTTTACATTCCGCCCTGTTTTCACCCCACCCCCGGCGGCATGGGCGGGATGCTCTCGCCGCCCAGCACATAGCCGCCGTCCAGCCGCAGCACCGCCCCGGTCATGTAGGTGGCGTCTTGTAAAAGAAAAAAAACCGCAGTCACAATTTCCTCGATCTTGCCGGTGCGTCTTAGCAGGATATGCTCGCGGATGGCCTCTTGCTGTGCTGCGCTGAGCAGATCCCAGCCCCGGGTCTGTTCAGCGTGTCTGGTTGCAAAGAATCCCAGCATCAACTCATTGACCCGCACCGTGGGAGCGCCTTGTCTGGCCCAGGTTTCCGTAAAGGAGGAGATGGCGCGATTGGCTGCGCTGTAGCCATCGTTGAAGATCAGGCCCGCAGGGCCGGAGCGGCCTACAAGCCCGGCAATGGAAGAAAGGGTGACTACCGCAGCTTCGGCGTTTTCCTGCAACAGGGGGAGAGCGGAACGCATGACCCACCACTTGGCCCGCAGGGTGGTGGCCATTTCCAGCTCCCATTGTTCGGGGGTGTAATGGCCGTGGATAATCGGCATGCCGCCGCGTTCGATATTGTTGATCAGGATGTGGAGGGCGCCGCAGCGCGCCCGGAGGGTGGCAAAGAGTTCCTGAATGGCGGCTGGTTCGCGCAGATCGACCTTGATCGTCAGATGGTCGCTGCCGATGGCGGCAAGCTCCTTCTGGGTGGCGGCAGCTTCTTTGGGCCAGTCATAGTGGGTGAGGATCACCGTGACTCCCGCCCTGGCCAAGGCCAGGGCGATGGCCTTGCCAATCCCCTTTGCTCCTCCGAGAACCAGGGCTGTTTTTCCTTGAAGTTTCATCAGCTTGTTCCAGTCTCGGGCTGTTGTCAAAAAGGTTATTTCTTCTTGGCGGAACCGGATTTCTTTTTAGATGGTTCCAGAGATTTTTTGCTCTTTTCTTTTTTGGCGGCAGGAGCGGCTTTTTTCTCCTTTGTCGGTGAGGCGATAATTTTCTTTTTTGAGTTTGACGCTTTCCCCTTCCCTTTCTTTTTTTTCTTGGGTTCGCTGAGTTGATCTTTCTTCGCCGTCTGGTTTTCCGAGGATTCCTTGCGCATGTTGAACAAGGGGATGGTATTTGCGGCCCGCTCTAATTGCAAAGGTTCATCAGTCAGTTTGTAGGCGGTTGTCTGGTAGGGGATTCTTAGATGCTGCCCCAAGGAAAGGCGCTCATATTCGAGATTGTTCGCCTTCAGCAGGGTGGTTTTGCTGAGCTTGTATTTCTTGCTGATGGTGGTCAGGGTTTCTCCGCGTCCCACCTCATGGAGATTAAATTCGGTGCTTGTGACCTTGCGGACTCTGGGCAGGTTTTTCGTTATTATTTCCTTTGTTCCCGTCGGTACTCGCAAGGGGTAAGCCATTTCGGACGGCGGGGTAATGGATTTGGACAGGTGCTGGTTGAGGGCGACAATCTTCTCCTCGGGAAGACTGCAGGCCACCGCGACAGCCTTGAGTTGGGTTCCCTTGGGCACATGGACGATTTCGTAGTCCAGCGGTTCGGCATAATCAATGTCGGCAAATCCGTATTTTTCAGGATCCTTGGCAATCATGATGGCGGCGATGAGCTGTGGGACATAGAGCTTTGTTTCCGAGTGGATGTACTGACTCTTGGCGATTGCCCAGAAATCGTCTTTCTCGGACTGCTTCATGGCCCGTTTGATTCTGCCTTCTCCGGCATTGTAAGCGGCCACAGCCAGGTGCCAGGAATCAAAATCCTTGTACAGTTTTGAAAGGTAGGCTGCCGCAGCCTTGGTTGATTTTACCGGATCGCGCCGTTCGTCGACATAATCGTTGACAGTCAGGCCATAGTCGCGACCGGTGGCGCGCATGAATTGCCAGGTGCCCACCGCGCTGGCCCTGGAAATGGCCGTGGTGTTGAAGCCGCTTTCAATCATGGGAAGATAGGCAAGATCAAGGGGGAGTCCAGCCCTGGCGAACTCCTCCTTGATCATGGGCAGATATCTGGCCGAGCGGGCGAGCCAGCGGGCAAAGGTTTTGCGATGGCGGTTCGTGAAAAAATCCAGGTAGTATTCCACCTGCTCGTTCATGGTGACGGGGAAGTCGTAGGCCTCAGTTTCTTCCCCGGTGCTGAGCAGCGGCAGGATATCCCAGGCGTTGACTTGCGCCAGCTCGCTTATTCCCGGGCTTACCGCCAGCTGGAGTGCCAGGGGGTTTGCTTCATCCGGGGCCGGTTGTTCTTCGTCTGGCGAGGAGCTTTGCTGTTCCGGCGCCCTTGACCTGGGCTCCGGGGAGACCATTATAGAAGCGGATCTTTCCAGTGGAGCGCAGGCGGTTAAGTTCCCCACTATCAGAGCGGCAGCCGCCATGATCAAAAAAATCCTGGAGAGGGAGGAGGAGTGGAACTTGAAAATTTCTGAATGAATATGCAAGCCGTGTTTCCCTGCTTACGGTAAGTCGTCGTTCGAAAATGGGCGTAACTTGTGTAGTTACGCAAGAACCCCTGCCTGTTTGATCCGGTGACGAGATGATTTTATGGCAACGGCGGACAGGCTGGTTAAAGGATGAATGATCCGTCACTTTTACAGGACAACCTGCCTTCCTGCAATGAAAAAACACGGCCCCGCCAGGGGGGGGTAGTGTTTTTGTTAAACATTCAGAGTGGTTAGCAGTGGTTTTTCGGCGAGTCCGGTGATAACCTTCGTTGTGCGCGGCGGCAAGTGCGGTCACAGGCCAGAAAGTCGCAGCAGCCCTTTATTCCGGCTCTTTTTGCCCCCAGAGATTATTGCCTGAAGACAGGCGCGGCACGTTACTTTTTCAAGGGAACCTTGAAAAATCCGCAGGATTCAGAATTCAGGAGTCATAATTTAAGATGGGCGTAAATACGCCCTCCTGAATTCTGAGCAGTTACTTTCTTTGGGAGAGCGATGAAAAGGCAGTTATTCAAGGTTTCCTCAAGGCATTATCCGTGGCGAGGCAAGAAAGAACTTGCAATATTTATTGATGTTTGCCCAGGATGAGAGCATAATAACTTTCATGTATCCATAGTCCCGGTGGGTATTGTTTTTCTTCTTTTGCAAGGAGTCACGCATGCCAGTTGCTCATAAAACATTGTCTGATCTTCTTGATGAGGTGGCCTTGAAGATTCTGATGATCGAGCCAGGGGATCTTTCCATTGTCGGCGAGTTGCTTGATCTGATTGATAAGTTGTTGCCTGGGAACGCAGCTGCTGAGATACCGATGGTTATTCAGCGGATGGCCGTTGCTTTCAAGGGGGCTCTTGAAAAAATCATTATGGGAGAGCTGTCCGATTCGGCGGAAAATTATGATCTCCTTGGTCAGTGTGTTGTTGAGATGCAGGAGTCGGCCAGGAAGGGGGGGCAACCAGGTGAGAAAATTATTGAGCGGTTTTGCTTCAACCTGCAACAAATCGGCGTCGCGCTGCAACCATCGGTACTCCTTGGCCTAACCGGGGTTGATTCAGCCGCGCCCGAAAAGGATGCGGCTGAAGATGAGACTGGGGCCGAAGAAGAATGTGCTGTTGCCTCGGCACAGATTGATTCGGTGCAGGCGCAGGGCGTTGCTGCGGTCGGGCCGACCCAGGAGGCGCTGCCGGATTTTCTTCAGGATACGGATCTGCTGGCCGGATTTATCGAGGAGGCTTTTGAGCATCTTGAATCCATCGAGGTTAACGTGCTTGAGCTTGAGCAAAGCCCGGATGACCTGGAGATTATCAACAACATCTTCCGGCCTTTCCATACGATCAAGGGTGTTTCCGGCTTTCTTAATCTGAAAACCATCAACAGGCTTGCCCATGCCACGGAAAATCTGCTGGATGATGTGCGCAATGGCCAGCGCTCCATGGACTCCGCAGTTATCGACATCGTTTTAACCGTTGGCGATGCGCTTAAATCCATGGTGGTTGATATCAAGGGAGTTTTGCAGAATGGGCCAGCCAATTACCAGGATCCCGATATCAGCGGCTTTCTGGCGGACATAACCAGATTGCAGGAGGGAGAAATTGGCCCTATGCCGGGCGATTCTGCTGTTCTTTCAGCGCCGGATTTTTCGCCTGAAGTTTTCGAGCCTGAAGAGACTGAAGTGGTGGCAAGCGAGGAGCCCGCAACTGCTGCCCCGTCCATGCCGATCGTTGCCAGGGCCGCGCAGGGGGGAGTTTTTCCTGGGGCTGTCCAGTCCCAGATCAGTCCTGCGGCCCGTCCGGTTGTTGATTCGGGGATGAAAAAATTCGGCGCCTCCATCAAGGTTGATGTAGAAAAACTTGATGCCCTGGTGAATGCGGTAGGGGAACTGGTGATCATGCAGTCGCTGGTTCGTCAGAACAGGCTTGTTTCCCGGATCGCAGACGCCAAGCTCACCAAGGATTTTTCCCAGCTGACCAGAATCACCTCCGAGTTGCAGCGCACGGCCATGTCCATGCGCATGGTGCCCATCAAGCAGACCTTTGACAAGATGATCCGGCTGATCCGTGACCTTGCCAAAAAATCAGGAAAAAAGGTTGATCTGATCATGGAGGGCGCCGAGACCGAGATTGATCGCAACATGGTGGAATCGATCTATGACCCGCTTGTTCACATGATGCGAAATTCGGTGGATCATGGCATCTCTTCCCCGGCCGACCGGGAGAAGTGTGGTAAACCGGAAACCGGTAAAGTGTCTCTTCGCGCCTACCAGAAAGGTGGGAGCATGATGATCGAGATCGAGGATGATGGCGAAGGTCTTAACACCTTGAAAATCAGGAAAAAAGCCATTGAGCGCGGTCTGGTCGGCGAGTCTGACAACCTGTCTGATTTTGAGTTGAACAATCTGGTTTTTCTGCCTGGTTTTTCCACGGCGGACAGGATTACCGATGTTTCCGGCCGTGGGGTGGGGATGGATGTGGTGAAAAAGGCCGTGGAAAAGCTGCGGGGCAAGGTGGAGGTGCAAAGCCAGCCTGGCAAGGGATCCCTGTTCATGATCCGCCTGCCTTTGACCCTGGCGATTATTGATGGAATTATTGTTCGGGTCGGCAGTGAACGTTATATAATTCCGACCATCGCCATTCAGGAATCAGTGCATCCGGAGCGAAAAAACTACAGTACGGTGCATGGCAGGGGGGAGAACCTGATGGTGCGCGGCGAACTGGTGCCCATTATCAGGCTGTATGAGATCTTTAGCGTACCATCCACCTATACGGATCCCTGTGACGCCATTGTGGTGGTGGTGGAAAATGAGGGGCGTCGTCGCGCCTTGATGGTTGATGAACTTCTGGGCAAGGAGGAGGTTGTCATCAAAAATCTCGGTGGTCTTGACGTGCCTGGCGTTGCCGGAGGAACCATTCTCGGGGATGGTAGAGTCGGTTTGATCCTTGATCTGGCTGGGGTTATTGCCGACAGGGCGGATTGAGTTTTGTAACTGCTCAGCAGCACCACATCTGCTTTGTCATCGACCTGCTCATGTGCAATAGCACACTTTGCAGGCCTCATTGCCGGCACTTCTGCCGACGATTGACACGCGCATCTGTGGCACTGCTGAGCAGTTACATTCCGTGGTTCTCTGTCAATTACGGTATTAAGCTGGATAGTTACTGAGTTTTTTGCAACCAGGCGTAAACATTGGATAATGTTTTCATCCCCTGGGGTTGAGGAGCCGCTCTGTGGGTCTTTCATGAAAAAGGAGAAAGTTGATGGAAGCAGCAAGCGTAGCACAGAGGTCAGGGCAAGGGGCGGAACTGGCAGGGAAATACCTTACCTTTTCCCTGGGGCAAGAGGGATATGGCGTCGGGATTCTCAGTGTCAGGGAGATCATCGGGGTTATGGAGATTACGGCTGTGCCTCACACCCCGGCTTATATCAAGGGAGTAATCAATCTGCGGGGCAAGGTCATTCCCGTGTTGGATCTGCGGCTTAAATTCAACATGAGTCACAAGGAATATGATGAAAGAACCTGTGTCATTGTGGTCGAGGTTCAGGGGCAGGCAGCCCCGATGCAGGTCGGTATGGTCGTTGATTCGGTTTCGGAAGTTCTGAATATTGTCGCCGGTGAAATCGAACCGCCGCCTTCCCTTGGCTCTTCGTCTGAAACCGAGAATATTATGGGTATGGCGAAAGTTAAAGGCGAGGTCAAGATCCTGCTTGATGTGGACAGGGTTGTTGGCGAAGGACTTTTACAGCAGTTGTCCTCCTGAAAGGTGGATTTCTTTGCCAGGATAACAAGGGGGACTTTGTGGGATTGAACAGTGATGGATCAGGCGGTTGTCGCTATCAGCGGCTTAGCGATGACTTGTTTAATAAATTCAGCGAGCTGGTGTATGAAAAAACCGGAATCTTTCTGAAACCGGAAAAAAAAGAGCTGCTGAACGCCCGATTGGGCAAGAGACTGCGAGCCACCGGGATAGACTCCTTTAAAGAATATTATGCTTACGTCATCAATGACAGATCCGGGGGGGAGCTTGTTCATCTCATAGATTGTGTTTCTACCAATTTCACTTCATTTTTCAGAGAAAATTCCCATTTTGAGATATTGAAAGCCACTGTTTTGCCCACCTTCGTCAGGGAAGGCCGGGGGAAAAACAAGGAGATTCTTCTCTGGTCCTCCGCCAGTTCATCCGGGGAGGAGCCATATACCATGGCTATGGTGGTGGCGGATTTTATCAGTCAGCATCCAGAAATGCGCTATCGTATTATGGCTACGGATATCTCGACCCGGGTTTTGGCGCAAGCCAAAGCTGGGGTGTATGCCGAAGAAAGGATTGTCAAGGTGCCAGTGCCTTTTCTGAAGAAATATTTCCAGAAAGGGGTGGGCAGCTCTGAAGGCTATGTTAAGGTAAAGGAAGATCTTCGGCGGATGGTGCATTTTGACCGCTTCAATCTCATGGGCGACTTCCCCTGGTGTGAAGCCATAGATGTTATTTTCTGCCGAAACGTCATGATCTATTTTAATCGGGAAACCCAACAGGAGCTGGTGCATAAATTTTATCAGGCGCTTACTCCGGGCGGGTATCTTTTTATTGGCCATTCCGAAAGCATCAGCGGACTGAAGCATGATTTTACCCAGATTGATGCGACCGCATATCAGAAACGATGAGATTTGCTGCCTGGGTTGAGGGGCCTTGGTTAATGATGGTTACAGGACAAGGAGCGCATGAAGATAATCGTTGGCATTTCAGATATGAAGGTCAGCAATAATTTGGATGATGTTCTGATTACCTATTCTCTTGGTTCCTGTATCGGGGTGGTGATCTGGGATCCGGTGGTCAAGGTCGGGGGAATCCTGCATTATATGCTGCCTGATTCCAACCTTGACAAGGAAAAGGCGGAGGCTAAACCCTTCATGTTCGGGGATACCGGGATTCCCAGGCTGTTTAAGGAAACCTACAAGTTCGGGGCTCTTAAAAATCGCTTGATCGTCAAGGCGGTTGGTGGTTCGCAAATCATGGACAACGCCGGGATATTTAATATTGGCAAGCGAAACCAGGCTGTTCTGCGGAAAATGTTCTGGAAGAACCAGATCATGTTGGCCAAGGAAGATGTCGGCGGCACCGGGAACCGTACGGTCAGCCTGGATGTCGCGACAGGGGTTACCTATCTGAAGGTTTCTGGAAGAGGGGAGTTTGAGCTATGAGCCGTCTGGAAGAGATACTGTCCCTGGTGAAGCATGTCCCTCCTTTTCCCAAGGTGGCGCAGAGGGTCGCGGAGATGTTGAATGATCCGGAGGTAAGCGCCACAGCTCTGGCCGAGGTTATTCAATACGATCAGGTGATTACGGCCAATGTGCTGAAGATCTGCAACGCCGCTTATTTTGGTCTGCCCCGCAAGGTTTCTTCTCTGGATGAGGCCCTGGTTATTGTTGGTCATGACACCCTCAAGAATATTATCATTACCAGCAGCAGCGCCAGGTTTTATAAAGGCGCGGCCGGAGAGGGTTACAAGCTGGATCAGGGAGAGCTGTGGAAACATTCCATTGCCGTTGGCATAATGGCTAAGGAGCTGGTCAGATATATCAAGGGGGTGGATCAGGGAAGCGCTTTTACCGCAGGATTGCTGCATGATATCGGTAAACGGTTTTTGAGCAGTTTTGTCGCCGATGATTTTCAAAAGATCATGATAAAGGTGGTACAGGACGGTTGTTCTTTTGTCGAGGCGGAAAAGGAGTTGCTGGGGACATCCCATGCCGAACTTGGCGGCATGATCATGCGCCAGTGGGATTTCCCCAAGGAGATAGAGCTGGCTATCTCTCAGCACCATGACCAGGATGCCTTGGACAAGGATCATCTTACGGCAATCGTTGCCCTGGCCAATGCCCTGGTCATCAGCATGGGGATCGGGGTCGGAGCTGATGGTCTGGCCGTGAAAATACAGGGTGAAGGCCTGGAAAAATTTGGCATTACTCCGATGCAACTGGAGTTGTGCATGGCAAGTCTTCTCATGGAGATCGACCGGGCGCAGGAGCTTTTTCATATATAAGCAGTAACGGGCCAACTCTTAACTCAGCTCTTCACCCAAAGGGCATAAGTTTCGTTTGAGCAGACAAGCTGCTCAACTCAGCTCTTATGATTGGAGCTAAGAGATTGTAATCATGGAAGCGGGAGACAGGGCGATGTCTTTTAATATTCTGGTGGCGGATGATTCTGAAACCATGCGGGCCGTGATCAAGAAGAGCGTAAGCATGTCCGGGGTGTCTGTGGGGGAGTTTTATGAGGCGGCCAATGGCAGAGAGGCTCTGGCTGTTTTGGCTAAAACCTGGATTGATGTCATCCTGTCAGACATCAATATGCCGGAAATGGACGGCATGGAACTTCTGGAAAAGATCAGTGAAGATGATGAGTTCAGGAAAATCCCGCTGATCTTCATTTCCACCGAGGCCAGCGAGGCTCGTCAGGAAGAGGCGCGAAAGCTTGGAGTTGCGGGCTATGTGAAAAAACCATTCCATCCCGAGGCGATCAAGGCTGTTCTTCATGAGGTGCTGGGAAAGGCCTATGCGCACAGGCTGGAAGAGAAGCCGACAGAGGCTGCTGGCGAGGAGATTGATTTTTGATAGCCTTGCAGATAAGGGTGGATCGCGAAAAGTTTAAGGCTGCTGCATCATAAGAGTTTTTTTGTTTGTTCGGCGTACCCTATGTGAGACTTGTTCCAGCAAATATACATACCGGGGAGGATTGCTGAATGGATGAGGAGTTGCAGTTGCTTATATTTGAAACTTTTTCAGAGGTCTTTGAGACCATGTTCTTTACCGTTCTGGAGCTGCCCGAAGAGGCGCCAGGAAAGGAAGAGCTTGCTTGCGGCAGGTTTATCGAGGCTGCGATCAGTTATTCCGGTGGTTGTAATGGTAGTTTCCTTTTTTATTTCCCCTGGGAGCTTGGCAGGAACATCACCGTGAATTTCCTCGGGATTGAGGAAGATGTGGTGCAGGACAGACAGGTCTTGGATACGGCGGCCGAAACGGCAAATATGGCCATCGGCAGTCTGCTGGGTCATCTGGATCCTGAGGGCAAGGCCTCGCTGGGTATTCCGCAACCCCGCCTGCTTGCTGATTTTTCTCCGGAAACACTACTTGGCGCCTCTGGACTGTGTATATTCAGCACGGATTTTGGGTTGCTTTGGGTTGTCGGCACACATGGGTAGAAGGGACAGGCTTGGGGGTAAGAGAGTCCTTTCTTGAGGCGCCAGGGAAACAAGAAGAAATTATGAGAAAAATACGTGTGCTGGTGGTGGATGATTCTGCGGTTGTTCGCAAGGTCTTCAGCGAGGAATTATCTCACGAAAAGGATATAGAGGTGGTGGGTACGGCCCCGGATCCCTATGTGGCCAGGGATAAGATTGTCGCCCTCAAGCCTGATGTGGTGACGCTTGATGTGGAGATGCCGCGGATGGATGGCATCACCTTTCTGAAAAAACTTATGCGTTATTTTCCGCTTCCGGTCATTATTGTCAGTTCCCTGACCAGGGCGGGCGGGGCTCTGGCCATGGAGGCCATGGACAGCGGGGCGGTTGATGTTATCTGTAAACCAGGCGAGGCCTATTCGGTAGGCGACATGAGCGCCCAGCTTGCTGAAAAGATCAGGGCCGCTTCCCAGGTGAACATGGCGCAACGGGCCCTGCATCTTGCCACGGTTCGGTCGGTTGACGCGCCCAGGCTTTCTCTGACCAAGACGACAAACAAATTGATCGCCATCGGCGCCTCAACCGGGGGCACCGAAGCCCTGAAGGATGTTCTTGTTCAGCTTCCGGCCAATACGCCAGGGATCATGATTGTGCAGCACATGCCCGCCCATTTTACTGCCAGTTTTGCCGAGAGGCTGGACAGCCTCTGTCAGATTCGGGTAAAAGAGGCGCAGGATGGGGATTCCGTTGTGCCAGGCACTGCTTTGCTTGCGCCGGGTAATTATCATATGGTTCTGCGACGGAGCGGCGCCCGTTATTATGTCAATATCAAGAGCGGGCCACTGGTCTGCTATCAGCGGCCCGCAGTGGATGTTCTCTTCAATTCGGTGGCCGCTTACGGCGGAGCCAATGCGGTTGGTGTTATCCTCACCGGGATGGGTAAGGATGGTGCTCAGGGCATGTTGAAGATGAAGGAGGCCGGTGCGCAGACAATAGCCCAGGATGAGAAAACCTGTGTTGTTTTTGGGATGCCCAAGGAGGCTATTGCTGCCGGCGGAGTTGACAAGGTCGTGCCGTTGCTCGATATCCCCGCTGAGGTTATGAAAATGCTGTAGAGCTTATCGGTTGATTGCAGGGCGCACCAGATCCTGCGGTTGGTCTGGTATTCTTCGTGGCTGGAAAAACAACAGATCAACGGGATAGAGCAACAACCTTAGAAAAAGCTTGATTTTGCAGCCAGGTATAAAATATACTTATGGATAATGTTTTGTTGGGAATGAGTAATCTTGTCCGCAGGCAAGGAGTGAGCGAGGAAGAAAAGGCTTCGGCGTGACACTGGATATTGAGCCAGGATTCAAGAAGTTGCAATTATGCCCCCTTTTTTTATAAACTTTTCAACCTGAAGGTGGACACACTATGGGTCTCTTTTCTTACCGACGGCTTTTTTCTGTTGTCTTGCTGGTTTTTCTGCTTGTTTCTCCGGCAGGAGCGCAAACGCAGGCAAAAAATGCCAAGGCGGTGTCTCTGCGGTCGTTGCACAAGTTTACGCCTGATCAGAGCAAGATAACGAAAAAGCAGGAAAGATATACAGATGCCGCGCGAGTCTCCGTAGAGGAGTTGAAACGAAAGCTGGCGGCGGAATCGTTACCTTCGCCACACAATGTCGCAGCCGAGGTTCCCGCGAAGCTGAAGGGAAAGCTTACCTGTCGCAGCGCCTATATCATGGATGCCAGAACCGGCAGGGTTTTGTACGATCGCAGTGCTGACCAGCCTGGTCAGCCTGCCAGTACCATCAAGATCCTTACCGGACTTATTGCCGTTGAGAACCTTAATGGCAAGGAAATGGTGCAAGCCAGCGCCTATGCCGCTAACATGCCAGCCTCAAAGATTCATCTGAAAAAGGGGGTCTTCTATCGGGCCGCTGATTTGATTAATGCGGTGTTGCTTGCTTCGGCAAATGATGCCAGCGTGGCTTTGGCGGAAAAGCTGGCCGGTTCCGAGCAGGCCTTCGCCAGATTGATGACCAAAAAGGCCCAGTCCCTTGGCGCGCAGAATACCATCTGCAAGAGTGCCAATGGTTTGACCCGGCCTGGCCAGCAGACCACGGCCCGCGATCTGGCCACGGTCTTTAACCGGGCCATGCATAATCCTGATTTTGCCGAGCGCATGGCCACTGCTCAGGTTCGCACCAGCGATGGCAAGGTGCTGCGCAGTCACAATAAGGCCTTGTGGACTTTGGATGGCGCGGTTGGTGGAAAAACCGGTTACACGGATGCTGCGGGAAAGACCTATGTCGGCAAATTTCAGCGGGGCGGTCAGGCTATTATTGTTTCCTTGCTGGGTAGCGCCTCCATGTGGGAGGATGTCGCCACCCTGGTCGAGCATGGTTTTGCCAGACAGGAAATGGCCGCACGGCTGCCGGAGGATGTTCCCGGCGGGGCGTTGGCTTTGCAGGGCAACCAGAAGAGCATGAGGGAAGAACATGTTCAGTACGCCATGTTGGCCGGGCAAAAGAAAAAGACCCGGATCTAATAATGATGGATGCGTAGTAACTTGTTTTTTAAAGCAGTGGTGTAAAGTCAAAAAGTTTTAATCATTTTATTTCAGCAGGTTGCACCCAAAGGGTATAAGTTTGTTGAAATCGTAAAAAGCCACGATTACAACGGGTAATAAGGTAAGCGCTTGATTTACTGTGGTGGGCCTGTGAGCTTTTCAGGTTGTTGCGAGTTCATCAAGTTTCGTTTGCACCCTGAAGGGCATAAAATCCGGCAAGCTGCTCAACTCAGCTTTATCTTTGCATCTCTGCGTTTTGCCGTTACTTTTTCTAGTTGTTACGAGTTCATCAATAATAACCTGATTAGCTATTCCGGAATCAGGAGGGAGTAAGGAGCAGTTTGCATGGCTGAGTTCAAGGTTCAGAAGACATACGAAGAAATCAATGCCAGAATCAAGGCGGGCGAGGCCGTGGTGGTCACCGCTGAAGAGATGGTCGGCATTGTGAAAGAGTACGGTTCGGTTGATGCGGCCAGAAAGGTGGATGTGGTCACCACCGGCACCTTTTCGCCCATGTGTTCTTCTGGGGCGTTTATCAATTTTGGCCACTCCAATCCTACCACCAAGGCGTTCAAGGTGTGGCTGAACAATGTTCCTGCCTATGCCGGGCTTGCTGCGGTTGATGTCTATGTCGGAGCGACAGAGCCGACGGAGGATGATCCCTTGAACAAGGTTTTCCCCGGCGAATTTCTTTATGGCGGTGGGCATGTGCTTGAAGAACTGGTGGCAGGGAAAAAGGTGCTGCTTAAGGCTGTGGCTTATGGAACCGATTGCTATCCCAATAAAAATCTGGAAAAAGAAGTGACGCTTGCCGAGTTGCCCTATGCGCTCCTGGTGAATCCCCGTAACTGCTATCAGAATTATAATTGCGCCATCAATCTTTCCGAGCGAACCGTCTATTGTTACATGGGCACGCTGAAACCACAGATCGGCAACGCGACTTTTTGCAGCGCCGGCGAGTTGAGCCCTCTGTTGAACGATCCATTTTATAAGACTATTGGTCTGGGCACGAGGATATTTCTGGGGGGTGGCATCGGTTATGTGACCTGGCATGGCAGTCAGCACAATCCGAAAGCGCTGCGTTCGGAAAACGGCACTACCAGAAGAGCGGCAGGCACCCTGATGGTGCAGGGGGACTTGAAGCAGATGTCTGCCCGCTGGCTTAAGGGGGTTAGCATGCAGGGCTACGGGAGTTCCCTGGCTGTGGGAATCGGGGTGCCAATTCCCATTCTGAATGAGGAGATGGCCGCTTATACCGGGGTGTCCGATGCGGAGATTTTTACCCAGATTGTTGATTATTCTTATGACTACTCCCATGGCGTGGCGCGCAACTACGGGGAGGTCAGCTATGCGCAGTTGAAGAGCGGTCAGATTGAGGTGAATGGCAAGATGGTGCCCACGGCTCCACTCTCCAGTGTGGCGCGGGCCCGGGAAATTGCCGAGACTCTCAAGGGTTGGATAACGACCGGAAAGTTTTTTCTTGAAAAGCCAATCCAGACCTTGCCTTCAGAGTAAGGGCTGCCAGGGTGGATATTTTTTTATCCCAAAAATATCTGAAGCTGCAAAACATACTTTTACAACATAGAGAAATTGCCATCGCCTTTTCCGGGGGGGTGGACAGCGCCTTTCTTCTGCACGCGGCCTGCGCTGCTCTGGGTTCTTCGTCGGTTCACGCCTTTCATGCCAGTTCAGAACTTCTGCCGCCCTTGGAAACAGAACGGGTTAAACTGGTTGTTCAGGAGCGGGGCTGCTTTTTTCATCTTATCGAGATCAAGCCGTTAAGCTGGCCGGAGTTCGTGGCCAATGGCGCCGACCGTTGTTATCTCTGCAAGAAGAAAATTTATCAGGAATTTCTGGCTGATCCATTCTTTGTCGAGGGTGCGGTGTTGTGCGATGGCACCAACCGTGACGATCTCGGCCAGAATCGACCAGGGCTGAAGGCTGTTGCTGAACTGAAGGTGCGGACGCCCCTGGCTGAGGTTGGCTTTACCAAGAAAGAGATCCGTTTGCTCAGCAGGGAGTTTGCCCTCTCAACCTGGGATACCCCTGCCTCTTCATGTTTGGCTACGAGAATAGCGCCAGGGGAATCGGTTACCAGGGAAAAGATTTTACTGGTTGCCCGGTGTGAGGCGCTCCTGCAAGAAACGGGTTTTATGGGGGTGAGGGTGCGCCTTTGTGAAGGGATTGCAACCATTGCCGTGCTACAGAAAGATTTGCCTGAAATACAAAAAAAACATGTATTTTCAGCTATTAATAAAGGTCTTGCGTTTTTGGGGCTGCGTAAGGTTGTGCTCGATCCACAAGGGAGATCGGATTTGCTGGGCTGCTTTTCGGTCTGAGGACGTTTAAAAAAATGCATCCGTAGGCCATTTTCTTCTTATTTCATCGCATTTTTTGTTTGACAGACGCCTTTTTTTGTTTGACAATCACCACACATAAGTTTAAATCGCCCCTAAGGCAACATGGTTACGGTGCTTGAGACGGCAGAGAATCTCTAAATTCACGAGGAGGAAGGAGAGGAATGAACAAAAGTGAATTAGTCGAGAACATGGCAAAGGCTGGTGGTATCAGCAAGGCTGCAGCTGAAAAAACCCTTGGTGGCATGCTGGCCGCAGTTACCACCGCTTTGAAAAATGGTGAGAAGGTAACCTTGGTCGGGTTTGGCACATTTTCTGTGACCAAGAGGGCTGCCCGTCAGGGGCGTAATCCTCAGACCGGAAAGGCTATCACCATTAAGGCCCGGAAAGTTGCGCGCTTTAAGCCCGGCAGCAAGCTTGCTGAATCAGTAAAGTAGGCTGATTTTTATTTAGGGGCCGTAAAAAATAACCATTACATTTTTCGAACATTTAGTTACGGCCCCCTAATGCCGTTTACGATATGAGCATGTTATAGTTATTTGTTTACAACGGCTTAGTTGCTGTATCTGTGTGTAACAGGCAAGGCAGGTACTCCTTACGAAGGGTTCCTGCCTTTTTTTATTGACGTATCAGGAAGCTCTGGGGTACATAATGGCCCATAATTTTTCTTGCTGGAGACGAGACTAACGGAAAAATTGTGGAAGACAAGTCTGAATGTCGGGATGTGGCTCAGCCTGGTAGAGCACGTGCTTCGGGAGCACGGGGTCGGAGGTTCGAATCCTCTCATCCCGACCAGTAATAGCAACGGTTTGCGGGTGATTCTGCAAGCCGTTTTTTTTGTGGGGAATCAGCAACGGTTGGCGACAGAGGGTACATGGGCGGGCCGGGGTTGTTTCAGTCGGAATCATCTGTGTTGGCTGATTTTTTTCACCTCGCAGTCAATCCCCCCCTGGGCAAGGGTGATGCTGATGTTTTCGCCCGGATGAACCTCTGCCCAGCTCCGGATAATCTTGCCGTCTTTTTGCTGGACAATGCTGTATCCTCTGCCAAGGATCGCCAATGGGCTTATGGCATGGAGGAGACTCGCGTTTCGGGCAAGGGCGGCCCGCTTGTGTTCCTGATGGTGACGCATGGCCTGAAGTAAGCCCCGGCGCAGTTCGCGGGTTTTTTGTCGTTGATGTTCGAGGCGCTGTTCCGGGGCGTGGCTGGCCAGGGCCTGGTTGAGTCCGGCAAGAGCGAGCTGGCGTTGATGGATGGCGCTTAAAAAGGCGAATTGCAGGGCGGCCAGGGCATGATTTGTTTTCAGGCGGGACTGGTCAAGCAGTGAGGTGGGATCGCCCAGTATCAAAAGATGGTCTTCGATGGCGTGACGGAAGATCGCCAGTCTGTCCGCAACTGTTTTTGTCAGCCGGTTGCCGAGATTGTCCAGCCGGGCGCACAATTGGCCGCGGCTGGGGACAACTGTCTCGGCTGCGGCGGTCGGGGTTGGCGCCCGTAAGTCCGCGACCAGATCGGCGATGGTGAAGTCAATCTCATGGCCGATTGCCGAGACAACCGGGATATGTGAGCCGGCAATGGCTCTGGCGATACCTTCTTCGTTAAAGGTCCACAGATCTTCCAGGGAGCCGCCGCCACGGCAGATGACGATAACATCATTGAGCCCTCTTTTGTTACAGAGGGTGATGGCCTCGATGATGTCTTCCCTGGCGCCGACCCCCTGTACCCTGACCGGGATAATTTCCACGGCGACAGAGGCGCATCTTTTTGCGGTCATGGTGAGGAAATCATGCACCGCTGCCCCGTTTGGCGAGGTGATGAGGGCTATTCTTTCGGGCAGCATCGGCAGGGGCCTTTTCCGTTCCCCGGCAAAAAGGCCTTCTGCGGCCAGTTTGCGTTTAAGCAGGTCGAAGGCCAGCTGTAAGGCTCCCGCACCCTTTGCCGCAATGATGTCCACGATGAGCTGGTATTCGCCACGAGCCTCATACAGTGAGATCCGGCCCCGGCAGGCCACCTTCAGGCCGTCTGCCGGGGTGCAGGCGAGATAGCGCTGCTGGGGCTTGAAGAGCACCGCTTTTATCTGGGCGCTTTCATCCTTGAGGGTGAAATAGAGATGACCGGAGTGAGGACAGCGCAGGTTGGAGATCTCGCCAACCACGGTCACGAAAGGAAAGGAAACCTCAAGCACCCCCCGGATCGACTGGGTAAGTTCGCTGACGGTCTGGATCTGTTCGCTGGTCATGCTGTGCATGTTCACTACCTAGCATGGCCGCCCTGTTCGGGACAAGTATTTTGTTCTGCGACTGTGGGGCTGAGTCATCGCCCCACGGCTGGATGCCGCGAACAACGGCTTAAAATGACAGATGCTTTTTCCGGGCGAAAAAGGTATAGTGCCAGCAAATTTTGTTGTTTCAGGAGAAAAATATAAGCCGTGTGACGGCGAGGGGTGGAGGCATGTCTGAACAGAATACCTATTTCCAGCAAGAGATACTGACCAGGCCTTTGCAGAAACACGGCCTGCTTGAAGAACTCAACCTGCCTCCCAAGGCAATTATTTTTATCAGGAATAACCGGCGGAATATAATAATTGTTCTGTTGTGCTGTGTGCTGGCAATCCTGGGCTGGTCCTCTCTCAGCTATTATATTGCCAGACAGAATGATCGGGCCGCTGTTCTGTTGGCCGAGGCGGTGGGGCAGAGTTCGCTTGAAAAACGCAAGGAGCTTCTGCAACAGCTTCTGGCTGATTATGCCCGAACCGGGTCTGCCATGTGGGCAAAGGTTGAACTGGGGCATCTTGCCTTTGATGCGCAGCAGTATGATGAGGCCGTTCGGGTGTATCTTGGGGTGCGTGATGAGCTGGCCAAGTCCAGTCCGGTTTTCCCCCTGGTGCAATTGAATCTGGCTCAGGCCTATGAAAATAAGAATGCCTGGCCCGAGGCTCTTGTTGCCTATCAGGACTTGGCCAAGGTCAAGGGGTTTGCCGGGGAGTCTTATTTGGCTATGGCTAGAATTCACGAGTTGCAGAAGGCTGTCTCCCTGGCAAAAGAGATGTATGGCAAGGTGCTGGCAGAGGAAGGCGTTTCTCCTGCGCTCAAGGAAAAGGCGCAGGTCAGGCTGGGCCAGCTTTAGGCCTTTGCTGGATAATCAGGCAAGATCAGACCCGGTACAGAGCAAGTCATGGAGATCATCCGTACGCCTGCCGAGATGACCGCTTGGGCAAACAGGGCTCTTGCCGCCAGGGAGACAATCGCTCTGGTGCCCACCATGGGGTCTTTTCATGAGGGGCATTTGCGCTTGATGCGCAAGGCCAGAGAGAGGGCAGGGCGCACGGTGGTGAGCCTGTTTGTCAACCCGATCCAGTTTGGGGCCAGCGAAGATCTTGGCAGGTATCCCCGCGATTTTCCCAGGGATTGTCAACTTGCCGAGGCCGAAGGGGTGGATGTTCTTTTTGCCCCGGAGGCCCAGACCATGTATCCACCGGAGGCCAGCACCAGAGTGATCGTTTCTGGTTTGACGGATGTCCTCTGTGGCAGGAGCCGTCCGGGGCATTTTGCCGGAGTGACCACGGTTGTCGCCAAGCTTTTTCACCTTATCAAGCCGCATTTTGCAGTTTTCGGGGAAAAGGATTTTCAGCAGCTGGCAGTGATAAGGAGAATGGTGGCGGATCTCAACTGGGATGTGGAGATTATCGGCCATCCTATTGTTCGGGAGGTGGACGGTCTGGCCATGAGCTCCAGGAACATCTATCTTTCCGTCCCGGAGCGGCAGGCGGCGCTCTGTCTTTTTAAGGCCATTGGCCAGGCGAGAAAACGGGTGCGTGCCGGGTTGGTTGAGGCAACGTTGCTGCTGCGGGAGATAGAGGAGTTGTTGCAGCAGGCGGCGGTGACGGTTGAGTATGCAAGTCTTGTTGATCAGACGACCTTGCAGCCGCAAGCCGTGTTGGGCAAAGGGACGGTGCTGGCCTTGGCTGTAAAGGTCGGAGCGACCCGCCTGATCGACAACGATAATCTTTTTGAGGAAGGCTGAGAAACTATCATGTTGCAATACATGCTGAAAGCAAAGATTCACCGGGCCACGGTGATTGAGGCCGATCTCAACTATGAGGGCAGCCTCACCGTGGACAAGGATCTGATGGATGCCGTTGGTCTTTACCCTTATGAACGGGTGAATATTTATAACATCAACAATGGCGAGCGCTTTGACACCTATGTGATCGAAGGCCAGGCCGGTTCCGGGATGATTGGCTTAAATGGCGCGGCGGCTCGCAAGGGGCTGCCCGGAGATCTGCTGATTATTGTCAGCTATGCCCTGTATGCCCCGGAGGAACTTGCCGGATACAAGCCCAGGATCGTCGTGCTTGACAAGGGCAATCTGATCAAGACCGTGATGCATGTTGAGGAGGCGCAGCATCCGTATCGCGGGTAGTTTTCTTTTCGGGCGCTCTTTTAGCGCGGCCAGCCGGAAAGCCAGCTGGTTCCTTTGTTTATGCCCTTTATTCTTTGATAGACGTTCATGATTCTTCTGGTTGCCGCCACAGAGATGGAGGCCCTGCCCCTGGCAGGGAAAAAGATCGCTCAGCCCCATGAGCTTTTTGTTGCGGGGGTGGGGCTCCTTGAAACAGCGGTTCGCCTTACCCGGCGGCTGGGCGAGGGGAGAGAGGGTATCTCTCTGGTGCTTAATTTTGGCGTGGCCGGAGCCTATGGCGGTTCCGGGGCGGGTTTGCTGGATATCTGTCTGGCCGGGAGCGAGGTTCTGGGCGATTTCGGAATCTGTCATGAAGAAGGTGTTGAACCCTTTGCCGGGCAATTGGCAACCAGCGTCGCTTTTCCTTTGGATCCCCGGTATCTTGCCCAGGCTTGGGAAATTCTTGGGAAGCAGGATTATGGTTGCAAGAAAGGCGTGTTTGTTACGGTCAATGGGGTCACGGCCACGGCAAGGCGTGGGGCTATGCTGCACGCGGCCCATAACGGCCTTTGTGAGAATATGGAAGGCGGAGCAGTGGCCAGGGTCTGTGCGGAATTTGCCATCCCCTGTCTTGAAGTGCGCTGCGTCAGCAACCTGGTGGAAGACCGCAACCCTGCCAACTGGCAACTTGCCGCGGCTGTGCGCAAATGTGGCCAGGCCGTGTCTCTGCTTGTTGATCACTTGATCCTTGCTT
>Ga0208863_1000372_pt1 | contig 49683 bp, 44 predicted proteins | sample RifOxyD3_FD_184040 | JGI IMG/M metagenome (GOLD analysis project Ga0208863, IMG submission 184040) | Soil microbial communities from Rifle, Colorado - Rifle Oxygen_injection D3 (SPAdes) | ecosystem: Environmental > Terrestrial > Deep subsurface > Rock core/Sediment | place: Rifle, Colorado... | reverse complement strand
TGTTGACGGCCTGGTGCCCCACATGCTGGCTGACGGTGTGCAAATTGTCTTTGACGCCACCAGCGCCTACGTACACGCCGACAACAGCCGCAAGGTCAACGCGCTGGGTGCGCTGATGATCGACCTAACCCCGGCCGCCATCGGCCCGTTTTGTGTGCCGCCGGTCAATTTGATCGAACATGTGGGCGGGCTGCCGCCGGGCCGCTCCCAAGGCAGCCCAACCCCCTTGGGGGGCAGCGGACCACGCGCAGCGGGGGAGCGTGGGGGCCTTTTGAGCGAAATGAACGTCAACATGGTCACCTGTGGTGGTCAGGCCACTATTCCCATGGTGGCCGCCATCAGTCGCGTGCAGCCCGTGGCCTACGGCGAAATTGTGGCCACCGTGGCCAGCAAGTCGGCCGGTCCGGGAACGCGCAAGAACATCGACGAATTCACCCGCACTACCGCCAGCGCGGTGGAGAAGGTCGGTGGCGCCAAAAAAGGCAAGGCCATCATCATTTTGAACCCGGCCGAGCCGCCGCTCATCATGCGCGACACCGTGCACTGCCTGACCGAAACCGAGCCTGATCAAGCCAGGATCACCGAATCGATCCACGCCATGATCAAAGGGGTGCAGAAATATGTGCCCGGCTACAAGCTGGTTAACGGCCCGGTGTTTGACGGCAAGCGTGTGTCTGTCTTCCTGGAAGTCGAGGGCCTGGGTGACTACCTGCCCAAGTACGCCGGCAACCTCGACATCATGACCGCCGCTGCCGCGCGCACGGCAGAAATGTTTGCCGAAGAAATCATCGCCGGGCGGCTCACGCTCAAAGCCACGCAGGCTTGAACCTCAAGGAGAACACCATGACACACACTAGAAAAATCACCCTGCATGACATGACCCTGCGTGACGGCATGCACCCCAAGCGCCACCTGATGACGCTGGAGCAGATGAAAAGCATCGCCTGCGGGCTCGATGAGGCCGGCATCCCGCTGATCGAAGTGACCCACGGCGACGGCCTGGGCGGCTCCTCGGTCAACTATGGCTTTCCGGCCCATACCGACGAAGACTACCTGGGCGCGGTCATCCCGCTGATGAAACACGCCAAAGTGTCAGCCCTGCTGATTCCCGGCATTGGCACCGTCGACCACCTGCTGATGGCCAAAGACCTGGGCGTAGCCACCATCCGTGTCGCCACCCATTGCACCGAAGCCGATGTAAGTGAGCAGCACATCACCAAGGCACGTGCGCTGGGACTCGACACCGTGGGTTTTTTGATGATGGCGCACATGGCCAGCCCGGAAAAGCTGGTGAGCCAGGCCAAACTGATGGAAGGCTATGGGGCCAACTGCATCTATGTCACCGACTCAGCCGGTCATTTGTTGCCCCACGGCGTCAAGGCCCGCCTGAGCGCAGTGCGCGCCGCCCTCAAGCCCGAGACCGAACTCGGTTTCCACGGCCACCACAACCTGGCCATGGGCGTGGCCAACTCGATCGCCGCGATGGAAGTCGGTGCCACCCGCATTGACGCGGCGGCCGCTGGCCTGGGTGCCGGGGCCGGTAACACGCCGATGGAAGTGCTGGTGTCGGTACTCGACTTGATGGGGGTGGCCACCGGTGTGGACGTGTACAAAATCCAGGACGTGGCCGAAGACCTGGTGGTGCCGATCATGGACTTCCCGATCCGAATTGACCGCGACGCCTTGACGCTGGGTTATGCCGGTGTCTATGGCAGTTTCTTGCTGTTTGCCAAACGGGCCGAGAAGAAATATGGCGTCAGCGCCCGCGACATTTTGGTCGAGATGGGCCGCCGCGGCATGGTGGGTGGCCAGGAAGACATGATTGAAGATACCGCCATGACACTGGCACGCCAGCGCAAGCTGGCTTAACAGGCCATCTGCACGGCAAACTTCAGCGCAGCAGATGCTGCTTTTGAATGGCTTCCATCAAAGTTTTGGACAGTCCGGCGTGCCCGGCAAAGTCCGGCCACGCCTTGATGGCGTCTCGTACCGTGGAAATGACAGACTTTGCTGTGCCTATGGCAAAGCAATCAGCCAGTTCCTGCAGGGTTGAGAAAAGCTGGCTCGATGCCGGTAGCCCGGAACTCGGATGTGTAGTTGAAGACGTAAACACCATAAACGGGATCAAGAGCCACCGCGCCAATGCGCCGATCCTAGAGGTGAACGTTTGCCAAACACGCCGAGAAAAGTACGGCATCAGCGCGTCAATTGGTGACAAGTTGGCAGTTCGCGGGTTTACCCGCGGATCACGGGCTGTTCCAAGGTGCGAAACTGGGCGTCGTGTGATTGAACTTGCTATCCGTCTATCTGTTGCCGCCGCAACAGGCTGAGAGGCGTATCCTGAGTCCATCGCAACGTGACACCGGCCACGCCAAGCGGTAATGGCGCGATGGCAAAGTAGCGTTGGAGTGATGCAGTGTTAATAGAAGAAGTCCGGAACTGGAAGCGTTGGATGCGCGACGTTGTCATGGTCGACAACGATTCGCTGGGGCCGTACCGGGACAGGATCATGCAGTCCATGGGTGTGGCTACTTTGGTGTTGTTGACGCCGTTCACCATCAACAACTTCTTGCAGGGCCGTCATCTGGTCGCGGTGGGGATCATCCTGCTCCAGGCCGCCACTGCCGCCAATGGCTATGCCGCGTGGCGCGGGCGTCGCTCTCCGATACCGCCGATACTGGTGCTGCTTACCGTTGTTGCGGCACTCACTGCGGTGTCCATCAAGCAGGGAGTTGTCGGCGCCCTGTGGAGCTATCCCTTGATGGTGTTCACCTACTTCATACTCGTGCGTCGCGCCGCCATCGCTTTCAGCGCGGCATTGCTCATCTACTTCCCCTGGCTGACCTGGCGCTACATCGATGTCGCGCTGGCGTCCCGGCATTTGGTGTCCCTGCTGTTGGTCGCGATCCTGATCAATATCGTGCTGAGCGTGATCTCCAGCCTGCATCAGACGCTTGCCAAGCAGGCGCTGACCGATCCGCTGACGGGTTGTTCCAACCGCCGCTGCATGGACCAGGAACTCTCGGTGCTGGTGATCAAGGCTAAACGGCATTCGGTCACAGCCTCGGCTCTGATGATCGATATCGATCACTTCAAGGAGATCAACGACACCTACGGGCATGGGCAGGGCGATCTGGTCCTGCAGGAATTCGTCGCGATCACCAGCGCACGCATCCGCGTCGGCGACCGCTTGTACCGTTTTGGCGGTGAGGAGTTTCTGATGCTGCTGGAACAAACCGACATGCGCCGCGCGATCGTGGTCGCGGAGGATCTCCGCGCCCGCATCGAAACGGCCGAGTTGCTACCTGGCCTCAGGGTGACTGTCAGTATTGGTATTGCCCAGTATCAGGCCGGACAATCGGTCGAGGCCTGGACCAAGAGCGCCGACACCGCGCTGTACCAGGCCAAGGCGGCTGGTCGCAATCGAGTGATGAACGCGGATTGGGCAGGCGCGGCCAGCAATAGTGCCGACGTTTCTGACCCACACAAAAACAGGCGCTGCGGATAGGAAAAACACAGGCCACCGACCTGAAGCACAGCAGGTCGATGATCGGCCAGATTTTCAAGAGGGGACATGTGGCCTGCACATCAGCGTTGACTTGCGTGGATCTTCGCCGCTTGCAGAGACGCATGTTTGTGTCCGGTTCAGGACGCGGTGCTCACCACCCGGTGCGCCACCAGGTCCAACGCGGGCTTGGTGTTGCCCTGCTTGTCGGTCCAGACCTTGGGGTTCAATGAACCGGCGGCAGCCACCGAGTCACCGTCACGCAACGCCAGCAAAACGGTGCAGGGCAAGTCATCAAAGGCGATCAGGTTGACCATCAGGTGCTCGTTCTCGCTGCTCTGCGCGCGCACCCTCGCCACCACGTAAGTGCTGTCACCCTTGCCCTGGCGCCGCTCCGGGTCGCCGATCAAGCGCCCGGCAATCAATCCATCAATCATTCGTATGCTCCTGGGGCTTTTAATACAGGCCTGCATGGTAGCCGCAGGCGCAGGGCTGGCACTGGCTATAGTGCAGGCTTGTTTGTTTTTTGGAGTGGTGTATGCGCGTGTGGCAACAGCCGGTTTCGGTGGCCGAACTGACCCGTACCAGCCTGGACACAGCGGTCAGTCATTTGGGGATTGAGTTTCTGGAAGTGGGCGACGATTTCATCCGCGCCCGGGTGCCGGTGGATGCACGCACCAAGCAACCCTTTGGCCTGCTGCACGGTGGTGTCAGTGTGGTACTGGCCGAAACGCTGGGGTCGGTGGCCGCCAACTGTGCCTGTCCTGCGGGTTATCGTGCCGTGGGGCTCGACATCAACGCCAACCACCTGCGCAGCGCCACCAGCGGCTGGGTCACCGGCACCACCCGCCCGGTGCACATTGGCCGCAGCACCCAGGTCTGGCAGATCGACATGGTCAACGACGCCGGTGAAATGACTTGCGCGTCGCGCATCACCATGACGATCCTGGCGCCGCGCTGAAACAATGATGAATTGTCGACTTCAGTCGACCAGGGCCGCCGCCGCAATCACCTGCGCCACGGCGGCGGTGAGCTTTTTGGCATAGGGCACATGCAGGAATTCATTGGGGCCATGGGCGTTGCTCTTGGGGCCAAGCACGCCGCAGACCATCATCTGCGCTTTGGGAAAGCCGGTGGACAGCATGTTCATGAGGGGAATGGTGCCGCCCTGGCCAATGTAGCCGCAGGGTGCGCCAAAATAGTCTTTTGAGGCCGCGTTCAACGCCTGCTCGAACCAGGGCGCGGTGCCGGGCGCGTTCCAGCCAGTGGCGCCGGCGCCACCTTCAAACGTCACTTTGGCCTGATAGGGGGCGTTGTCTTCCAGCAGGGTCTTGAGCTCGGCCACGGCGCTGGCTGCGTCAATCAACGGCGGCAGGCGCAGGCTGAGCTTGAAGGCAGTGTAAGGGCGCAGCACGTTGCCGGCGTTCTTGAGTTCGGGCAGGCCGTCGGCACCGGTCACGCTCAAGGTGGGTGTCCAGGTGCGCGCCAGCAAGGCTTGCAGCGGGTCGCTGGTGGTGGGCAACATGGTCTGGCTGCTGCCGCTGCAATCGGCATGCGCCCAGGGGAAGCGCTTATAAAGTTCTTCGCCCAGAATAGCCGCCGTGGCTTTGGCCTGGCTCAGGCGGTCGGCGGGCACTTCGCAATGAAAGCTGGCAGGCAGCAAGCGGCCACTGGCGCTGTCTTCCAGCCGGTCCAGCAGATGGCGCAAGATGCGAAAGCTTGACGGCACCAGGCCGCTGGCGTCGCCCGAATGCACGCCCTCGGTCAGCACCTCGACCTTGAGCGTACCGCTGGCCATGCCGCGCAGGCTGTTGGTCATCCACAACTGGTCGTAATTGCCGGCGCCCGAGTCCAGACAAATCACCAGACCCACATCACCCAGGCGCTTGCGCAGCGTGTCGATGTAGGGCAACAAGTCGTAGGAGCCGCTTTCTTCGCAGGTTTCCACCAGGCCGACGATGCGCGGGTGCGCAGTCTGCTGGGTTTTGAGCGCCTGGATGGCGGTGATGGCCGCATAAATGGCATAACCATCATCAGCACCGCCGCGGCCATAAAGCTTGCCGTCCTCATACTTGGGTGTCCACGGGCCCAGGTCAGCGCGCCAGCCGGTGAATTCGGGTTGTTTGTCAAGGTGCCCGTACATCAGCACAGTCTGGCTTGACACCGCCTGGTTGCTGTTGCCGGTGGAGGCCGACACTTCAAAAAACAGCACCGGCGTGCGCCCGGGCAGGCGAATGATCTCCAGCGTCAGGCCGGCCACGTTTTGCGCCTGCACCCACTCAAAGGCGTTCTGCACCACCGTGTCGATCAGGCCATGCTGCGCCCAGTCGGCATCGAACATGGGCGACTTGGCCGGAATGGCGATGTAGTGGGTGAGCTGCTTGACCAGATCAGCGTCCCAGGCCTGGCTGACCTGGGTCAGGGCTTGGGTGGGGTTCAGAAGTGATGGGGCGATGCGTGCGTTCATTGAAGAGTCCTTGCGTGATGCGTCAACCGAATGGTCAGATCATGCCACGACTGGCGGCCACCTACTGGTGGTCGAGGTCATGTGCCGTGGAAAACCACGACGTGGTGATGGTGCCGCGCGGTTACCACCCGGTGGTGGCGCCGCTCGGCTATGACCTGTATTACCTGAACGTGATGGCCGGCCCGAACCGCTTCTGGGTGTTCAAGAACGACCCGGCGCATGAGTGGATGCTGGCGCCGGGTTGATTGTGTTCTCCGCCGCCAGACTTCAAACGCCGGTAAGCCATGTTGCTTCCCGGCGTTTTCATTTCGGTCGGGACGCCGGTTCGCTTCGGACTGCCTGAGCGGGGGGCAATTCGGATACCTTGAGCGACTTCAACGCAGCGTAAGCCGACCGCCACGACAGGCCGGTTACGGGAAGTCCAAGTCAGTGACTTGCCAACTCGTACGTTTAATTTACTTTGATTTTCGAACGACTTTATGAACAGGGATCACACTGAAAGAGCGGGTCTGAGCACGGTTCTTGGGGTAGTCAAGAAAACGACCGTTTCCAGAGCATAAAAGAAGAAGCGCTGAGGGCATGTCCTACTTTTTGAGCGCGGCCATCGCTCGCTTATCCGCTGCCAGCTTTTGCAACTCGACTATTACTGACTCTAACTTGGCAGAAGAAAGTACGCCTATATTTGCCCGAATGTCGGCAATCACTCTGTCAAAGAAAAGATCCGGCTCAAAGGTGTTACCTGAAACATGCCTTCGTTGCTCCTGCTTGATTTTGAAAGACCAAAACGGCAGTCTTGTTGCTCCATCAATGTCTTGCCGCTCCGGTATCTTTCCTCGTACTAGAGTTGAGCGCTCTCGGTCCCAATGGAGAACACTGAATTTCTGAATCCACTTCAGTAACGCCACCCTTCGGTTTGAATTTGGCAGTTTGAGGACTAAACGCGTCAACGACATGCTGTCCCCATGCAGGTAATAGTGCGAAAGTGCAGCTAACGCTTTCCGATTAACCTCCTCATCTTCCTTTGTAGTACCAACAGCTTTTGCGATATCGGTTTTCATTTTTCCCCTTTGGGCGTCAATCGCTCAGGTTCATTCACTTTCCATACCTGTTGTTGCTCGCACCGATTTACATCGCTCCGGGTGGCGTTGCGGGTGCTGCTAACTGTAGGTCCGACTCAACGATTGCCCTCTTTTACTTCAAGGCAGTTGCGATGGGAATCTGTTCGCACATTTTTTTCGCCTGAGTTGGCCGTGGATTCTGTTACTCATTAAAAAATGAGCGAAACAATCATCTCAGTTGCCCTTGCCGCAGTAATCGTAGCTCTTTATTTTTATCGCAGGAGTCAGAAGCCAAATCATCTAACTGAAATATACAACGGGCTCATTCTTAAGTCAGATTTAGCGCAAGCCCGTGAGAACGACAGTCTAGCTATTAAATATAAAGAGATGGCTGAAGCAATTAGGGACACACAACGACTTGTTTTGACTTCAAATTTATCTGCCTCTGATAATATCAATCTAGTCCAAGTTCGACTAATCAATGCGACTAATGGATCAGTTCTAGACGATCTAAGTATATTCGAACAAAACCATCGTCATGATTGTTACAAAGCAATAATGAATCTCGCTGAAAAATTGAATAAAGTTCATCCGAAGTGAAATGAACTTCCCCGCCTTGGGGGGCGGAGTATCATGGTTCGGCAGCCATACGGTTCACAGTCGTTTGCCGCAAAGGGGCGCGGCTCAAGAAGCGGAAAACTTACCCATCGTAATTAAATTATCTGTGACCTCATCGATACTTCGCAGATTCAATTTGCCAGTCATTTATCCCCATGCCGAGAGCTAATCCACGATTGGAAAGCATATCCGAGATTTCATACAACTGATTTTCAGTAATCCCAAACTCTCCAACAAGTTGGATTTCTGTGCGAGTGATTAAATCTCCGATGAATTGAATCCCATTAACTTTAAGTATTTCTAAAGTTAAACTCAAAAGATCGAATTCATTCAAAGGTCTAAAAAGGATGGGATCAATATTGCGATCGACATTAATAGTTGGGTCATCACTGGATGGCCAAGGGCCACCCATGTATGGAAATATTTCAGTTTCAGGGCCCTCTATAAAAATAGCCACACATCGCTTCGCCGCAAAGTTTTTCTCCAATTCTTTGTAGCTGTCAGTCAAGTGTACTTGACTATTGCATACGCTACAGAACCGTATAGTTGGTTCATTGTGGATGGTTGTCAGATTTTTCAGCGCTCATTGCAAATAAACTGAAACTGACAAATTACCGTGTGATCAAGTCGCATACCAGGCATTTTCCTCATAAAGGAATAACTAATCCGCTTAAACAGAAAGGTAATAAAAATAAGTGATGTTAATATTTAATAATCATCTGTTATATTTCACCCCAAAAGTTTGTCACGAAACAACCTCTCACGGTGATAATTAAGATATGGTATGTGGGCCGTATTGATTTTTCTAAGCTGCATTTCTGATGAAATTCCCAGCGACTGGCAAGCCTCTGTTGAAAGCTCAGTAGCTATCATTATTCTACCCTCATCAGTGAAAGCAATTAGACCTAAATCGAAAAGTGAATCTAGGTTAGGAGTTAGAAGAATTCCGTTGAAAGCATCCAACTTTTCTAGCGAGTCAGAGCAAGCCCACGGCTTAATATGCGAAGACTTAAGTATCGACGTCACATTACAACCAGTAATGGCACAAGTCTTCCAATATCTTATCACCTTCTCGCGGAATTTATTTTGACCGACTCGAGTGGATACGATGGTTTGTCTTGATGTGGTTTTGGTAGCTACCTGTTCATACAAAAAAGCCATTTCAGCGGCTGCAGCAAGCCCTTTGTTCGCAAAATCTTCGCATACGTTAAGGAATTTGTTGGCTGAATCGGCGTCTTCAAATTGGAAACGCAACCCTTCATGCACAAGTTGACCCGTGACAAAGTTTTTTGTCCGCGCACCAAATTTTTTGAACTTTTGATTTTTAGTCGCCCCATTTTCTGGGGGAATGACCCCCTTTATGGCGGATAAAACCTTAGCCAAATCGCCAATTTTTGCATCGATGAAGAGCTTATTACTCCCAAATTTTCCTTGGTTGCTATAGAGTGAGAAATTTTTCCCGATTTCCCATAGCCAGTAGTAAATTCCTTCTATTTTTGTGTTTGGGTAACCCCGCCCAGCCAGCACAGAGTGCAGTTCATGAAACATCTTTTAGTCTTGGTTTGGTTATATGCTTAGCAGTTTAATCATATCGCGCTATTGTGCCGACTAGCCAATCACGTTGCGCCCTAGAGATGGTAGGCGTTGGTCAATTCGACGAGCGGGGCATCCACTGACCTTCCCCTCAGCGGGTCCTGGTCACGGTCGGCTCTGCACTTCAGGCATAGGTTTTTTTCTATACCCGACCTTCAATTTTGAATACTAGCTTTGGATAAAAGTGGCTGACTTTTTCAGGCCAAAAGCCAACAGCTAGTTTTCCGATTTGCTTGTTCCAAACTGGTCACACGCAACCCGGTTTGCCGGTTTAGTCAACCCGTTTGAGCCGGTGCGAGTCGGTTCCTGCGAGAGGTTCGGTGGCACTTTGCATGTAACGAGAGAAATCGCGATGGATGTCCCAAAGAAGCTGCGCAACTTTAGCTAGCTTCGTGTGATGAAGCTGTGCAAGTGACGAGGTAATTCTTCCGTCACCCTCACATCGTTGTTCCAGGCTAGTTGCGATTGCGCGAAGGTCCTCATAGCTTGTACGGACTCCTTCTCCTTCTGGAAAGCCCTCAGCGTTGAGAGCAAAGAACTCAGCGTCAATCTTCTGTAGCCGCTCGCGAGTGCGTCCCGACTGGCAACACATGGTGTGTAGCGCCTCAATGGTTAGCGCGTAAGCGCGGTTGTATCGTAGCGTTCCCAGACGTGGGACGTTCATCTTCATTGGGGTTCGTCGATTTGCTCGTGTGTTCATGAGGAGGATGGCCGAAAATGATAGTACCTGTGCTGCCTAACATCCAAAATCCGTGGCTTTGCGCGGCACTATGCGCAAGGTCCGGTGCATTGCCGACCTGTGCCTAAGCTGAGCGGTTTTGAATGTACTTTTCCATTGATTCAGGCAATAGCTCATCATTGATACGAAGAACAGCCCTCAACAGGTACTCGCGGATAGCGGATCGAGGTTGCTTATCTCCGGCGCTATTGATTGACTCGAATATATCGCAAAGAATCAACTCCAGTCGCCTGCAAATGTCCAGGTTGGAGTGCTGCTTGTAGATGATGTCTTCTATGACGCGATGCTCTGTTGGCTTGTTGCCTCTTGAGCATGGGCAAACACAAAGCCGTGAGCCTTGATAAAACTGTCCGCCATGCCAAACGTAACCGGCACTTCGATAAGGGATGCTCAAACCATACGAGTTGCTTGTTGGATATTCATTATGAGATCGGTTGGAGCAGTCACAATGCCGGATTACGACAAGTAAGCCAAATTCCCTCGCAGCAGCAAGGTACTTTGTAAACAGCTTTTGCAATCGATTCTTCGTAACGTAGTTGGGCGTCGTCTTATCCCAGAACAGACTATGGGCAGAATTCTCGACACCGGTAACTATTTCTAAGATTTCGCAACACAAGGCGACGTAATAATCAAAGAGGCTCATGCGTAGCTCCTAAGAGACCCAACTAACGTTTAGTCACTGCACAGCGATGCTGAAAGAAACCATGACACCTCCTGCGGCTGATAAACCTTGTTAGACTGAATCGCTTGCGTGCATGCTGGCGACTAGAGAAAGGGTATTGAACACGTTCCCTCGTTGATGATTCCAGATCATAGTGGGAAAGCTACGCATCGTCAAAGTCTAACAGAAAAATAAACTCTCCGATGCAGAAAATGTGAACATCAATGAATCTTAATGCATTTCTCATCCATGTAAAATGAACGACATGGATATGCATGCATGTATGCGTATGCGTATGCCTATGTTAAATATTAGTTAATGTAATATTTGCTTTTTCTAACAAAAAAACATTTTCCTTTGGAGCTAGTTAAAATGATATACGATTCAAAAGTTGGGGTGCTTTATGGCGATGATGGAAGATTCATTAAAACTGTTAGTTGCCCACTTGCGCTACATCCAGATCAGTTGCAAATAGTCAACGGTGCCGAGCGATTCTGCTGTGCATGTAATAAATCAATATTTAATATTGATAATATGTCTGACATCGAAGTTAAAAAGATGGTCAAAGAAGATGAAAAGATATGCGTTTTTGCAACACCAAATGCGAAAAACATAACAATACTAGAAAAATATGGGGTAATAGATTGCAATACAAACAATTATAAAGTTATTCAGACATTAAGAAGCCTTGAATCTATGGCTCTAGCGCAAAAGAATGGATTTTTGATATTAATAAAAGATGTTGGCATTCCACATACTTTTGGCGATAATAAGTTCGAAATTTATAAGAAAAAAGAAACTGGCGAGCTCTGGTGGGCGTGTGATTATAGAACTTCGTTATTTGACAAGGCACTTGAAGATAATATATTTAAAGATAAAGAAATAGATGATCCACGGAGTTATATGGAAGAAAACTGGGAAATCATAAAAAATTGGTTTTACTCCCGACGTGACCAACCATTCCCAATCGCTGCATATGCAATACCAAAAGATCTGACTGTTGGAACGCGGGTTTTCTTATCTGACGTAATCGAAGAAGTTAAGTATGTATATTGGAATCAAGGAAATGCAAAAAGAATATTGTCCATCGCGGCCACGTGGAATGGACAAGATTTTGAAATCGATCAACCTGCGCGACCCTCATGTGTAGGATAATTTTTTGAAAATCGCAATGTGTAACACTATATTACAGTGCGACTGATAAACTACTGACCGGTAGGCTGTATAAGTTCTGCTCAGTTATATCAATATGCTTATATATTAGAAAATAGATTCAATGACAAGAAAATATTGCCGATTAATAATTTTCTCTTTTTTTCTTTGTGGTAGCCTTAGGATTCTATTTGTTACGTCGGTCTCGTGAACCTGATTTGCTCAACGAAATTTACAATGGGTTGAGACATTTGGCTTTTCGAGATACCCATCGTAGGGAACGTACCAGAGCTGAACGATACGAGAAGGTGGCCGAAGCCATTTTGGAGAGGAAAGCTTATGTGCGATTTAAAAAAAGGTGTTCGATCTGGATCACTTAAAAGAATCTTAAAAACTTGTGCTGTGCTAAATAGATTACTCTGTGTTGGAGAAGTGCGGTATTGTTCGACAAAACCACAAACATGCTTGCTACGAAGCTGCTGGCAATCTGACTAAGCAGCTTGAAGAAATAATTGAGCGGGAAACTCGGATGAGGCAGGGGCGATGCAGTTGAGTGCGTCCCAAGTCCAACTTAAAGATACCGGTTCATCCTCAGAACAAAGTAAAGCAAACGTACGAGTTGGCCTGTCGCTGAACTGAACTTCCCGCAGCCTGCCTTTCGCAGTAGTCGGCTTCAGCTTTGGAGTCTTTCGCTTGACGGTCAAAACGCCGCCACTTTACATAACGCCTCGTCGTTTCAAGTGATTCTAGACCGGTCATCCCGGCCAATGTCGGCTACCTGGCGACCCAATCAGCTAGTTGAATTTCGGCTAGGGGTCTCTAGGAGCCGTTCGAATAGAAAAGTCCCCGATCCTGAAAATCGATCCATGCGGGTCATGCCACCGATGGCTGATCAAGTTCGGCAAAGTTACTGATTTTGACTGCACCGTCCGGGAAGCGTGCAACAACCTCCAATTGACCGCCCATGGCTTCAATGTGGCTGCGCAAAGTAGACAAATACATATCCGTTCGTTTTTCCATTTTGGCAATGGATGGTTGTTGAACATGCAGCACGTCTGCCAGCATTTTTTGGGATAGTCCGCGCGCTTGGCGCAGTTCATTTAATGGCATTTCAGCCAACATTGCTTGCGCATTGGCGGCAGAGCGTGCTTGTGCCTGCGGCGTCATGCGCGCGCGTAGTTCACTAAATTTATTAGCCATCGATCAGTCCTTCCTTTCGAAGTTGCTCAATATGTTGGTCGTAAAGTTGATCGGCGACAGGAATGTGGATGTCGTACCAGCGATCGTCTCCAGTTTTGTCACCGCCGATCAGCAAAATCGCGGAGCGGCGCGGATCAAAGGCGTATAGCGTGCGTAGCGGTTTACCGCCCTGCTGTGTGCGCAGCACTCGCATGTGTTTGTGTCTTGAGCCATTGATGCCACTGCTGTGTGGAAAGCCAAGTCCTGGCCCGCGAGCTTCCAGAAGGCGCACGCTCGAATCAAGCGCTTCCTGTTCACCCTCGGACAGGCTCGCCCACCAGTCACCAAACTCATCTGTATATTCAACATTCCAAGTCATTTGTGGACTATAGTGAGCCACCTACATTCCGTCAATGGAATATTTGAAGACCTGGCCAAAGAAAAATTCTCCTGCAGATATGAACAGCCGGTTTGGATAAGGCATTTAGGTGAGTTGGCTGACAGCAACGGGTCTTGAAGAGTCTTTCTGTTCCCCACGTTTTGCCGCCTGATTCCGCCCGGCTTGTTCGTCACGCCCGGTACCTCACCCTAGCCGGTCGGATGGCGGCTCAATCCCCTCGCCAAACCCACCTGAAAATGCCTCCCGCAAGTACGCCACAAACACCGTGACAGCGCGCGGCACGTGGGGCGAATAGGGCCGGATGGCATAGAGTTGTTCGGCAAAAGCGCCGACAGGTTTCCACTGCGGCAGCACTTGCACCAGCTTGCCCGCCTGCAGACTGGCCTGGGCGCTGAAATCGGGCAGCAGTGCGATGCCCAGACCGGTGAGCGCGGCATCACGCAGGGCCTCGCTGTTATTGGCGGACAGCGAGCCGGTGACCGGCACCGTGATCCGTTCCGTCGGCAGGTCCGCGGTGGTTGCGGGGTGGATGGGCTCAAAGGTCCAGACCGGCGCGTCATGCGCGCGTGGGTAATGCAGGCAGTTGTGGTTGATCAGATCTGCTGGCGAGTTGGGTGTGCCGCTGCGCCGCAGGTAGCTGCGGCTGGCTACCAGCACCGAGCGCGTGGCGCACAGCGTCCAGGCAACGTGGGTGTCGGGCGGGGCGGCCGTGTGGCGAATGGCCAGATCGAAGCCTTCTGTGGTCATGGAGCTCAGGCGGTCCGACATGTCCAGCTCCAGCCGCACTTCCGGGTATTCGCGCAAAAAGTCAGCCAGCCGGGGCACCAGTTGCTGGCGCGCCAGGGCGACAGGCGCCGTGACCCGCAGCAAACCCCGGGGCGCACCGGCCAGGTCGCGCACTTCGGCAAAGCTGCGCGCGATGTGCTCAAAAGGCGCGCGCGTATCGTCCACCAGACGCTGGCCGGCCTCGGTCAGCTGCACGCTGCGCGTGGTGCGCCGCACCAGCGCTACCCCGGCCATGCGTTCCAGCTCGGCCATGTGCTGGCTCATGGCCGCCTTACTCACGCCCAGCCGGGCGGCGGCGGCCGTGAAGCTACCTTGCTGCGCCAGCACCGTGAGCCAATGCAGGTGGCTCCAGAGTTCATTGATTTTTTGCTCGTTCATGGCACTATTGTTCACCATGTTGAACAATAAATTCAAGTCTGTGGTCTTGTTGTCTGGGGCAGGTCTGCCTAAACTGCCCCCATCCAACAACACCAGCCTGTTGCTCTTTCCACCTACGAGACACACCATGCAAACTTCGACAAACAGCACTGAAATCGCCCAATACATCGGTGGCGCACGCACCGTCGGCACCAGCACGCGTACGCAAGCCGTCTACAACCCCGCCACCGGCGCCGTGGCGCGTCAGGTGCGCCTGGGCAATGGGGAAGACGTGAATGCCGCCGTTGCCGCCGCGCAAGCTGCCTTTCCCAAGTGGTCTGACACGCCCCCGATCCGGCGCGCCCGCGTGTTGTTCAAGTTTCTGGAATTGCTGAATCTGCACAAGGACGAACTCGCCCACTTGATCACCGCCGAGCACGGCAAGGTGTTCACCGACGCCCAGGGCGAGGTGGCGCGTGGCATTGACATCGTCGAATTTTCCTGCGGCATTCCGCAACTGCTCAAGGGTGATTTCACCGACCAGGTGTCAACCGGCATCGACAACTGGACGCTGCGCCAGCCGCTGGGCGTGGTGGCCGGCATCACGCCGTTCAACTTTCCCGTGATGGTGCCGATGTGGATGTTCCCGGTGGCCATCGCGGCCGGCAACACCTTCATCCTCAAGCCGAGCCCGATCGACCCCAGCGCCAGCCTGTTCATGGCCGACTTGCTGAAGCAAGCCGGTTTGCCGGACGGCGTATTCAACGTGGTGCAAGGCGACAAGGAAGCGGTGGACGCACTGCTGGTGCACCCGGATGTCAAGGCGGTGAGCTTCGTCGGCTCCACCCCGATTGCCAACTACATCTACGAGACCGGCGCCCACCACGGCAAACGCGTGCAGGCGCTGGGCGGCGCCAAGAACCACATGGTGGTGATGCCCGATGCCGACATTGACCAGGTGGTGGACGCGCTGATTGGCGCGGGCTACGGCTCGGCCGGCGAGCGCTGCATGGCGATCTCGGTGGCGGTGCTGGTGGGCGATGTGGCCGACAAGGTGATCCCAAAACTGATCGAGCGCACCAAGACCCTCAAGGTGCTCAACGGCAGCAACCTGGCAGCCGAAATGGGCCCCATCGTCACCCCGGCGGCGCATGCGCGCATCACGGGCTACATCGAGCAGGGTGTGAAGGAAGGCGCGCAGTTGCTGGTGGATGGCCGCGACTTTGACGGCGCTACGGCGGGCGAGGGCTGTGACGAAGGCTTCTGGCTGGGCGGCACGCTGTTCGACCACGTCACGCCCGGGATGCGCATCTACAAGGAAGAGATCTTTGGCCCGGTGTTGGCCTGTGTACGCGTGCCGGACCTGGCCACCTCGATCCAGCTCATCAACGACCACGAGTTCGGCAACGGCGTGGCCTGCTTCACGCGCGACGGCAACGTGGCGCGCGAATTTTCACGCCGCATCCAGGTGGGTATGGTCGGCATCAACGTGCCGATTCCGGTGCCCATGGCCTGGCATGGTTTTGGCGGCTGGAAGCGCTCCCTGTTTGGCGACATGCACGCCTACGGCGAGGAAGGCGTGCGCTTTTACACCAAGCAAAAGTCCATCATGCAGCGCTGGCCGGAAAGCATTGGCAAGGGTGCCGAGTTCGTGATGCCCACCGCAAAATAAGTAAACCAGCCAACTCGTTCAAATACCGCCGCTTGCCATTTATCTGGCACCAAACAGCAGGTTGGGCAGCCAGAGCGACAACTGCGGAATAAACGCAACCAAAAGCAGCACAAAAATATTTCCGGCCAAAAAGGGAAGAATCTCCTTGATGACCGAGGACAGTGGCGTTTTGGCGATGTTGGCACAGACAAACAAACAAATGCCCAAGGGTGGCGTGGTCAACCCGATCATCAGGTTCAAAACAGCAAAAGTCGCAAAATGAATCGGGTCGATGCCCACACCCACTGCTACAGCCAGCAAGGGCGGGAACAGGATGATCAGCGCCGCAATGGTCTCCATGAACATGCCGACGATCAGCAACAACATGTTGATCAGCAGAATGATCACGTATTTGTTGGTGCTGAATGAAAGCATGGTCTTGGCGATGGTCTGCGGAATCTCCTCATTGGCCATGATCCAGCCAAATACATTGGCAATACCGATCAGCGCCAAAAGCGCCGCGGACGTGATGGCGCTGTCAATCATGATTTTTGGTACGTCGCGCAGGGTGATCCCCTGGTAGATGTAGACGCCGATCACAAAAGCGTAAACGCAGGCCAATATGGCGGTTTCAGTGGGCGTGACCACGCCACTGAGCAAGCCGCCAATGATCAGGGCCGTCAACATCAGAGCCCAGAAGGCGCCCTGGAATGCATGCCACAGTTCCTTCCAGTTTTTCCATGCCTGACGCGGGTAGTTTTTTCTCACTGAGATGATGTAACAAACGACCATCATGCCCAATCCAAGCAGGATGCCCGGAATGGCGCCCGCCATGAACATGCGCCCCACAGAGACGCCGCTCAGTGCGCCAACAATGATCATGGGCACACTGGGCGGAATGATCGGCCCGACGGTGGATGCGGCAGCGGTAATGGCTGCGGCAAAGCTGACCGGGTAGCCTTCTTTCTTCATACCCGGAATCATGACGGCGCCGATGGATGCCGCTTCAGCAACGGCCGTTCCGGAAATACCGGCAAACAGCATGGAACCTGCGATGTTGGTCAGGCCCAGGCCACCCCGGATCCAGCCGACGCCGGCACTTGCAAAGCGGATGATGCGGTCAGTAATACCACCACCATTCATCAGGCTGCCTGCCATGATGAAGCCAGGAATACACAGCAAGACAAATGAATCCACCCCGGAGAAGATTTTTTGCGAAAACACCACGAGTGGTATGTCCGCGTAAAAAACGAGATAAGCCGCAGAGGAGACCCCGAGGCAAATGGCCACGGGCACACCGATGACCAGGCACAAGAGGAAGGTACCAAACAGAATAGTGATTCCCATGCCAGGCCTCAGTGGGTTGGAGGAGTCAATTCCTTGCCAGGGATGACAAAAAGAACGTCCAGAAACTTAACCAACCCGAACGTGCCAAGCAGCACGGCAAAAAACAACATGGAGCCAAATATGTATTGCATGGGGGTCTCAAGCGTTGGGGATGTTTGCATGGCACCTGAGACGGTGAACTCCCAGGCACCAGGCACCATAAAGAAGCCAAAAAGCGAAACCAGCGCTGCCGATGTCAGCTCGCAAATTCGGCGCACTGACCTGGGCATCAGCACCAGTGCCAGATCAACATCGACAAGGTCGCCCGTGAGGACCGAGGCGCCCACACCCAAACCCACGATGTAGAGCAAGGTGACGCGGGAAGCCTCTTCGGTCCAGATAGGGGGTTGCGTCATGAAAGTGCGTCCAAACACCTGAATCACAACGGCTGCGATCATGAAGGCGAAGACCAGAAAGATGGCCCACTTGATCAGTTGTTCCAGTTTTTTCAATGCGTCGACCATGTCAATCCTTTGCGTTGATGGAGAACGGCATCAACTTGCCCGCCATGCCATAGGCCATAGGCCGTTCGGGCAAGTGACACACCGGTTTTAGTCAGCGTAGAGCTTCTGGATGGTCGGCTTGATTTCTTCCTTGGCCGCAGCCAGAACCGCCTCTTTCGCCTTTTTGGCAAAGCTGGCCCGGTCGGTTTCAACAAAGATCATGCCCTTGGCCTTCAACTCGGCTTCGAGCTTCTTTTCATCAGCCAGCATCAGTGTCCGCTCATAAACCTGGGCGCGTTGAGCCGCTTCCTGAACGGCTTTCTTCTGCTCGGCATTGAGTTTGTTGAAAGATTTCTCACCAATGGCCAGGTAAATCCATGAGCGCACATGCTCGGTGCGGTTCACATATTTCTGGACCTCAAAAAAACTGGCCGACTTGATCAAGGCCAGCGGATTTTCCTGTGCATCAATGACGCCGGTTTGCAGCGAAGTAAAGACTTCACCAAACGCCATCGGGGTCGGTTGGGCACCCACGCCACGCCAGAATTGCATGAATACCGGCACGTTTGGTACGCGCATCTTCAGGCCCTTCACGTCGCTCACTGATTTGACGGGGGTTTTTGAGGTCAGGTTGCGCGGACCGCGTGCAAAATAAGCCAAAGGGATCACCTTGGCGCCTTCTGTGATTTCCTTTTTGATCTCGTCACCCAGGGGGCCATTCACGACTTTGTCCATTTCCTTGCCCAAGGCGTCATTGGGAAATGACTTTGATTTCCACTTTTCCGTTCGTCAATGTCTTGACTTCTTCGGCAAATTTGAGGGCAGCCTTGTGCCAGGAATTTTCTTCGTTGGCAATATGCCCCAGCTTGAGCGTGATGTCTGCCGCGTGCAGCGCGCCGGAGCAGGCCAGGACGACGGCCGTCAGTGTGACGGCGCGGGCCAGTTTTTTGCAAATTTGAAACATTTTTTCTCCTGATTAAAAGTTAACGACATTACGGTTTTGCTGTGGCCGTACAACACATCCAGAGCCTCCAATTGGCTCAATCATCCAGCAGCAAAATCAGCCGGGATCGCGGATGACCAGTGCCTCGCCGCATTCGTTGCGGCCGCTTTCAAGGTAAGCTGCAACCACTCTCACCATCGACTGCATTCTGTTTTTCAGTAACTACCATGGTGCAATGGTGTGTTATTCACGAAAAACGGATGGTAGTTGGCAACAAACATGCGACATGTCGGGGTTTGCCCCCATAAATACTCTACTTATTAACACACTACCATGGTGTAACATGCAACAAGACTCAAACCAACCGACCAAGATGCTGACCCGAACTTCGACCCGTAAAAGCAAAAGCGACCCCGTTGCGCCTGACAGCGTGCTGGTCGATGCGCTCGGGGGTTTCAAGCTCGACATGCAGCGCTCTTACACGGCCCAGGTTCATGCTGCCCTGCAGCAAGCCATCCTGCGGGGAAAAATTCCGCCGCGGACGGCGCTGTCTGAGGCCACCATTGCGTCAATCATCAGTGTCAGCAGAACACCCGTGAGAGAGGCCATGGCACAACTCGCGGAGGAGCAGTTGGTAATGATTTACCGGCAGGTTGGCACCATCGTGGCGCCAGTACGCTTGTCACTGATTGAAGAGGGGCGATTTGTTCGCAGCACCCTCGAGTGCGCGAACCATGTTCATCTGGTTCAAACCATCACACCGGAACAAATTTCCGAGTTTGGCCGCCTTGTCGAACAACAGCGCAACGCTGTCGCCAGCGGTGAAACCGATCGTTTTTTTGAACTCGACGAACGCATGCACCGGCGCCTGTTCGAATTTGCCGGGCGTGACCACGTCTGGCCCATGCTGGAGCCCATGAAGCGTCAATTTGACCGCGTGCGCTGGCTCTTGCTGGGGCACGTCAGCGGTCATGCGGAGCGAGCCCTGCATGAACACGAACAAATGCTGTCCCAGATGGCGGCGCGCGACGTGGCAGGCCTTGGCGCCAGCGTTGCCATGCATATCAACCACATTAGCGAGCATCTGGCGGCGCTAAGACAACAAGCCCCTGAAAGCTACTTTGCCGATTGACGGCCACCAAGGACCCATCTTGAAGATTGAACGCATCCAAATCATCGTGACCTGCCCTGGCAGAAATTTCATTACCGTCAAGGTCTTCACGGATGACGGCCTGTACGGACTGGGCGATGCAACGCTCAATGGACGAGAGCTCGCAGTCAAGGCGTATCTTGAGGAACATGTGGTCCCCTGTCTGATCGGGCGTGATCCACGCAACATCGAAGACATCTGGCAATACCTCTACCGCGGTGCGTACTGGCGCCGGGGGCCGGTGACGATGACGGCCATCGCCGGCATTGACATGGCGCTGTGGGACATCAAGGGCAAGCTGGCCGGCATGCCGGTCTACCAGTTGCTGGGGGGCAAAAGCCGCAATGGCCTGATGGTGTACGGGCATGCCAACGGGCGGGATCACAGTGAGTCAGTGGAAGCCGTACAAAAACATATTGAAGAAGGTTTCAAGGCCATACGTGTTCAATCGGGTGTGCCGGGTTTGGCAAAAACCTACGGTGTCGGCAAGACCAAAGGCTACTACGAGCCGGCAGAAAAAGGGCTTCCCGCGGAGGAACCCTGGGACACGGCGCTTTACCTGCACCATACACCGGAACTGTTTCGCAAAGTACGCGAGGCCGTCGGTTTTGAGCCCCATTTACTGCACGATGCCCACCATCGCCTCACCCCGATCGAAGCAGCACGCCTTGGCAAGGAACTTGAACCCCACAAGTTATTCTGGCTGGAGGATGCCACCCCCGCCGAGAATCAGGAAGCCTTTCGGCTGATCCGCCAGCACACCACCACACCACTGGCCGTGGGCGAGGTTTTTAATTCGATCTGGGACTGCAAGGCGTTGATTGAAGAGCAGCTGATTGATTACATCCGCTCGACCATCGTGCACGCTGGCGGCATTACCCATGTGCGACGTATTGCCGACTTTGCCGCCATGTACCAGGTGCGCACAGGCTTTCATGGTGCCACCGACCTTTCGCCGGTGTGTATGGCAGCGGCCGTCAACTTCGGCCTGTGGGCACCCAACTTCGGCATTCAGGAACTGATGCCACACACGCCGCTGACCGACGAAGTGTTTCCGCATAACTACCGGTTCGAAGGCGGCTACCTCGTGATGGATGACGTGCCAGGGCTTGGTGTCGACATCAATGAGGAACTTGCTGCCAGGTACCCCTACGAACGCGCCTACCTGCCGGTGGCGCGATTGAACGATGGCGCCATGTGGAACTGGTAAGGCGCCCCTGCAAACCTTAAAGGATTTTCATTATGTTGAGCGTCGTCGTCGATAAACCCAACAGCATGTCCTTGTGCGAGCGACCCCTGCCCGAACCGCAAACCGGGGAGGTACGCGTGCGCGTGCGCTACGCCGGCATCTGCGGCTCAGACTTGCACATCTTTCACGGCAAGAACCCGTTCGTCACTTACCCGCGCGTGATTGGCCACGAATTTGTCGGCCAGATCGAAGCGGTCGGTGACGGGGTCAATACCGCCCGCATGGGTGAGATGGTCGTGGTTGACCCGGTCATCAGTTGCGGCCACTGCCACGCCTGCCGCATCGGGCGCCAGAACGTCTGCAGCCGCCTGCAGGTCATCGGTGTGCACCGCGACGGCGGCTTTAGCGAGTACGCTTGTGTCCCTGCCAAAAATGCCTACGTGATTCCAAGGAACCTGCCATTGGCCAGCGCCTCCATCATTGAGCCGTTTGCGGTGGCCGCCAATGTCACCTCACGAACCGGGGTGTTCCCTAGTGACATTGCCCTGATCTACGGCGCAGGTCCGGTGGGGCTCAATTTGCTGCAGGTGCTCAAGCGTGTTTATGGCATCAAGGCCTTCATCACCGACCATCTGGACGAACGCCTGGCACTGGCGCTGGCCTGTGGTGCAACGCAGGACGAAATTATCAATACCTCCCGTGAAACACTTCCCGAGGCCCTGACACAACGCGGCGTGGAAGGGGGGCCGACGCTGATCTATGACGCTGTGTGCCACCCCTCAATTCTTGAGGAAGCGGTGCGCATTGCAGCGCCTGCCGGACGAATCGGCATCTTGGGCTTTTCCGCCACACCGTCAGCCATCGCGCAGCAGGAACTGACAAAAAAGGAACTGTCCTTGTATGCGTCGCGCCTGAATTGCGCGATGTTCCCAACGGTTATCGACTGGATCGAGCGGGGGCTGGTCGACCTGAGCCACATCATCACGCACAAAGTTGACTTTCACGACGTTGCCAGCGCATTTCACCTGGCCGAGAGCGCGCCACGAGAGAGTTGTAAAGTGCTACTCGACTTTGGCGGACCCTCGGGGAACGCTTCTTGAAAACGGCCACCGTTCTCGATGTCGTGACAGTGGGCGAGGCCATGGCCTTGTTCATGGCCAAACAAGCCGGCGCGCTGTCGCAGGTGCATGACTTTAGCCGGGCGACGGCCGGCGCCGAACTCAACGTGGCTGTCGGTCTGAGTCGACTGGGTTTGCGCGTCGGCTACGTCAGCCGTGTGGGTGCTGACAGCTTTGGCGAACACCTGCTTGATTTCATGGACGCGCAAGGCATTGACCGAAGTCACGTGCGCATTGATCTTGAGCATCCGACAGGGTTCATGCTGAAGTCGCGCGAATTGGACGGTTGTGACCCGCGCATTGAGTACTTTCGCAGCAATTCAGCCGCCAGCCATTTGTGCGCGGCAGACAACCCGACAGCTTATTGCGCAACCTCACGGCACCTCCACCTCACGGGCATCAGCGCGGCATTGGCCAGCGGCGTCAATGAACTGGTGACAGAAATGGCCATCCAGGCACGCCTTGAAAAAAGAAGCGTTTCTTTCGATCCGAACCTGAGGCCGTGCTTGTGGGCTTCGCAAAAGGAGATGGTTGCGTGTATGAACCGTCTGGCAGCGTGTTCGGATCTGGTGTTGCCTGGTCTGGCCGAGGGACAACTGTTAACCGGTGAAAAAACAGCACAAGGCATCGCTGATTTTTATCTGGCGCAAGGGGCATCCCAGGTGGTCATCAAACTGGGGGCTGACGGCGCATATGTCGCCAGCCAAGACGGCTGCGCGACCGTCCCCGGCGTAACGGTGTCAAAAATCGTCGACACCGTGGGCGCGGGGGACGGCTTTGCGGTCGGCGTGATCAGTGCCCTGCTGGAAGGCATGTCGCTGCATGAGGCGGCCCAGCGTGGCAACGCCATCGGTGCAAGGGTGTTGCAATTCCCCGGCGATTGCGACGGCTTGCCTGATCGGGCGCAAATGACTGAATTCATGGAACGTGAAAAAAATTCTTTAGATCAAGCTTCCGTACCCCCTTAAAAAGCCTCGGCGGTCCTACGACTTCTTTCCATCGGCAGGTCTTGTTACATCCATCCAATTTTCAAACTCCCCATGACTTGGCTAAGCAAGTTTTTCCCCAACAAAGCTGCGCCGCAGGCGCCAGCCTATGACGATAACGCTTTGATCATCGACGTTCGAACGCCCAGCGAATTTGCGTCGGGGCACGTCGACGGTGCCTTGAACCTTCCCATGGATAAGTTTGGGAAAAACTACGCCAAGCTTGTGCCGGACAGAGGCAGGCAAGTGATTGTTTATTGCCAGTCAGGGGTGCGCTCAGTACACGCATCACAATTCTTGAAGCTGCAGCGGTACCTGAAAGTGGTCAATGGCGGCACTGCCGAGGCCGTGGCAAGCACCTTGCACCGCAAGATCATTTAGATCCACCACGCGGAGACAATCACCAACCAACACCGCAGGAGATTTCATTTTGAACCAAGACATCGACACGCTCAACCGCCACTTCGGCCTGCCTGGCGCGCTGCATTTTGTCAATGGCAGCGGCGATTTACCTGTGGCCGAAATTCAGACACCTCTGGCCAGCGCACGCGTGGCACTGCAGGGTGCGCATCTGCTGGCTTGGCAACCAGCCGGGGCAACGCCGGTCATCTGGCTGTCACAAGCGGCCGTGTTTGCGCCGGGTGAGCCGGTGCGCGGTGGTGTGCCGGTGTGCTGGCCCTGGTTTGGCGCGCGTGAGGGCCTGCCTGCGCATGGCTTTGTGCGCACCCGGTTGTGGCAGGTACGCGCAGCATCACTGGATGCGACCGGGCAGGTGGTGCTGCGCCTCGGCCTGCAGGACGACGCCGACACCCGCGCGCTGTGGGACCATGCCTTTGACCTGGAACTGCTGCTCACCGTGGGTGCCACGTTGAGCATGAATCTCATCAGTCACAACACCGGCGACCAGCCCATTACCCTGACCGATGCGCTGCACACCTATTTTTGCGTGGCAGACATCCATCAAACCGCGGTGCAGGGGCTCGACGGCTGCGACTACCTCGACAAGGTGCAAAACTTTGCCCAGTCCAGGCAATCTGGCGCGGTTGAATTTACTGGCGAGACCGACCGTATTTACGTCAACACCACGGCCGACTGCGTGATCCAGGACCGGGTGCAACAGCGCGCCATTCGGGTCAGCAAAAGCGGCAGCAGTTCCAGCGTGGTGTGGAACCCCTGGCGCGACAAAGTTTTTGCCGACATGGCCGCAGGCGCCTACCAGCAGATGCTGTGCGTGGAAACCTGCAACGCCGGGCCGGACCAGGTTACCCTGGCACCGGGCCAGTCGCATGTGCTGACCGCCCGCTTCGCAGTTGATTAAAACGGCCTGGACTCAAGCGGTTTTGAGCGTGGGGTAGTCGGTGTAGCCTTTGGCACCACCGCCGTACCAGGTGGTGCGGTCACTCTCAACCAAGGGCTTGCCCTTGCGCAGGCGCTCGACCAGGTCCGGGTTGCCAATAAAAGGCCGGCCAAATGCCACCAGATCAGCGCCACCACCAATGACTTGTTGCGCCAGATCCTTGTCGAGACCGTTGTTGACCATCCAGGCCCCTTTGCCAGCGGCAGCCCGGTAGGCACGGCGCAGGCCGATGTAGTCAAACGAACGATCAGGCAACACGCGCGGGCCACCGGTGGCGCCTTCAATGACGTGGACATAGGCCAAGCCAAACCCGGCCAGCTCGCGCACCACGTAGTCAAACAACGGCTGCGGGTCGGGGTCAAAGGCATCGTTGGCTGGTGTCACCGGCGACAGGCGGATGCCGACGCGGCCGCCGCCCACGGCACCGGTCACGGCCTGCACCACTTCCAGCAGAAAACGCGCACGGTTTTCTACGCTGCCGCCAAAGTCGTCGCGGCGTTGGTTGGAACCACTTTTAAGGAACTGGTCCGGCAGGTAGCCGTTGGCGGCGTGGATTTCGACGCCGTCAAAACCGGCGGTGTGCACCGCATTACGCGCGGCCGCCACGTAGGTATGCACAATGTCGGGCAGCTCATAGGCCTGCAGCGCGCGCGGCTCCGAGGTGTCGACAAACACCGGTACGCCGTCCTTGAGCAGCACGGTTTTGGTCTTGGCGGTGATGGCAGATGGTGCCACCGGCGCGCCGCCATGGGGCTGCAAGCTGGTGTGCGAGACACGGCCCACATGCCAAAGCTGGCAAACGATTTTGCCGCCGGCCGCGTGTACGCTGCGCGTCACGTCTTTCCAGGCCTCGACCTGTTCCTCGGCATACAAACCGGGCACGTCGGCGTAGCCCTGGCCTTGCTGGCTGATGGCCGTGGCCTCGGTGATGATGAGCCCGGCGCTGGCGCGCTGGGTGTAGTACTGCGCCATAAGGGCGTTGGGGGTGGCATCGGGGGCACGGTTGCGCGTCAGCGGGGCCATCACGATGCGGTTGGCCAGCGCCAGTTCCCCAACGTGCACGGGGTCAAACAGGGTGGCGGTACGGTGAGGCATAAAAACTCCAGGTAAGTATTGGCTATGCATGCAGTTTAAAGGCAGCGCGCAAAGGCCTCGAAAGCCCGAAGGTACATCAGAATAAACTCCACGCATGATCCCAGGCCTCCAACCCGCCATCGCCTTCACCCTGGCGCAATTCCAACGCCTCAAGGCCGCTGCCAGGCAATACCCCTTGCGGGCAGCCCTGGTGCTGCCTACGCTGGCGCTGCTTTACGTACTGCTGCTGATTCCGTTCACACCTGGCATTGGCGACCTGCGCCGCGCCAAATCCGAAGCGCCGTCGGTGCTGCTGGCCCTGGACGGCAGCGTGCTGGCCGAATACAAGCGCATCAATCGCCAATGGGTCACACTGGAGCAGATTTCGCCCAACGTGGTGAACGCCCTGATCGCCACCGAAGACCGCCGCTTTTACGAACACCATGGCATTGACTTGCGGCGCCTGGCCGGTGCCGCGCTCAGCACCTTGTCGGGCGATTTACAAGGTGGCTCGACCCTGACCCAGCAGCTGGCGCGCAACCTGTTCCCCGAAGAGATCGGCCGCGCCGCCACCCTGACACGCAAGCTCAAGGAAGCCATCACGGCGTTAAAAATCGAGTCCGTGTATTCCAAGCGCGAAATCCTGGAAACCTACCTCAACACCGTGCCTTTTCTCTACAACGCCTTCGGCATCGAGATGGCGGCGCGCACCTACTTTGACACCACGGCCGACCAGCTTGACGTGCTGCAAAGCGCCACCCTGATCGGCATGCTCAAGGGCACCAGTTATTACAACCCGGTACAAAACCCCGAACGCGCCAAGCAGCGCCGCAACCTGGTGCTGGCGCAAATGGCCAAAAACGGCAGCCTGGACCCGGCCCGCGTCAATGCCTTGTCCAAGCGATCGCTCCGACTTGATTTTGCGCGCCAGATCGAGGCCCCGGGGCCGGCACCCCACGTGGCCCAGCATCTGCGCAAGTGGCTGATCGACTGGGCTGACCGCCGTGATTACGACCTGCAGGCCGACGGCCTGAAAATCTACACCACCCTGGATGCCCGACTCCAAAAAGCGGCCAACCAGGCGGTGGCGCGGCAATTGACTCACCTGCAAACGCTGGCCGACGGTCGGCGCAAGGCCGGGCAGGAACCCGCCGTGCTGCAAGCCGGCTTTCTGGCCTTGGACCCACGCGATGGCGCGGTACGGGCCTGGGTTGGCAGCCGTAACTTTGCCCAGGAGCAGTTTGACCATGTGAGTCAGGCGCGGCGCCAGCCCGGCTCGACCTTCAAGCCTTTTGTGTATGGCGCCGCCTTCATGCAAGGCATGAACCCGTCGGACACCTTCATGGACCAGCCGGTGGCCATCTCGTCGCCGGGCAGTGAGGTGTGGACCCCCAGTGATGCGACGGCGCCCAGCTACCAGCCCACCAGCCTGCGCAACGGCCTGGTGTATTCCAAAAACACCATCACCGCCCAATTGATGCAAAAAGTGGGGCCCAAGCGCGTTGGCGCGTTAGCCCAAGCCATGGGCGTGCGCCAGAGCAAGCTGGACCTGGTGCCCTCGCTGGCACTGGGCACCAGCCCGGTCACACTGATCGAGATGGTCACCGCCTACGGCACCCTGGCGAACGGCGGCAGCTACTATGCGCCGCAGCTGGTGCTGCGTGTGGAAGACCGCAATGGCCAGCTGCTGGAACAGTTTGCTTCTGTTGCCGAGCGTGAGCCGGCCATGCCCCGCGCGCAGGCGCTGACTTTGGTGAACGTGATGCGCGGTGTGATTGACGAGGGCACGGGGGCGGCCATTCGATACCGCTACGGCATTCAGGCCGACGTGGCTGGCAAAACCGGCACCACCCAGGACAACACCGACGGCTGGTTCATCATGATGAACCCGCAACTGGTGGCCGGTGCCCGCGTCGGTTTTAACGACAACAGCGTCACCATGGGCTCCTGGGGCCAGGGCGCGCGCAGCGCCTTGCCCATGGTGGGTGAAGTGTTTCAGCAGGCGTTTCGCAACCGCTGGCTGGACGCAAAAGTCGAATTCGACATTCCACGCCCCAAACCACCGCCGCCACCCGAGCCAGAGCCGCAACAAGACCCCCTGTCAAATCTGGTCAACGAGATCATGAACCGGATCAGGCCGCTGCTGGGCAACTGATACCACCCACGGTGCGCACCCCTCGGGCTCAAACCACCGTGAAGCGCCCCTGAAGGTAGCTGATGATGGCCCCGGACTCGAACAGCCATTGGTTTTGACCAGTCGCGTCGGTGATCTTGAGGCAGGGCACCTTGACGGTGCCGGCCCCCTTGAGCAGGTCGTCCCGGTTTTGCTGGTGGTGTTGCGCGTCACGGCGCTCAATTGGCAGGGACAGGCGCCGCATTTCCTGGCGCACCTTGATGCAAAACGGGCAGGTGGTGAACTGGTACAGCACCAGGCTCTGGCACTGTTGGTTAACCGTCTGCTGTATTTCGGGCGGGCGCACCACGCCCTTGGGCCGGGTCACAAATTCCCACACCTGCATGAAAGGGCCGAGCACGATGCGCAGGGTTCTGAAAAAGCTTCTGATGATAAATTTCATCGCTGAATCATAGTCGCCCGGAAACGCACGCGGTGTGCCTGTGTTTCCCGTGCGGTTTTGCCAAGTTTTACTGACGCGTGATGCGACCATCAAGCTGTGCTGACAGTGGGGTGCCTGTTTTGAGCTGCGTCACCAGCAAGTCCAGCATCACAATGCCAGTGTCGCGGCAGTAGTTGCCGCTGCGCAGGCAAGCGTTTTTCAGCACGTCGTAGCCGTCACCCCCAGTAGCGGTGAAGTTGTTGGTGGCCAACCGGTAGGTTTTGGTGCGCTCCACCGCTGCGCCCGCAATGTGAATGGTCGTCACCCGCCCACCGGTTTTAAGTGGATTGGCGCAAAGGATGGCGTCCGCGCAGTAGCTGATTCGCAAGTCCTTTGAGTGCTGCAAAAAGCCACCGCCACCAAGTTTGCTAACACTGGCTTCCATCAGGTCAATCACATCCTGGCCGGTCAAATCCATCACAAACAGGGTATTGCCAAACGGCAACACCGACAGTGCTTGGCCAAAGGTCACATCACCTTGCGCAATGGCAGCCCGCAAGCCGCCGCCGTTGCTGAAGGCCGCCACCGCGTTGTCGCTGGTTTGGGCTGCGGTCTGCATCAAATCAGTGACCAAATTGCCCATTGGGGTCTCACCCGTGCGCAGCCCAGCCGCAAAAGAAGGTGTCAGGGTGCCGCGATCGGCAGCGAAGGCCATGGCGCTTTGCCCCACCAAAACACTGCTGAAGGCTTGAACTGGTGCGTAATACTGGTCGACCTTGGCTTTCAAGGCTGCGTCTTCGGCCACGCTGCGACCATCAACAAACATCGATTTGTTGGCACTTGTGAGCACCTTGCCAGCGGCATCAAAACCAACTTCCAGGCGACCAAGCCAACGCCCCCATTCAGACGACGACACGACCAGCAAGGGGTCACCTTCCAGGTTGGTGAGTTGGGTTGGGTAGGCTCCTGCGCTCAGGCTGCCCTGGCCGACGTAAGGTGTGGCGAGCGTGGCATCGCTGGTTTGCGTGTTGATGTATTGCGCACTGCCCAGCAGCTTGTGGTCATGGCCGCTGACGATGATGTCAACCCCTGAGAGCGCTTTGGCCTTGGTGATGTCAACCTCATAACCGTAGTGCGACAGCACGATGATTTTGTTGACACCTTGCGCCTTGAGCAACGCAGCCGTGTTGTTGACGCTGCTGACATAGTCAAGAAATTTCAGGTTGGCACCCGGGCTGGCAATCAATGGCACATCTTCAGTTACAACGCCAATCAAGCCATAAGTTTGACCGCAACGCTCAATAATTTTGAACTTGTGCAGCAGGCCTTTCAGTGCCGGCTCAGTGCTGGCATCGACATTGGTCGCCAACATGGCAAAAGCCGGTCTTTCTGTGGGGTATGACGTACCTGCAATCGTGACGTTTTCACCCTTGAGCGCACGCGCCAGTTTGGCCGGACCCAAGTCAAATTCATGGTTGCCCAGCGTGGCTGCGTCATAACCCATGTCGTTCATCGCCATGACGGACTCACTGCCTTCCCAAGCGTTGTAAAACACAGTGCCCTGAGAAAAGTCGCCCGCGTCCAGCAGCAACTGGTTCTTGCAGCTTTGACCGACATCAATTTCAGCGCGCGTTTTGTCAATCAACGTCTTACGCCGTGCCACACCACCTTGCAGCAAGGTGTCGGTAAAACTTTGAATACGCGAATGGGTGTCATTGCTGTGCATCAGCGTCAGGGTTACCGCGCTGCCGTTGGCAGGTGTTGCCGGGGTCAGCGTGAGCTTGTTGCGCAGCAGGGTGTCGGCAAAATGTTGCAGGGCCTCGTCTTCGGCTTTCAGTGTCACGCCCGGGCGGGCTTGCTGCAAAGCACTGAGCAAGTCGGTATCGGTGGTGTTTGCGAGGCTGACAACTTGTTTGAGCGCAGTGCGCATGGCGGGCGTGATGGTGATGCCATTTTCAGGGGCGTCGTCGCTGTCGAGCGTTTGCAAGGCACGCAAAATGCGCTTGGCCTGCGCGCCCAGCACCCCGGGTGTGCCACCCAGCTCCACAGGGGTCAGTATTGCTTGGCCATTGGCGCTGCCAAGGGTCAGGCCACCAATTTTAAAAGTAACTTTTTCGCCTGGGTAATATTTGAATGTGCCGCCGTCTCCCGTGGTACCTTCAGAGCCCAGCGAGCCGGCATAAGACACACCGCTGACCGCGGAGTCAAGCAACACGCCTGTTTGTTGGGTGGTATTGCTGCCACCGCCACACGCGCTCAAGCCCATAAGTGCTGTGACAGCCACCGCGATGCCTTGTTGACGAATCGATAGGAATGTTTTCATTGCATTTAGAAATTGGGGTTGCTGAAAATTGCGCCAAAAGAATCGTATGGGCTCAATGTGACAGCGCAGTGAAACGGCAGCTACAGAGAACGCTCTTGCTGCCGGATGACCTCAACGTGTTTTCGTCATTGACCCAGGCAAAGATGATGATCTTGGATTTGGAATCAAACCGGAAAAACAACCGAAACCTTTGCCCGATCTTGGGCCTGCGCCCGTTGCGAGGCAGCTCACAGCTGCTGGAGTTGTTTGATCAGGCCATCGTGGAACAGAAAAGTCCAACCACGGCGCTGAATCACAGCGCTACATCGCCATGGATTTCTTCACTCAGGTCGGCCGACGCCAAGTGCTTGGTGAATAGTTTTGGGCAAAGTGATCTGCCCTTTCGAGGTGATGGTGGCGACTTCGTGAACGACTGACATGGCAAAATTTCCTTCCGACAACGCGAAATGTGTCAGGAATACACCTTACAAGGTCAAGTTCAAGCCACAGATTGCCATCACGGAAGGGGGCGCATGCGAAGAGGCACTATCTGGGTTCATGGCTTGCGCCATCTGGCGATTTGGATGTTGCCAATTTCACGGGCAGCCTTGTTGCAGTCGCAGCAGCAAGGTCAACCGGTCAACTGGCGACGCCTGAAAACCGTCGTGTTCATAAAACTGTTCCTGCTTTACACAAGCTGAACAGCTATTACAGGCGTCTTATGGTGTCGTTATTTATGTATCAATCAGTTAGTCTTGTTGCCCTAGATCGATCAAATAGTGCGTTCGCCATGGGTTTCGAAAAATCTCTTCTCAGGCCAACTCGGCATGGACTCAAAAAACCAATGCGGCAGGCCCACAAAAATGAACATGCGGCATGACCCACAAAAAACACATCGCCAAATCCAACATAGACGATGCCACGTGAATGATGACAAATATATTTTTTAAAGTATAAAATTGTCTCCATGAACGGCAAACAAATCATCAAACTATTGCTTACCCAGGGGTTTGTCGAGCTACGGGTAACCGGCAGCCATCACATTCTTGGCAACGGTACGTGTAAAGTGACTGTGCCAGTGCATGGCACAGCCGATGTCAAACTGGGTACGTTGAAAAGTATTGAAAAACAGTCAGGAGTGAAACTCAAATGAGCATCGTTCGTTATGCCGCTGTGCTGGCACCACAACCAGAAGGCGGATTTACCGTTACTTTTCCAGACTTACCCGAGGCCATCACTGAAGGGGGCACGCGCGAAGAGGCGCTATTTCACGCCGCTGATGTGTTGACCCTTTGTCTGGAAGAACGCATTGAGTCTGGCGATGCGCTGCCCACGGCTGGCCCCATCGAAGGTGGCGAGTGGGTAGCGCCGTCTGCCGCCATCCAGGCAGCCATGGCCGTGCGCACTGCGCGACAGGCGCAAGGGCACACATTGGCAGAGCTGGCCCGAGCACTGGGCACATCGTGGGCGGCCGCCCAAAAACTGGAGAGCCCACGCGCCAACCCAACGCTCAAACAACTCGAACGCACGGCGTCTGCGCTTGGCAAGCGCCTTGTCGTTGGCATGGAATGAGCCCAGGCATCGCCACAACTGGCGATGCCTGAAAACCGGTGTGTTCGTATCGCCGTTATCAAGCAGTGGCTCTACCAAACCCCCTGAATCACACAGCCACCAGAATAGCCCGGAAGTCGTTGACGTTGGTCAGTGTGGGGCCGGTCAGCACCGAGTCGCCCAGCTTTTGGAAAAAGCTGTGGGCGTCGTTATGGTCCAGGAAACTGCGCGGATTCATGCCCCCTGCCCAGGCCCGAGCCAGACTGTCTGGGGTGAGCATGGCACCGGCAATTTCTTCAATGCCGTCGACGCCGTCGGTATCACCGGCCAGCGCGTACACGCCGTCCAAGTCACCCAGCGCCACAGCCAAGGCTAACAAGAATTCGACATTGCGCCCACCCCGGCCAGTGCCTTGCGGGTCGCGGATCGTCACCGTGGTTTCTCCGCCGCTGAGCAGCACACAAGGCGGCTGGAACGGCTGACCGTGCTGCGCCACCTGGCGCGTAATGCCGGCCAGCACCTTGGCCACGTCGCGTGCTTCACCCTCCAGACTGTCGCCAAGAATGTAAGGCGTGATGCCCGCCGCGCGGGCCACCTTGGCCGCCGCTTCTAGTGCAATTTGCGGCGCCGTGATCATGCGAATCTGGCTGCCTGTCAGACGTGCGTCACCGGGCTTGACAGTTTCACCCTGGCCGCTCTCCAGTAGCGCACGCACCGGTGCAGGGAGGTCAATACGGTAGCGCGCAATGATGTCCAGCGCCTCAGCGCAGCTGGTGGCGTCTGCCACGGTGGGGCCCGAGGCAATGTCCATGGGGGAGTCGCCCGGCACGTCGGAGATCAGCAGCGTGAGCAAAGTGGCTGGGTGGCACAGCGCGCCCAGGCGGCCGCCCTTCAGGCTGGAGAGGTGCCGGCGCACGCAGTTCATTTCGGAAATGGTGGCGCCACTGGCCAGCAGCGCGGTGTTCACCGCCTGTTTGTCGGCCAGCGTCAGCCCCTCGCCTGGCGCAACCAGCAGCGAGGAACCGCCGCCGGAGATCAGCGCAATCACCAGGTCATCTGCCGTCAAACCGGTCACCAGCGCAGCCATGCGCTGTGAGGCCGCCAGGCCGGCGGCGTCGGGCACCGGGTGCGACGCCTGCACGATCTCGATGCGCTGGCAGGGCTGCTGGTAACCATAACGCGTCACCACCAGGCCTTCGAGCGGGCCCGGCCAATGGGCTTCGAGCGCCAGCGCCATGGCCGCCGACGCCTTGCCGGCGCCGATGACGATGGTGCGACCTTTGGGGGGCGCTGGCAAATGCGGCGGCAGGCACAACGCAGGCTGGGCCGCCGCCACGGCTGCATCGAACAGGCTGCGCAACAAGGCGCGGGGGTCAGACGTGGTGGCGTTGGGATCGGTCATGGGCAATTCTCAAAAAAAGCAGATGGCCGGATTGTGCGACGAACTCGTTGTCTTTGTGCAGGACCAAAAACCACCTTTGTGGGGCGAACTTCAGTCTGCCATGGCGGACTGAAGTCCGCCCTACAACGCCTTACAGGTTCATGGTCGAATGAATTCGACCCGACAGGATACCAACCAGAGAGGTTTCTTATTTGCCACTCGCCACCGCGTGGTTGCCCATCAGCTCCAGCGCTTTCACCAGCGCCGAATGGTCCAGGTCGGCCATGCCATTGGCCGCGCAGACCTGCATCAACTGGGCGGCACCGGCCGTTTGCGGCAAGGCCAGACCCAGCTCACGCGCGCCCTGCAGCGCCAGGCCGAGGTCTTTCTGGTGCAGCTTGATGCGAAAACCCGGGTCGAAAGTGCGCTTGATCATGCGCTCGCCGTGCACCTCAAGGATGCGGCTTGATGCAAAGCCGCCCATCAGCGCCTGGCGCACCTTGGCCGGGTCGGCACCAGCCTTGCTGGCAAACAACAGGGCCTCACCGACGGCGGCGATGTTCAGCGCCACAATGATCTGATTGGCCACCTTGCAGGTCTGGCCGTCGCCGTTGCCACCGACCAGGGTGATGTTTTTACCCATCAGTTCAAACAGGGGCCTGACCAGATCAAACGCGGCCTGGGGCCCGCCGACCATGATGGTCAGGCTGGCCGCCTTGGCGCCGACCTCGCCACCGGAAACTGGCGCATCAAGGTAGTCGCAGCCCAGCGCATTGACCTTTTGGGCAAACACTTTGGTGTCCATCGGTGAAATCGAGCTCATGTCGACCACGGTTTTTCCGGCGGTCAGGCCACTGGCTACGCCCTGGTCACCAAACAGCACCTTGGCCACGTCGGGCGTGTCGGGCAACATCAGGAAAATGATGTCGGCACGCTGCGTCACTTCCTGGGCCGAAGCGCAGGCCACACCACCCGCGGCGGTCAAGTCGGCCGACACCTGATTCAAGGTGGTCAAAAATACCTCGTGACCGGCCTTGATGAGGTGGGCCGCCATGGGTTTGCCCATGATGCCCAGGCCGATAAATCCTAATTTGTGCATTGATTGCTCCTTTGTTTAAAAAAATCAGTCGCGGTATTTGTCGCACAGGGCTTGTGTACCCGCGCGAAACACGCCCAGGTCGCTGCCCACGGCCACCAAGGTCGCACCCATGGCCATGTAGCGGCGTGCATCAAGCTCGACCGGGGCCAGGATGCCGCTGGGTTTGCCAGCGGCTTGTGCCGCTGCAAAGATGGACGCAATGGCCGCCTGCACGTCGGGGTGACTGGCATTGCCCAGATGGCCCAGGCCGGCAGCCAGGTCAGACGGGCCGACAAACAGGCAGTCCACACCGTCCAGCGCCGCGATGTCGTGGGCAGCGGCAACCCCGGCGATGCTCTCGATCTGCACCATCACACACATCTGCGCGTTGGCGCCCTTGAAGTAGTCGGCCACGGTGCCGTAGCGGTTGCTGCGCTGCGACACCGACACACCCCGCATGCCTTGCGGTGGGTAGCGGGTGGCAGCCACGGCGCTACGGGCCTCATCGACGCTTTCGACAAAAGGCACCAGAAAGTTGTAAAAACCGGCGTCTAGCAGGCGCTTGATCTCTACTGCGTTATTGGTCGATGGCCGCACCACCGGCGCGCTGACGCTGTCCTTGAGCGCCATCAGTTGCGGGATGTAGGTGCTCATGTCGTTGGGCGAATGCTCACCGTCGAGCAGGATCCAGTCAAAGCCGGCCACGCCCAGCACCTCGGTGGTGATGGCATTGGACAGCGACGACCAGCAGCCAATGCATTTTTTTCCCGCCAGCAGGTCACGCTTGAAACTGTTGGGATACGGTTGGTAAGGGGTAGGGTGTGTCATGGTGATGAGGAGTGGATGGAGTTGGGGGTCATAGCCATCAGGTGATCGGCGCCGGGTTGAACAGCACCAGCGCGTTGTGTAACTGCCAGTGCTCGGCCCAGGTTTTTTTGTGGCCGCTGGCCACGTCGAGCATCAGCTGGAAGAGTTCCCAGCCCAGGTCTTCGATGCTGGCTTCACCGTCGGCAATACGGCCGGCGTTGACGTCCATCAGGTCATGCCAGCGTCGTGCCAGGTCGCTGCGCGTGGCCACCTTGATGACAGGGCATTCGGCCAGGCCATAAGGCGTGCCCCGGCCGGTGGTGAACACATGCAGGTTCATGCCGGCAGCCAGTTGCAACGTGCCGCAGACAAAGTCGCTCGCGGGTGTCGCGGCATAAATCAGACCGCTGCTGATGCCGTTCTGGCGCAGGCTTTCGCCCGGCGCGAGCACACCGGAAATGGCCGCACTGCCGGACTTGACGATCGAGCCCATGGCTTTTTCGACAATGTTGGACAAGCCGCCTTTTTTGTTGCCCGGCGTGGTGTTGGCGCTGCGGTCGGCACTGCCCTTGGCCAGGTAGGCGTCATACCAGGCCATCTCGCGGATCATGGCCCGCGCCACCGCCGGGCTGCTGGCGCGGGAGGTGAGCTGGTCAATGCCGTCGCGCACCTCGGTCACTTCGGAAAACATCACGGTGGCACCGGCGCGCACCAGCAGGTCGGTGCAAAAACCAACTGCCGGGTTGGCGGTGACGCCCGAGAAGGCGTCGCTACCGCCGCATTGCACACCCACCACCAGCGCGCTGGCGGGCACGGTCTCGCGTTTTCTGGCGTTGAGGCGCTCCAGGTGACGCGTGGCCGTTTGTATGATCGAGTCGATCATCGACATATAGCCAACATGGGCCTCTGCCTGCAGGCAGACCACGTCCAGCTCAGTGGGGGCGTCCCCGGCATGGCGTTCGTCGCGGATGGCGAACGAGCCCGGTGGCAACAAGCGTTCGGGCTGCAGCTTTTCGCAGCCCAAACTGACCACCATGAGCTCGCCACCAAAGTTGGGGTTCAGGCTGATGTTGCGCAGGGTGCGGATCGGGATGATGGCGTCGGGCGCGTCGATGGCCACGCCGCAGCCATAAGCGTGCGCCAGTCCGACCACATCGTCAACGTTGGGGTACTTGGGCAGCAGCTCGGCCTTGATGCGTTTGACTGCAAATTCGACCACGCCCGCGACACATTGCACGGTGGTGGTAATGGCCAGAATATTGCGTGTGCCCACCGAACCGTCGGCATTGCGGTAGCCCTCAAAGCTGTAGCCATTGAGCGGCGGCAGCGCCTGCGCCTGCAGCGTGGCCAGCGGCAGGGCCGCCAGCGAACGGGCAGGCGGCATGTCCAGCACCGCCTCGTTGACCCAACTGCCGGCAGGCAAATCTTTTAACGCCGTGCCAATACTCACGTTGTAGCGGCGCACGGCACGGCCCTGGGCGATGTCCTGCAGCGCGACCTTGTGGCCCTGCGGCACCGCCTGTACCAAGCGCAGACCGTTGGCAAACACGCTACCAGCCGGCAGGCCACCGTCGTTAACCACGATGGCGACGTTGTCGGCCGGGTGCATCTGGATAAAGAGTGGGAGTGTGCTCATGGTTGTTTGCTGTTCTTGTAGGGCTGACTTGAGTCAGCCTGGTCGAATAAATTCGACCCTACAGGGGACATGATGCAAAGTGCGGGCTTCATGGTGATCAAAATCTCGGCTTGACCTGCTTCCAGTCAGGCCGATAGCGCTGCATTTGCACCACGTCGTTGCGGGTGCGAATGCGGCAGACCTTGAAGGCTTCATGCAACTCGGCCAGTTTGTCCTGGTCCAGCGCCACACCCAGGCCCGGCTTGTCGCTCAGCTGCACACAGCCCCCCACAATCGGCACCCGCCCGCCCACCAGCACCTCGTCCTGTTGCCAGGGGTAATGGGTGTCGCAGGCGTAGCTCAGGTGGTGCACCGAGGCCGCCAGATGCGTCATGGCCATCAAGCTGATGCCCAAATGCGAGTTGGAATGCATCGACAGCCCCAAACCAAAGGTCTGGCAGGTGCGCGCCAGCGCTTGCGTGGCGCGCAGGCCGCCCCAGAAATGGTGGTCCGACAGCAGAATCTGCACCGAATTGAGCTCAATCGCACGTTTCAACTCAGCCCAGTTGGTCACCACCATGTTGGTGGCCAGCGGCAAGTTGGTGGCACGGTGCAACTCGGCCATGCCTTCGAGCGTAGGGGTCGGGTCTTCGTAATACTCCAGCACACCGTCGAGCTTTTTGGCAATACGCAAGCTGGTTGCCATGAACCAGTTGCTGTTGGGGTCGATGCGTAACTGGTGGTTCGGGAAAGCGGCGCGCAAAGCCAGCACGGCATCGGCTTCTTCATCGGGCTCGAACACACCGGCCTTGAGCTTGATGCTCTCAAAGCCATACTGGTCAATCATCTGCTGCGCCTGCTTGACGATCTGCTCGGCATTCACTGCCTCGCCGTAAGGGTCGGGCGCGTATTCGGGGTCCACCGAGGCGTCCCACTTGTAAAACAAATAAGCCGAATACGGCACCTTGTTGCGTACCGCGCCACCCAGCAACTCGACCAGCGGAATACCGATGGTGCGCGCCTGCAAGTCCATGAAGGCCACTTCAAAGGCGGAAAACGCACTCGTGACCAAATTGCTGGCCAGGGAGCCGGGGGCCAGTTCCATTTCGACATGGTCGGTAGAAATTTTGGGCGCATGGGCCGCCACACGCACCAGCATGCCGTTGACGTCAAAGGCCGACAGACCCACCAGACTGGGCGCGGTGCGCGTCAGCAGATCGAGCACCGGCGCGTCGCCATAGGTTTCGCCCAGACCCACCAGGCCGTTGGCACCCACCACCTCAATGATGGAACGCAGGCCAAAGGGTTCATGCACGCCCGCTGCGTTGAGCAGGGCCGGGTCTTTGATGGCAATCGGGGTCACACGGACAGCGGTGATTTTCATATCAGTCAAGTGGTTGGTCCAAAACAAGTAGGGGGGTCAATACAAGCCCATGGGTTGCCCGTGGCTGGCGGCTCAGGCCCCAACGCCACCCGGCTTGCCCCGGATCACCTGGACCACATGCCAGACGATGGACAAGACGGCCAGGCCGATGAACGTGCCCGAAATGGGCTGCGTCAAAAAGTCCATGAAGTTGTTGTCTGACAGCATCAGGCCGCGGCGCAGGTTGGTCTCGGCCATTGGCCCCAGGATGAAGCCGATGATGAACGGCGCTTGCGGAATGCCAAACTTGACAAAACCATAACCGATCAGACCAAAGATCAGGATGGTCCAGATGTCAAAAATCCGGCTGCCCAGCCCGAACGCACCCACCACACACAGCACCAGGATGATCGGCAGCAAGATGTTTTTGGGAACAGCCAACAGCTTGACAAAGATACGCATGCCGTAAAACTCGCACACCAGCATCATTACCGAGGACACAATCAGCGCGGCAAAGATGGTGTACACCAGCGCACCCTGCGACACGAACAGCAGCGGCCCCGGCTGGATGCCGTGGATCATGAAGCCACCGAGCATCATGGCGGTGACCGCGTCGCCCGGGATGCCCAGCGTCAGCAGCGGAATCATGGCACCGCCAATGCCGGCGTTGTTGGCGGTCTCGGAGGCCACCACGCCGTCATTGATGCCCTTGCCGAATTTTTCGGGGGTTTTGGACTGCTTCTTGGCCGCGATGTAGGACAGGATGTTGGAGGTGCCCGCACCAATTCCGGGCAGGATGCCGATGCCGATGCCGATCAACGAGGAGCGGACAAAGTTCCAGCCCTGGGCGTAAAACTCAGCCATCGAAAACCCAAAGCCCTTGATGCCTTTCATGCTGACTTGCTTGATGGTGGCTTTTTTCTCGTACTTGACTTCTTCGGCCACCTTGATGATCTCGGCAATGGCAAACACGCCGATCAGCACCGTCAGAATCTCGAACCCGCCGTTGAGATTGACTTGGCCAAAAGTGAAGCGCGGAATCGCATCCACCGGCGCAATGCCCACCGTGGCAAACATAAAACCAATCAGCCCGGAGAAAATGCCCTTGACCATGGAGCCGCTGGACAGCGAGGCAATCAGCGTCAGCGAAAAGATGGCAATACCAAAGTACTCATGCGGGCCAAAACTGAGCGCCATTTTGGCCAGTGTGGGGGCGATGAACACCAGCGCCACAATGCTGACGATGGTGCCCAAAAATGAGAACACCACACCCAGCCCCAGCGCCTTGGCACCTTCACCACGCTCCATCATCGGGCCACCGTCCCAGGTGGTTGCCACCGAGGCCGGTGTGCCCGGAATCTTGAGCAAAATAGCCGAAATCAGGCCGCCAGAAGTGCCACCGATGAACAGAGCCACCAGCAGCGAAATACCCGCCGCCGGCCCCAGGGTGTAGGTGATGGGCAGAAACAGTGCCACCGCCATGGTGGACGTGAGGCCCGGTATGGCACCAAAGATGATGCCCACCACGGTGCCAAACAGCACCAGGCCAAAAATTTGCAGCGTAAAAACGGCCTCAAAGCCTTGTTGAAGCAGGTCCAGCATGGTGTGCCTCGGTCATTCGGTCGCAAAGTCGAGCCACCCCAGGGGCAGCATCAGGTCAAAGGCGTTGCGGAACAGCAGAAAAATGAACGCTGCCGAAACCAACGCGATGACCGCATAAAGCAACCAGCGCGGCTTCTGGTCAGCGGGGGTCAGCACATAAAACTGCGCGATCAGGTACACCACGGTCATGATCGGAAAGCCCACCCAGCTCAGCAGCGCCACGTAGCCCACGATCAGCGTTAGCGTTTTCCACACTGTGGCGTAGTCCGCCTTAGAGTTGCAGTCACTTTTGGCGGATGTGGCTTTCAGCTTGACTGCTGCCAGCAGTTGCAGCACACCCAGCAGGCTGCAAAGCGAGCCCAAGATATAGGGCACGAACGACGCGTCGATGCCCTCGTGTTTGCGCGGGATGTTGGCGGTGGCCCACAAATACCCCAGGCCGACCAGCAGCATGATCAACCCCAGGAAAAATTCAAATCTCTTTTTGTCGGCCATGTCGGTCTCCGGTCCATCCACAGTGAGAGGTGATCACAAGCCACCCGGGCTTGTGACCAGCCGTTTCGGGCGCGTCTTACTTCTTTTGGCGCAACAGGTCCTTGTACTGCATGAGGTCATCGCGCACCTTGTTCAGGTGTGCCACAGCTTCCGTGGTGTGCATGAACGAGACTGGCTGTTTGAAGCCGTCTTCCAACGCTTTGGCATAGGCCGGGTCTTTGGTGATCTGCTGCATCACGTCAGCCATTTTTTTCATGATGGCCGGGTCGGTACCCTTGGGGAAGGCAATGATGTAGGGCTTCTCCATGTCGAAGGAAAGACCCTGCTCGGTGAACGTCTTGATGTCGCCGAGCAAGGGGTTCCGCGCCTTGCTGAACTGCGCCACCATGGCCATGTCACCCGTTGTGGCGTAGTCCTTGACCGGGCCAAACGAAATCGACGCCAGATCAATGCGCCCACCCAGCAGCGAGGTGATCTTGTCAGAGGCCGAGCCGACATCGACAAACTTCAACTGAACTCCGGCCTGCTTGGCGAACATCAAACCCTGCAAATGGGAGAAGCCGCCCATCTCGGTACCGTAGATCACGGTATTTGGCGACGCCTTGGCCTTGGTCACGACCTCTTGCACATTCTTGAACCCGGATTTCTTGCTGCCAATGAACACCACACCCTTGTCGATGGCCGGGATACAGGCGATGTCCAGCTTGGCGTCGAACTTGTAGTCGATCAGCCCGGAAACCTCATTGACGATCAGCTGGCCAGTGTGGCCGAAAAACAGCGTGTTGCCGTCGGGTGCCGCGCCCTGGACCTGTGCCATGGCAATCGTGCCGCCACCGCCATTGACATTGGTTACCACCATGGTCTTGCCAGTGATTTTCTGGAAAAAGCGCGCCATCTGGCGGGCGTTGAAGTCGGTATCACCACCAGCACCAGCGGGCACAATGACCTGCACCGGTTTGGTCGGCCAGGCGGTGTCAGCGGCATGGACCGATGTCAGGCCGGTGCACAAAGCGACGGCGGCTGCAGCGGCGGTAAGGAGATTTCTGCGAAGTATCATGGTTGAGTCCTTTTTAAAAACTTATCAGTTGTATGTTGTCTGACAACAAGAATTGTCAGACCTCAACACCCGTCAGTCAATCGGTTTTTGCACAAACCTATGGAAAACCCCTAGTGTTTTAGTTGCTGACCCAAACCATCGGCAGCGCCGGTAGGCGCCTCCTCACAGTACCGATGCACCTTGATCACCATTTATTCGCGCATTGAAGGATATTTGTACAGGCACTGGACTTTTTTGATGTCACGCTTTACATTCGAATCAAGAAATCACTTGTCAGTTGTAGGTTGTCTAATAAGATGACGCTGTAATTAACCCATCAATGAGTCAAGCGTTTTATATGGAATCATCGACCCTCCCCAATGCCCAGCCAGCCAGGCCGCGCCGACCCCGCGGTCTGGTCCAGGTTATCGTGGACGATCTGGCCGGCAACATCCGGGACGGCTTGATCAAACCCGGCGACAAGCTGCCCACCGAGTCTGAAATCATGGCGCGCTTCGAGGTCAGCCGCACCGTGGTGCGTGAGGCCTTGTCGCGATTACAAGCCTCCAGGCTGGTGGAAACGCGCCACGGCATTGGCACATTCGCGCTCAGTGCCCCCGACACCAGCAATTTCCGAATCGCCGCGGAAGACTTTTCTACGGTGGCCGATGTGATCTCTTTGCTGGAATTGCGCATCAGCCTCGAATGCGAAGCGGCCGGGCTGGCGGCACAGCGCAGAACGGCGGCCAATCTGGCAACGATGGAAACCGCTCTGGCCGCATTTTCGGATTCCATAGCGCATGAATCGGACGCCTTGCCGTCGGACTTCGAGTTTCACATGGAGATTGCCCAAGCCACCGGCAATCGGCATTTCGCCGACCTGATGACTTACCTGGGCACCCGGATCATCCCGCGTGCGCGGGTCAACACCCCGCGCATCGCACCGGAAGGGCGCCTGAGTTACCTGAAAAGGTTGCACGGCGAGCATGAGAGTATTTTCAACGCCATTCGCAACCAGGACGCCGAGACCGCACGCGCCGCCATGCGCACCCACCTGAGCAACAGCCTGGAGCGGCTACGCCGGGCCCAACCCACACCCGCCTGAGGCACCAGGCGGGTTGCGACCAACACGGCTAGCGTTAACCCCTTGCCAATATGATGACTTTAGTTGTACGATGTCTGCTAACTTAAACTGATCATCATTTTATAGAGTCCATTTATGCCTGACCGCACCCCCACCCCCAGCATCGTCCACATGCAGGTCATCCCGGTCGCCGGGCATGACGGCATGCTGCTCAACCTGAGCGGCGCCCACGGTCCGTTTTTCACCCGTAACTTGGTTATCCTGACCGACAGTGCAGGCAACACTGGTGTTGGTGAGGTGCCCGGTGGTGAAAAAATCCGGCAGACGCTGGAAAGTGCACAAACCCTGATCGTTGGGCAATCCCTGGGCCATTACAACCAAGTGTTGAACAGCATGCGCGTAGCCTTTGCCGACCGTGACAGTGGTGGCCGCGGGCTGCAGACCTTTGACTTGCGCGTGGCGATCCATGCCGTGACGGCCGTGGAGAGCGCCCTGCTCGATTTGCTGGGCCAGCATCTGGGCGTGCCGGTGGCCGCCCTGCTCGGTGAAGGCCAGCAGCGTAACAGCGTGGCCGTACTGGGCTACCTGTTTTATGTAGCCGACCGCAGCCAGACCGACCTGCCCTATGTGAGCGAGCCCGATCAGGCCGACGACTGGCTGCGCCTGCGTCACGAAAAAGCCATGGACGCGCAAGCCATCGTGCGGCTGGCCGAGGCCGCCTATGCGCGCTACGGCTTCAAGGACTTCAAGCTCAAGGGCGGCGTGCTGCGCGGCGAGGAAGAATTGGAAGCCGTGGAGGCCCTGCACGCGCGTTTCCCCGAGGCCCGCATCACGCTCGACCCCAATGGTGGCTGGTTGCTGAAAGACGCCATCCGCCTGTGCCGCGACCACGCCGCAGCCTTAGCCTATGCCGAAGACCCGTGCGGCGCCGAGGGTGTGTTCTCGGGCCGCGAGGTGATGGCCGAGTTCCGCCGTGAAACCGGCCTGCTCACCGCCACCAACATGATTGCCACCGACTGGCGTGAAATGGCGCACTCCCTTGCACTGCATTCGGTCGACATCCCGCTGGCCGACCCGCATTTCTGGACCATGCAGGGCTCGGTGCGCGTGGCGCAGTTGTGCCAGATGAACGGCCTGACCTGGGGCTCGCACTCCAACAACCACTTCGACATTTCATTGGCCATGTTCACCCATGTCGCAGCGGCGGCGCCAGGCAAGGTCACCGCCATTGACACCCACTGGATCTGGCAGGACGGCCAACGCTTGACCCAGGCGCCGCTGCAAATTGTGGAGGGCAGCATCACCGTGCCGACCGCGCCCGGCCTGGGTGTGACACTGGACCTGGCTGAAGTGGAAAAAGCGCACCAGCTTTACCTACAACACGGTCTGGGTGCGCGCGACGATGCCATCGCCATGCAATACCTGATGCCGGGCTGGAAGTTCAACCCCAAGAGCCCGAGCCTGGTGCGCTGATCACATCACCGTACCCACACGCCACGGCAGAAACTCGTCGTTGCCGTAGTCTTGATAGGGTCGAATTCATTCGACCATGCCCCTGTAGATACAAAGGCGGGATTCAACCCGCGGTGCGGTGTAGGAACGGCGCCGTCGCCGCGATGGTTTTGGTCCTGCACAATGACAACGAGTTCACCGCACAATCCGGTTTGCCTGACTCACTCTGTGGGCAGGCTTCAGTCCGCATTCATCCCGGACCTGATCCAGAATCATTCACCGCCAACGCACTCAAAAAGACCAATAGCGCTGGTATGGGTCCGTGTTAGGCGCGGGCCAAGTTGAAGTGGAATGCCGTGCCCAGGCCGGGACGGCTCACCACCTCGATGTGGCTGCCATGTAGTGCCAGCAAACGCCGCACAATGGCCAGACCCAAACCCAAATGCGTCGATCAGTCGCCTGGCACACCACCACCGTGGTAGCGCGGCTCAAATATTCGTGGCAAGTTTTCGCCGGCAATCCCGGCACCGTTGTCGCGAAGTTCGATTGAAATACCCTGGATCGACTCCAAAATGGACAGTCGCACTTCGCCGTCAGCGGCGGTGTGCCGTAGTGCGTTGTCCACAAGGTTCACCAACACGCGTTCGAGCTTGGCAATGTCGGCGCCAACCCTGACACTTGGAACGGGTGCCTCGACGGTAAGCCGAACACCGCGTTGTTGGGCTTCCAGCGCAAACTTGGCCATGACGTCGTGCGCCAATTCGGCCACCACCACGTGATGCCTGGGCGATCTTCAACTGCTCGACGTTGTGCGTAAAAATGGCCGTTCGATAGGGCGAGCCGTGGTCGCAGAACTGCTGGCCTTTCACTGTGGGATCAATGGTGTGCCAGTAATACGCCACCAGACGTTGGTAGCTAACCTTGGATGGGTCATACACCACTTGCACGGCTTCGGCATGCCCGGTGGTGTGAGAAGATACTTGTTCATAGCTTGGGTTTGCCGCTTGGCCACCGGTGTAACCCGATGTGGTGGAGATCACCCCGGGAATCTTGTCAAAGTCGGACTCGACACACCAAAAGCATCCTCCTGCAAAGGTGGCTTTGTCGGTCGCAGTGCTGGCTGCCGCGGCGCTGGCTTGAGCCTGTGAAACCGTCACAACGCCAAGCAGAACCATTGCGCTGACAACCTGCAACAGACGCTGGAATCGGTTTGATGCGTTCATACGGCACCTACAAATTTCAATGCCGCACCGTTGTTGCAAAAGCATTTTTTGGTTGGTGGTGGCCCATCGTTGAAGACATGTCCCTGATGTCCCTCGCAACGGGCGCAGTGGTATTCGGTGCGTGGGAAGAGTAATTTGAAATCGGTTTTTGTCAATACGGCACCCGGTATTGAATCGAAGAAACTCGGCCAGCCGGTACCACTGTCGAATTTCATGTCAGATGAGAAAAGCGTCAAGTTGCACCCGGCACAGTGATAGATGCCCCTGCGCTTCTCGGTATTGAGCGGGCTGGTATGGGGAGCCTCGGTGCTCTCATGGCGCAAGACATCGTATTGGCGCGGCGTGAGGCGCTGCCGCCACTGCATGTCAGTCAAGCGCAAGGGCTCAATACGCCCTGGGCCGGTGCTGTCACGGGCAGACAGGGCTTGGTGAGTCAAGCCAAGGCCGACAAATAAGCCAAGTAGTGAACGTCGAATCATGTTGAACCTCATGGGTGGTGTCAGGTCTGGTAGTCCGTTTCGCCAAAACAGTGACATGACATTGCGTCTTTTCCCACCAAGCATCGTTGCCCGGCCTTGCCAGACAGCATGGTATGTCTGCAGCCCTGTCCCTGGCTTGACGAAATAATCCTTCAATTTCATTTGGAACCCTTTTGGCACAACGGATTACTGAGCTTGGTCGTTGCACTTGGCAAAATCTTTTTCAGTAACTGAACGTGATCCACCATCGGGTGCCGTCGCCGCGCCTTTGTCTTGACCGACAGCGCAGACAATTCCGGTGTCGGCGAGACGCCCCGTGGTGAAAATATCCTGCAGACGCTGGAAAGTGCACAAAGCCTGATCGTTGGGCAATCCCTGGGCCACTGCCGTGCTGGGCTACCTGTTTTATGTGTCCGAGCGCAAGCAGACCAACCTGCCCTACGTGAGCGAGCCCGAGCAGGCCGACGACCGGCTGCGCAGCAAGGCGCGAGGATCAGGGAGGTTGGCGTTGGGATCGGTCATGGGCGATTCTTAAAAAAGCATATTGCCGGATTGTGCGATGAACTGGCGACAACCACGCCGGCCCAGGTGCTCACATCACCGCACCCACTTGCCATGGTAGAAACTCGTCGTTGCCATAGCCCAGGACTTCGCTACGGACCTTGTCGCCAGAGGCGTGGCGGATGATGGCGTCGAAGATGCGCTGGCTGATCACTGGCATGGCCGTGCCGGTGATCAGGTCGCCACAGTTCACGTCCATGTCGTCACCCATGCGCTCAAACAAGGCGTTATTGGTGGCCAGCTTGATGGTGGGTACACCGGCACAACCGAAGGCCGAACCACGACCGGTGGTAAAACAAATGATCTGGGCACCACCGGCTGCTTGGCCCGTGGCCGACACCGGGTCGTAACCTGGCGTGTCCATGTAAACAAAGCCTTTGGCATCCACCTGCTCGGCATACAGATAGACCCCGTTGAGGGTGCTGGTACCGCCTTTGGCCACGGCGCCCAGCGATTTCTCCAGGATGGTGGTCAAGCCACCCGCCTTGTTGCCCACCGAGGGGTTGTTGTCCATCTGATTGCCGTTGCGCATGGTGTAGTCCTTCCACCACGCGATGCGTCCTATCAGCTTGTGCGCAATGTCCGCGCTGGCCGCACGGCGTGTCAGCAGGTGTTCGGCACCGTATATCTCTGGCGTTTCTGACAGGATGCTGGTGCCACCCTGCGCCACCAGCAGGTCGGACGCACCGCCCAATGCCGGGTTGGCGGTGATGCCGGAATAACCATCCGAGCCGCCGCAGTTCAAGCCCACAATCAGCTCGCTGACCGGTGTCGGCGCGCGCTGGTAGGCGTTGGCAAGCGCCAGCATGGCGGTGACCTGTGCAATGCCTTTTTTGATCGCCGTAGCGGTGCCGCCTTCGGCTTGCATCACTACCTGTTGCAACATGCCGGGCTCATGGGCGCCAACCATCTCAACCAAAGGCGCAATCTGGTTTTGCTCGCAGCCCAGCCCGACAAACAACACGCCGGCAAAGTTCGGGTGCCTGGCATAACCGACCAGGGTGCGGCGCAAAATGTCCATGCCTTCACTGACCACACCCATACCACAGCCTAGCGGGTGCGGCAAGGCAATGACACCGTCGATGTTGGGAAAGGCCGCCAACCGTTCCGGGTTGAAATGCCTGGCGATGGCGCGCACCACAGTGGCCGAGCAGTTCACCGAGGCCATGACGGCAATGTAGTTACGCGTGCCGACCCGGCCGTTGGGGCGCTGGTAGCCCATGAAGGTGGCCGGGTGTGCCACCTTGGGTAGGTCGCGAATACATTCACCAATTCCGTAGTCACGCTCAAACTCACCCATGCCCAGGTTATGCGAATGGATATGTTGACCTGTGCAGATGTCGGTTTTGGCGAAGCCGATGATCTGGTTGTAGCGGCGCACCGGCGCACCCGCTTTGATGTCGTGCGCTGCCAGTTTGTGGCCTGGTGGAATCAGATCACGCACCACCCATTGCTCAGAGGCGAGCGCCGTGCCGGGCAACAGCTGCTGGGTGGCGATCAGCACGTCGTCGTGGGTGTGCAGGCGGATCACGGATGATGGTGTCATATTTTTCTTCGGCAATGGGGGTGGCCCGGACGGACCCGGGTCAGGGAAACCAATATACGACAAAATTTCTTTTCTTAGAATATTTTTTGAAACATAATTCCAATTATATAAACCAGAAATGAAACAGGGATTTGACGGGTCTCCATTCTAAACAAAACAGTGTTTCACTTTGCTTGAATTCCTGTTCTATTTAGTGTAGAGTCCCCGCCTATCAACAACAACTGCAAGCAACCGGGCTCACAGTTTTTCAGAACAGACGGAGCAATACCCATGAAGCCCTTTATGAACGCCGACTTTCTCCTGCCAGACGAGTGCGCCAGGCGGCTGTTCCACGAGTACGCGGCCCCGATGCCTATCATTGACTACCACTGTCATCTGCCACCAGCCGACATCGCCAGCAACACCGGTTTCAAGAACATTGCCCACGCCTGGCTGGGGGGTGACCACTACAAGTGGCGCGCCATGCGCTCCAACGGCGTACCCGAGGCCGACATCACCGGCCGAGAACCCGACTTCCAAACTTTTCTGGCCTGGGCCAGAACCGTACCGCGCCTGGTGGGCAACCCGCTGTACCACTGGACACACCTGGAGTTGCAGCGCTACTTTGGCATTCATGACGCCCTGTCGGAAAAAACCGCCCCCGCCATCTGGGAGGCTTGCAACGCCCAGATCACTCAGCCAGAATTCGGCGCCCGCTCCCTGCTGATGCGCATGAAAGTGCGCGCTGTTGGCACCACCGACGACCCGGCTGACGCGCTGCAGCACCATATCGCCTACGCGGACAAGCGTCAACCGGATGAACCCATGATGGTGCCCAGCTTCCGCCCCGACCGCGCGCTGGCCACCGACGACCTGGCCGTCTGGCAGGCCTACATCAACAAACTGGGTGCCAGCGCCGATGTGGCGATTGGCTCCTACCAGTCCCTGATTGCGGCGCTGGATACCCGCCACGCCGTGTTTCACAGCCTGGGCTGCCGCGCGTCGGATCACGGGCTGAGCGTGCCTTTTGCCAGCTTCTCCACGCCGCAGGCGCTAGAAGCCATTTTTGCCAAATTGCTGAGCGGCACCGCTTTGAGCGCCAGCGAGGCTGATGCCTACAAGACCGCGGTGCTGCTGGATGTGGGTCGCATGAACGCCCGGCGTGGCTGGGCCATGCAGTTGCACATGGCCGCTGTGCGCAACCTCAACTCGGCCATGTTTGCCAAACTCGGCCCCGACACCGGGTATGACGCTGCCAATGACGAGCCGATTGCCAGCAAATTGGCCGCCTTCATGAACGCGCTGCAAAGCGAGAGCATGCTGCCCAAAACTATTCTGTATTCGCTCAACCCGAACGACCTGGAAGTGCTGGGTACGGTGATGGGCTGTTTCCAGGACGGCTCCAGCCCCGGCAAGATCCAGATGGGTTCGGCCTGGTGGTTCAACGACCACGTTGACGGCATGCGTCAGCAAATGCTGAGTCTGGGCAACCTTGGGCTACTGTCACGTTTTGTCGGCATGCTGACCGACTCGCGCAGCTTTTTGTCATTTCCACGGCATGAGTATTTCCGCCGGGTGTTGTGCGCGCTGGTGGGCGGCTGGATGGAAAACGGTGAAATTCCGCCTGACTTTGACACCTTTGGCGGCATGGTGCAGGACATCAGCTACCGCAATGCCAAAAACTACTTCGCCATTCCCGGCGTGACCGACTGAGACCAAGGCGCCCAGCATGCAACTCTGCAATCAAAATCTGAATCAAGTG
>Ga0208863_1000371_pt1 | contig 49737 bp, 35 predicted proteins | sample RifOxyD3_FD_184040 | JGI IMG/M metagenome (GOLD analysis project Ga0208863, IMG submission 184040) | Soil microbial communities from Rifle, Colorado - Rifle Oxygen_injection D3 (SPAdes) | ecosystem: Environmental > Terrestrial > Deep subsurface > Rock core/Sediment | place: Rifle, Colorado... | reverse complement strand
TACGCCGAAATGCCAGTAGCTTGAATCTTTCCCGTGTCAGAGCGCGGGAGAAAATATAAATGAAACGCATGTTATTCAATGCGACACAACCGGAAGAACTCCGTGTCGCCATTGTTGACGGTCAAAAATTAATTGACCTCGACATTGAAATTGCCGGCAAAGAACAACGCAAGAGCAACATCTACAAGGCCATCATCACCCGCATCGAGCCCAGTCTCGAGGCTTGCTTTGTCGAATACGGCGGAAATCGCCACGGCTTTTTGCCATTCAAGGAAGTGTCTTCGCAGTTTTACCAACCCGGTTGCCCTAACCGCCCTTCGATCAAAGAAGCACTGAAAGAAGGTCAGGAACTGCTGGTTCAAGTCGAAAAGGACGAGCGCGGCAACAAGGGCGCGGCGCTGACCACCTTTATCAGTCTGGCCGGCCGCTACATCGTTCTGATGCCTAACAATCCTAACGGTGGCGGTGTTTCACGACGTATCGAAGGCGACGAACGCGCTGAACTGCGCGAAGTTTTGTCTCATCTGGAAGTGCCCGAAGGCATGAGCATCATCGCGCGCACCGCCGGTATCGGCCGCAACGAAGAAGAGCTGCAATGGGACTTGAACTACCTGAATCAACTGTGGACAGCGATTGCCGATGCTGCCAAGTCTGAAAAAGCACCTTCACTGATTTATCTGGAAAGCTCACTGGTGGTTCGCGCCATTCGCGACTACTTCAATCCGGAAATCGGCGAAATTCTGATCGACACCGACGAAGTGTACGAACAGGCGCACGCCTTTATGAGCACCGTGATGCCGGACAACGTCAATCGCATCAAGCGTTACGTGGACGACGTGCCCTTGTTCTCCCGTTTCCAGATCGAACATCAGATCGAATCGGCACATTCACGCGAAGTTCGTCTGCCATCGGGCGGCGCGATCGTCATCGACCATACCGAAGCGCTGACCGCGATCGATATCAACTCGGCACGCGCCACCAAAGGTTCTGACATTGAAGCCACTGCCTTCAATACCAATCTGGAAGCGGCCGAAGAAATTGCCCGTCAAATGCGTCTGCGCGATCTGGGCGGTTTGATCGTGATCGACTTTATCGACATGGAAAACAGCAAGAACCAGCGCGATGTGGAAAACCGTCTGCGCGACTCGCTGCGTTTTGACCGCGCCCGTGTCCAGACGGCCAAGATTTCACGCTTCGGCCTGCTGGAATTGTCCCGTCAGCGCCTGCAACCGTCGTTAGGTGAGAGCAACTACATCACCTGCCCGCGTTGCAGCGGTATCGGCCACATCCGTGGCACCGAATCTTCTGCCTTGCACATCCTGCGCATCATTCAGGAAGAGGCGATGAAGGACAGCAGCGCGGCCATACACGCGCAAGTACCGGTGGATGTTGCGACTTTCCTGCTCAACGAGAAGCGTGCTGACTTGCACCGCATCGAGTCGCGCCTGAAAGTGCCGATCACCCTGATTCCTAATCCGCATCTGGAAACGCCAAACTACACCATCAACCGTCTGCGTCAGGACGAGTTGAGCGGCGAAACAGCGGCACCTAGCTACACGCTGGTAGAAAAACCGGAAGAAAACAAGGCTGCGCAAGAACCGCAAAAGGGCGTACGCGCACAGGCCGCAGTCAAGGGCATCACACCAGTCGCTCCGGCTCCGATGAAGGTAGAACAACCGCTTGTGGCAGCACCCGCACCCGGTCTGCTCAGTCAGATCGGCGGATGGTTCAAGTCGCTGGTAGCCCCTGAAAATCCGGTTGAAGCGCCTGTAGTCACGCGTCCTCCGCGTGGTCGCAACGACAGACCGGAACGCGCTGAACGCAGCGAAGGTGGCAACGGTGGCAATCGTGAAGGCGGCAACCGCAAGCGCCGCGATCGCAATGACAGACCGGAACGTAGTGCGACTCAGGCAACTGAAAAGCCGGCAGAAGTTGAAAAACAAATGCCAGCAGAACCGAGACCTCCTCGTCCTCCCCGCCCACCACGCCCGCCCAAAGCAGAACAGCGCCCGGTAGAAGACAAACCAGTCATCGAAGCTGCAGTCATTCTGGCTCCAGTTGAAGGCGAAGGTGATATGGAAGCTGAGAAGACCGAGAAGAGCAGCGCTCGTCGTCGCGGTCGTCGCGGTGGTCGTCGCGAACGTGAAAAACGTGAAGTGGTTCCAGGTACAGAGACTGAAGGCGCAGCGGAAGCGACACCTGTCGCAGCAATTCCTCGCAAGCCGACAGAGTATGTGGCGATGCCAAGCAATATGGCCCGTGCTGCAGAAGTCGTGGAGCCTGTTGCAAGCACACCGGTTGCTGCTCCAGTTGCTCCAGCACCTGTTGAGGTAGCAGTCGAAGTGGCCGCACCAGTCGAAGTAGTTGCTGTTGCCGAAACAGTCGCACAAGTTGAAGCGGTTGCGGCTATTATTGAGATCGCTGCTCCTGTCGCCGAGACACCAAAAGCTGTAGTAAGCGCACCGGTATCTGAACTGATTCAAATCGAGACCGTGGCGAGCAAAGTCGCTGCAATTATCGAACAACCGGCCGCCAGACCCGCGCCGGTTAATCGTCGCCGTGCCCGTCCGCTTGAGGTGTATGTCGAAAATGAACCACTAGTACAAATCGAAACACAAAACCCTAAGGTTTAAGTTTCGAGCAATAAGAAAAGCCGCACAACCGAAAGGTTGTGCGGCTTTTCTATTTATTAATCACAGGTTACAAATCGTTCTGTCTGATGTGTTGCAGCAGCGATTGCGCTGCATCTTCCACCATGTCCAGCACACGCTCAAAGCCTTGAGAACCGCCATAATAAGGATCAGGCACTTCTTCCTCATTGTGATGGCGGGCATAGTCAAGAAACAACTGAATGTGCTTTTTGCAGCCGCGCGGCGCCAGATACTGCAATATCGCCAGGTTTGCCTTATCCATCGCCAGCACATAATCGAAACGCTCAAAATCCGACTTATCAACCTGCCGTCCGCGCAGACCATTCATCTGATAGCCGCGTTGTCCGGCCGCCTGCTGAGAACGCAAATCCGGCGCATGACCGATATGATAATCGTGCGTACCTGCCGAATCGATCAAAATCGCGTCAGACAAGCCCGCACTCTCGACATAATGACGAAACACCGCCTCCGCCGTGGGAGAGCGGCAGATGTTGCCCATGCAAACAAACAGAACAGATACTTTTTCTTTATTTTTCATTTCAAATATTTCAGCTTCAAGCCGCCAACAGATCATGAGCAGCCGCTTCCAGCACTTCATCGGATACGCCGCGCTTTTTCAACGCTTCGATCAACCTTGCTGTTGCGCCAAAAGCATATTGCGCCTCATCACGTCTCAACCCTTCGCCTATGTAGGACTTGAGCAAAGGCTGATAACCGGAAAAACCACGCTGAGGCGCAATTTCTTTCATGGAATCCACCACATCGGCTGGAATTCGCATGGTAATGGAAATCATCGGCCGTTCCTTTTGCAACCGCGTCTTCATGCGTTCAGGAATACTCATAATTGCGCCTCTCTTCGTTGGTTGCCCTGCGGGCGGAAATAATACGGATAAAATCACCCTCAACCTCAATATGTACCACATACAGTAATCGACTTAAGGCATCGAAACCGACAATGGCATCACGTGCCTCGTCATTACGCCCCGCCTCCACCAATGCAAAAAACGGGTCAAAAAACACCGCTGCAGCTTGCTCAAAAGTAATACCCTCGTGTTTAAGCGGATTACCAGCGGCTTTTTTGGCATGCCACACAGAACTTGTGCCGTTAAGTTCGTAATGAATATCCATGCAACGCATTCTATCCAGCGTATTTACTTTGTCAATAAATCTAGCAGCCTGCCAACAAAAAACCCCGAAAAATCAGCTCGACGCCGACTCTCCGGGGTTTCAGTAGAAACGGTTTACAAACGGCCGATTTTGGGCAGCTCACCCACCAAAGGTGCGACGTAATCAATCCACGCCTGTGTCACATCGTTATCCGCTGCATTGATGTATTCATCGCCCATCTCGGTCGCCACACGCGCCACGGTCGATAAGGGAGTGATGAAACATTCGCTGGCATAAGGCACGCTGGATAGACGACGGATAGCGACAGAACCGGGTTCTGCTGTAGTCGCCGCATGATTCACCGCATACTCGCCCACGGCACGCGCCTCACCGGAATCGACCGGAGAAATAATGGTCGGGAACGAGCGTTGCAGATAACCGAAGGTATCGGCACGCACGCGCACTTTTTCACCGGGGAAGGCTGCTTTTACTAATGCTGCCAGCGTATCGCCCAGAGCGCCACTACCGGACAACTGGATGTTACCGTGCGAATCGCGCTCTCCGCTGGTGGAAATCGGATTACCATCCTTGTCGGTGATGCCTTCGGATACCGCAATCACACAGCGACCGTATTTGGCCATCACATCGCGTACATCCTGCTGAAAGGACTCGACGTTGAAAACGCGCTCAGGCAGATAGATCAAATGAGGGCCATCACCTTCAGCCTGACGTGCCAGGGCTGAAGCTGCGGTCAGGAAACCTGCGCTGCGCCCCATTACCACGTTGACCTTAATGCCCTGCAAGGCGTTGTTATCTCTGTCGTCGCCCATAAACGCCAGCGCCACGAAACGCGCAGCCGATGCATAACCCGGACAGTGATCGGTCACGCGCAGATCGTTGTCGATGGTCTTGGGGATGTGTACCGTACAGAAATCGTAATTAGCTTCTTTGGCCATCTCGGCGATGATATGCGCTGTTTCTGCAGAGTCGTTACCGCCGATGTAGAAGAAATAACGCACATCGTTTTTCTTGAACACCTCGAATACTTTTTCGCATTCCGCTTTGCCGGGTTTCAGGCGCACAGAACCCAAAGCCGCAGCCGGCGTCGTCGCAACCAGCTCGAGCTGTTCGATGCTCTGCGTGGTCAGATCGACAAAGTCTTCCTTCATGATCCCGGCGATACCGTGACGTGCACCCAGAATGCCCGTGATATTCGCCTGCTTGCGCGCCGCCAGAATCGCGCCAACCAAAGACTGATTGATCACAGCGGTAGGACCGCCGGATTGACCGATAACCATCTTGCCGATAAGTTTTCCTTGCGTTGTCATAGCATCATCTCCTTGAGTAAAGTCGCATCATTTTAACGCAATTCCACGCAGCGACAGCGTCCGGCTTCGCTTATAATAAACGCGTTTTTAATTATTAACTTTTTATGGAGTCACTATGAGTCTGCTGAACGTACGCCCCGGAAACAAACTGCCTCACGAATGCAACGTCATCATTGAGATTCCTAAGCACGCAGATCCTGTCAAATATGAAGTCGACAAGGCCTCTGGCGTACTGGTGGTAGACCGCTTTATCGGCTCCCTGATGCGCTACCCTTGTAACTACGGCTTCATCCCTGAAACCATCGCTGACGATGGCGATCCGGTCGATGTACTGGTGATCACCCCTTTCCCTATCGTACACGGCGCGATCATCGCCTGCCGTCCTGTGGGCGTGTTGCAGATGAGCGACGAAGGTGGCGACGATGCCAAGATCATCGCAGTTCCTGTCGACAAGCTCACCCCGCTCTATCACGAAATCAAGACTTACGAAGATTTACCTAAGATCACGCTGGAACAGATTAAACACTTCTTTGAGCTGTACAAAGCGCTGGAACCGGGCAAATGGGTCAAGATCAGAGGTTGGGAAGGCGTTGAAGCCGCGCATACCGAAATCACCAACGGTCTTGCCGCCTACAAAAAATCCATCGCAGCAGAATAATAATGACCGCGCAAATCATAGACGGCAAAGCCATCGCCATGCAGGTGCGCGCCGAATGGAAGGTGCGTGCAGATAACCTGATTGCACGCGGCATCACGCCCGGCATGGCAGTCATCATCGTAGGCAACGATCCGGCCTCCAAGGTCTACGTAGCCAACAAGGTGAAGGCCTGCGCGGAACTGGGACTGTATTCCATCCACGTGGAACTGCCTGCCGACACGACGGAAACTGCGTTGCTCGCCGAAGTCGATAAGCTGAACAACGACCCCAAGATCCACGGCATTCTGGTGCAATTGCCACTGCCTAAACATCTGGATTCACACACGGTGATCGAGGCGATCAATCCGGACAAGGATGTCGACGGTTTCCACCAGATGAATGTCGGCGCACTGGTCACAGGAGAGACACCCTTTCCTTCCTGCACGCCTTACGGCGTGATGGTGATGCTGGAAAAAACCGGCATTGCTATCGAAGGCAAACACGCGGTAGTGGTCGGTCGCAGCAACATCGTCGGCAAACCGATGGCATTGCTGCTGCTGCACAAAAACGCCACCGTAACGATCTGCACCTCCAAGACGGTGGATCTGGCCAAACACACGCTGGACGCTGACATTCTGGTGGCTGCGGTGGGCCGCCCCAACTTCATCACAGGCAATATGGTCAAGCCGGGTGCTGTGGTGATCGATGTGGGCATCAACCGCAATGCCGATGGCAAGTTGTGCGGTGATGTGGATTTTGCCAGCGTGAAAGAAGTTGCAGGCTACATCACTCCGGTTCCCGGCGGTGTAGGTCCGATGACCATCACCATGCTGGTTGCCAATACGGTTCGTGCCGCAGAACGCTTGTCAGAACAAGCCAAATAGCAGTACCGTTTGCAAATTGCATCAATCAAAAAGGCCCGCTTATGCGGGCCTTTTTGATTTCCAGACTGCAGCGCCTCCCCCCACAACAACCCCGTCGAATTTGACTTGCCTGCATTGCTATCAACTGCGGCTCCATCCGTCTGGCGCTATATTTCAACTCTTAGCAAACACAGCCTAAAACTTTTGCTCCAGCACTTCCCCCCCCAAAAGCGATGTTCGTTTATATCTACCCTGGAAGTACATTGCCCGGAAAAACATCACCGGAACTACTTTTCAAAAACAGTCACCACTTTGTGCGTTAGCACACGGTAAGCAATACAAAAAAAAGAGATAGTGCATTCGGTGTTACGAAGTGTACTGGCTTCAGTTGATCAAGTTTCGAGAAAAATCAAATGGCATTTCACAATCGAAAAATTGATCAATCTAGCGCACCGGGGGTAGTTGCCAGTATTTTTTGATTCGATTTTCCAAGGAGAAACAAAATGAACAGATTAGACAGTATCAACAAGCCGATGATGTGGACGATGACCATCCTGATGACCGCCATTCTGGCCGGTTGCGGAGGTGGAGGTTCAGCCGCAGCGCCTGCCGCAACACCGGCAGTCGCAGCAGGTGCAGCGCTTGGCAACTCAAGCCTGACAACCACCCTAGGTGCAGCAACTACGCCTGATGTCTCGGTTACAGGCCTTTATGCCAAAGATGTGTCCCCTATCGTCACTGGAGGCGGCACGATACACGTGGTTAATAATGGCGCTCATGTTGCCGCCACACAAACCGGAGCCGGCAGAATTTCCATTGTGAACAACGGCCAGGTGATGGCAGCCACCAACATCGGTGGCGGTTCTATGACCATCAATAATACAGCGACCGGTGCTGTGGCCATCACCAACACGGGTGCGACCAACAACATTACCGTCAGCGCGTCGGGATCATCTGCGATAGCTTGTACCTTCACGGATAATCTGGACCATATCGTTGTCGCCAACGCTGCGAATCCGGCTTGCGCAACTAGCACACTCATTCCAGTCCCGGGACTGGGCACGAGTCTGGGTGTCAGCACCAATTCCCACATTCACGTTTCAGGCACAGCAGCCGGCAATGTGGCATCAGTGGTTAACGGCGGCGGCTTCATCACGGTAGTCAATAACGGTGCACACGTTGCAGCAACACAAACGGGCACGGGCGCAATCAACATCGTTAACAATGGGCAAGTGATGGCAGCGACCAACACCGGCACAGGACTGATGAGTATCGATAGCACCAATACCGGCGCGGTAGCGGTCACCCGAACCGGCAACGGTAAAACGACGGTAACCACTGCCGGCACAACACCGCTGACCCTGAATTACACCGGTGATGCGGACTTCACCTACCCTGTGATCGGCACGGTACTGGGCACGGGCTTGGGCGCAAGTCTGGGCACTATCGCGGCCCTCGATACCGGTGGCATCACCATCACCGGTAGCAATCCACTGGGCGTGACGCCTGTACTAACCGGTTTGGGTACACTCAATGTGACCAATAACGGTGCTGGCGTGACCGTGACACAAACAGGACCTGGTGCGATCAACGTGGTGAATACCGGCACGGCTATGCTGACCGCGACCAACACCGGTTATGGTGTGATCACGATCAACAACAGCGCAACAGCAGCAGTGACGGTGAGTAACACCGGTGTGGGTGTGACTGTCAACCATATCGTCGTAAATGCATCAGGTTCGGCACCTATCACTTGTACCTACACCGATGGTCTGGATCACACCTGTTCGGCTGCAGTGTCGGGTGTACTCAATGGCGGTCTGGGCGCGATTGCAGCCAACCCGAATATCGTTGTCTCGGGTGCCAATGCGGGTGCGGTCACTACCACACTCAATGACCCTAGCGGTGTCGGTAAAATCAACGTCATCAACGATGGCGCGGGCGGTGTGACAGCAACTGAAACAGGTACGGGCACCATCACTATTAATAACGGTACCGGTGCTGCAGGCCTGACCGCGACGAATAATGGTAATGGCTTGATGACCATCAACAGTACGGCAACAGGCTTTGTCACGGTAACCAATACCGGTAACGGCAAGGTGACTGTGACTGCAACAGGTTCGGCGCCTATCACCCTCACCCACACCGGTGATGATGATTTTGTCTATCCTATGCCTTAATTGTTGTAGCGGGTCGTAACACAAAAGGCTGTCTTCGGACGGCCTTTTTCACGATTTAAATCCGTGAGCAGCTCTTGTTAAAGATAGTCAGCCTCCTCCCGACAAGCGAATTCCGGGCAACCATCACCAAAAATTACAATCTACTGATTTTATTTGTATTTTTCCGAGGAGCATGCAGCACCCGTCAGTCGTTCACGCTAGATGACGGTGAGCGCCAGATCGATCTGAATTCTGGGCTTGACAATGCCGTTGCGCGGATCGGTGATCGGAATGCCGGTGGCGCTTAGCGCATTGAGACCTGCGTCCACGCCCAGCACAGAGTTTTTCTGCTTCATGATCGCCCAAGCACCCGCGACCTGAGGCGCTGCCATGGACGTGCCGAACCAGGCCACATAAGTACCGCCGGGAACGGAAGAGGTGATTTGTGCGCCAGGTGCTAGCAGACTGAGAAAGGAGGCGGAATTCGATTCGCAAAGAATGGCGTCCACGCTTGATATACCCAGATTATTACCCGCACAATTGTTGTTGTAGCCTGCCACGTTAAACGTCGCCCCCACGCTGATGGCCGTCGAGATACACGCCGGTGCCGCCATGCTGTTTTTATAACCCGCATTGCCCGATGCGATGATGCTGGGAATATTCACCGAACGCAGCGTGTCTATCATCGCCTTGATGGAAGCATTGGCCGCATCGCAGCTACCCTGATCAAAATACTGGCCTGAGCCCAGACTCATATTCACTGCAGCAATCGGATAGCTGCGACTTAAGGCGTACACCTGCTGCAATCCCAAAATTTGATCCGAGGTATAAGTCAGCGCACAAGGTTTGCTTGATCCGCAATTAGCGATACTGTTGAACACCGAAAACACCTGAACCGCGATAATCTTCGCGTCACGAGCGACACCTGAAAAACTTGCGCTGGTTCCGGCGGCAATGCCAGCCACCACGGTGCCATGATCACACGCCCCTGCCGGACAAGCCCCGGAATAGGGCATGGCCGAACCCGTTGCCGTCGATTGAGCCACGCCACCGGGGCAGGCGGAAGTCGCACCATCAGCCGCATTATTAGTCGAGAAACAGGCTTCAGCAATCACCTTGCCGGCCAGAAATGGATGATTCTTATCAACCCCGGAATCGAGAATCGCGATATTCTGCCCTAGACCACTAAAACCCGCACCCCAGACCGTCACGGCACCGATAATGGCGTCGCTAGGCGCATCAACGGGGGCTGCCAGCCTATCTTCTTCTACCGTAACCACTTCATGCAGCGTGAGCAACTTGTCCAGCTCCGTCGGATCAGCCTCTATAGCCATATACGGGATGAAGGTGAATAACTTCGCAGAGCGCTGCCCTAGCGAGTCCATCTGTGTGAGGATCGCGGATTGCGTGCGAGCGATTTCTGCTCGCTGTATCGCGACCTGACGGGTAGACAATTCACCTTCCGGCGCAAAACGGGTGCGCAAACCGACAATCAGATGCACGGAGCCACGCTCCGCCGCAATATTTTTTAACCTATTGATTTTATTTACGACTTCATCACTCCCGTGTTTAATTAGCGGTATCGATTGCTGGACAACATGCGTATCCGTACTTTCCCCGTTGCAACCCGCCATCATTAGCAGTAAAGCCAGTGTCGCCAACGGGAACAATTCACGGCTTAACCCAACCTGCCTATCTCCTGCGATATCGAATGGAGCCGGGTGCATCAATGTGATTTTTTTGAGCTTGCTGCGCATAACTATCTCCTGATCGCGATCGTATTATCGTAAAACTCGCGTAAACGCACGTTTCCCCCTTACCCTGCATGCGGGAGAAATGGGGGATCGCGGGGTATTGAAAAGAGAAAAATGAGAGTAAATGACATGGCGAGATTCAGCTCACATCCCAGCTAGGGGAGCGTCACCGTCACAGGGCCGGTACTGCCCCCCGTGATAGTCACCGCCCCGCCGGTCTGAATATTGGGCACTCCTAACAGGTCAGCACCGGCTAACACTCTGCCGGTCACCGCGACACCTCCGGCAAAAGTGACTGAATTACCCGCCATGATAGTGCCGACAAAAATCGTATTGTTTTCTTGCGGTCCGCTCGCAGCGGTAAAACTCACATCACCACCCAAGGGCGCGCCTGCTGCCAATCTCGGCGTGCCGATCTGCCAGAACACATTTTTAGCTTGTGCGCCATTGCGAAGTACAATTCTGGTTGGCGAGCAAACCGTAGGTAAGGAAGTGCAGGCGACCGTAGAACCGGTAATGGTCAAGCTGCTGCCTACCTGAAACAGCCAGACGCCATTGGGATCACCAAAAGCATCCAGCGTGAGCGTCTGACCACTGCCCAGCACCATGGTGCTTGCGCTCTTATAGACACCCGGCGTCAAAACATGACCATCCAATGCGCCCGGCCCTGCGATCAACGTTGCTCCGGATTGCTGCGCTGCGGACACCCAGGCACTGTTAAGGGCGTTCTTAACTGCACGCACGCGGCTATTGAACGCGAGCGTATTGGTAGGAAAAGAACGAATAGTCGAGCCACTAATTTTTAAGCCTCCGGGGATATTGACCGGCGCATTGACCGTATCGATCAGACCCGTTTCCAGACCGCAACTGTCGACACTGGATGCCCCCGCCACACCTGTCGCGGTCGATGCCGGTGTTGAGGTGCAAGTTGAAACGGGTGCATCCATTGCCACATTGCCTCCGACTATGACGCTGTTTGCAACGCCTAGTGCAGTACCTATAGTAGCCGTCAATCCAGCCGATGTGGTTAACGCGTAGGTATCGAGCGATGGCAAGACCGAAATGCCCCCCCCCATGGAAGTGCTAAGTCCACTGGACATAGCAAGTAATGGTGAAGTAGCGTGTGGTCCGACGGGCGCACCGGGCGCACCAGGTGACATTGCAAAGCGTGGGCCACTCAAGGCGAGAGGCGCGCTTGAAACAGGAGATTTTCCTCCCCCGCATCCGGACATCATCACGAGTAGCATTAATACCATTAAGCAGAAAACCAATTTACTCATGCCCTCTAGCGTATTCATCTTGTTTCCTCTTAATCCTTGAAGAGAATCTGCGAAAATTATGCAGAAAAACACCCTCCCCTTTATCCGGTTTTTGAGGTCCTAACTCAGTGCGCTAAAACACATAATGAACTAAAAAATTTTAAAGACAGGAATTCGCTCTGAGCCAAGCGAAACAGTTGACGTACTACAACTTAGGCCGGTGATAGCCTCGCAGCTTTGACTTTGAGCTAACTCTTCCCTTGTTCGGGTGAGTCAACGTTCGTTCACCTTCAAGATTGTGCCCTGCCGGGCACCCCCAAAAAACCGGACTAAACGAGTCATCTTTAAACATGAGTGCTAATCAGCACATGCACCGGTTAAGTCAGATGATCAAGATCAGTTAGTCATGGCTTAACGTGAAACTCGCGCTGCGACGAGCAGTGAATCTGCCGAGATCAGAGAGATTCGAACTGATTCGGTCATTGTTTAATTTATAATGAGACACTATTCCATTCGCATCAGCCCCGTCATCCGCCATGCTGTTCACATCCGCCCATGCACGTCCCCGCTACACCCGACTGACCGGTTCCTCCGATGCACTGGCGCTGGCGCAGCTGGCTAAAAAATCCGCGCCGCTGGTGGTGATTTCAGCCAACGCGCTACAGGCGCAACGACTGTTCGAAGAAATCCCGTTTTTTGCCCCCGAACTGCGCGTGCATCTGCTGCCAGACTGGGAAACGCTGCCCTATGACCATTTTTCGCCGCATCAGGACCTGATTTCAGAGCGCTTGGCCACCCTGCACCATGTGCGCAGTCAGTCCTGCGACGTGCTGGTGGTGCCGGTGACCACCGCCTTATACCCATTAGCGCCGCCTGAATATCTGGCTGCCTTTACCTTTTTCCTCAAGCGCGGCGAAAAACTCAATCTGCCGGGACTGCGCGAGCAGATGACCTTCGCAGGTTACAGCCACGTGCAACAAGTGCTATCGCCCGGCGAATATTGCGTGCGCGGCGGCATCATCGATTTATTTGCCATGGGCAGCGTGCTGCCCTACCGCATCGACTTGTTCGATGACGAGATCGAGACCATTTCCACCTTTGACGTGGACACCCAGCGCACCCTGTATCCCGTGCCTGAAATCCGCCTGTTACCCGCGCGTGAATTCCCGCTGGACGATAAAGGCCAGGCGCATTTCCGGCAGAGTTTCCGTGACCGCTTCGAGGGCGACCCGTCTAAATCGCGCATCTACAAGGAGATCAGTAAGGGCAACGCCCCAGCCGGTATCGAATACTATCTGCCGCTGTTCTTCGACAAGGCCGCTACCTTGTTCGACTATCTGCCGAAAAAATCCACGGTTTGCCTGCACGGCAATGTGGATGAGGCGATCACCCAGTTCGGCGTCGATGCCGCCTCGCGCTACAACCTGCTCCGGGGCGACCCGCAACATCCGCTGTTGCCGCTGGCCGATCTGTTCATGGACGGCGAAGCCTTTTTCATCGCGCTCAAAGAATTCGCGCGCATCGATATTCGGCCCTCTCCCTCCGCTACGCTCCACCCTCTCCCGCAAACGGGCGAGGGCAACTTGATTTCCTGCGCCACCGCCGCGATTCCCAATATCGCTGTGAACCGCCACGCCGATACACCCACTCAGGCGTTTGCCGAGTTTCTCAACAGCTACGGCGGGCGTACGCTGCTGCTGGCGGACAGTCTTGGACGTCGCGAAATCATGTCGGGCTATTTGCAGGAATACGGCTTAAAAGCCGCGCCCTGCGACAATTACGCTACCTTCTTGAATAATAAGCAAAAATTTATGCTCGGCATCGGCCCGGTGCAGAACGGCTTTTTACTGCCGGACGACAGCATCGCCGTCATCACCGAAACCGAGCTGTATGCCGCACAACCGCGCAACCGCGCCGCGCGCACCGCCAAAAAATCCAACGTCGAACACATGCTGCGCGACTTGTCGGAACTCAAAGTCGGCGACCCGGTAGTGCATGAACAGCACGGCATTGCGCGCTACCGGGGACTGGTCAATCTGGATCTGGGCGAAGGGATGGGCGAATTCCTGCTGCTGGAATACGCAGGTTCAGACAAGCTCTACGTGCCCGTCTCGCAACTACATGTCATCGGCCGTTACAGCGGGGGCGCTGCGGAAACCGCGCCCTTGCATAAACTGGGTTCCGGTGCATGGGACAAGGCCAAACGCCGCGCGATGCAACAGGTGCGCGACACCGCCGCCGAACTGCTCAACATCTACGCACAGCGCGCCACCCGCAAAGGTTATGCCTTCAAGCTCACGCCGCGCGATTATGAAGAATTCGCCGCCGGTTTCGGCTTCGAGGAAACTGCCGATCAGGCCGCCGCCATCAGCGCCGTAATCGACGATCTGCAATCGGGCAAACCGATGGACAGACTGATCTGCGGCGATGTGGGTTTCGGCAAGACCGAAGTCGCTTTGCGCGCCGCCTTCGTCGCTGCCATGGACGGCAAACAAGTCGCGGTGCTGGTGCCCACCACCTTGCTTGCCGAACAGCATTTTCAGAATTTCTCCAACCGCTTCGCCGACTGGCCGATCCGCATCGCAGAACTGTCTCGCTTCCGTTCCGCGAAAGAGCAGAATCAGGCTTTAAAGGAGATGGCGGACGGCAAACTGGACATCATCATCGGCACCCACAAACTGATACAAAAAGGCATTGAATTTAATAATTTAGGATTGCTCATTATCGATGAGGAGCACCGTTTCGGCGTGCAACAAAAGGAAAGATTGAAAGCCTTGCGCGCGGAAGTCGATATCCTGACGCTCACCGCCACTCCGATTCCAAGGACGCTTGCGATGTCGCTGGAAGGCTTACGCGATTTCTCCATCATCGCCACCGCCCCGCAACGACGCTTGTCGATCAAAACCTTTGTCAGCTCATACAGTCAGGGCGTGATCAGGGAAGCCGTGCTGCGCGAACTCAAGCGCGGCGGTCAGGTGTATTTCCTGCACAACGAGGTGGACACCATCGGCAATATGGCGGAAAAACTCGCCGAACTACTGCCCGAGGCGCGCATCCGCACCGCACACGGCCAGATGGGTGAGCGCGAGTTAGAGGCCGTGATGCGCGACTTTTACCAGCAGCGCTTCAACATCCTGCTGTGCACCACCATCATCGAGACCGGCATCGATGTACCAACGGCCAACACCATCATCATGAACCGCGCCGACCGCTTTGGCCTTGCGCAATTGCACCAATTGCGCGGTCGTGTCGGACGCTCGCACCATCAGGCCTACGCCTATCTGCTGGTGGATAGTCTGGACGGCTTGACGGTACAGGCCAAGAAACGATTAGAGGCGATACAGGCGATGGAGCAATTGGGTTCCGGCTTTTATCTGGCGATGCACGATCTGGAGATACGCGGAGCCGGCGAGGTGCTGGGCGAATCGCAAAGCGGCGAGATGCAGGAAATCGGCTTCTCGCTCTATACCGATATGTTGAATGCGGCGGTGGCCTCGCTCAAACAGGGGCGCGAACCCGATATGGCACATCCTCTGGGCGTCACGACAGAAATTAACCTGCACGCCGCCGCCCTGCTGCCCAATGAATATTGCGGCGACATCCACCAGCGTCTGGTGATCTACAAGCGTCTGGCCAACTGCGCAAGCCAAGCGGATCTGGACAGCATGCATCAGGAACTCATCGACCGCTTCGGCCTGCTGCCTGAAGCCGCACAAACGCTGCTCGACAGTCACCGATTGCGCATATTGGCAAAACCGCTAGGCATTGCTAAAGTGGATGCATCTGAAGAGGTCATCGCCATCCAGTTCATCACGAACCCGCCTATCGATCCGATGAAAATCATCACGCTGATACAGAGCAAACGGCACATCAAGATGGTGGGACAAGACCGACTGCGCATAGAAGTGAAGCACGAGGACCTAACCGCGCGCGTACTGGCGATCAGAAATTTCTTTAACGAATTGAAATAACAAAGGGGGTCAGGTCTTGCATTAACACATTTTTAAAAAAATGTGTTAATGCAAGACCTGACCCCCTTCTTTAAACCACCAACTTTAATTACGCGACGACTTCGGCCTCAGTCACCGCAGGCTGACGGGTCAGCAGGGTAATCAATGTGGCCAATTGCTTACGCATTTCGCGTCTATCGATAATCATATCCACCGCCCCGTGCTCGAGCAAAAATTCCGCGCGCTGAAAACCATCCGGCAGCGTTTCACGTACAGTTTGCTGTATCACACGCGCACCGGCAAAGCCGATCAATGCACCGGGTTCTGCAATCACCACATCACCCATAAAGGCGAAACTAGCCGACACACCGCCCATGGTAGGATCGGTCAGCACGGAGATAAACGGTATTTTTTCTTCTGACAATTGGGTGAGCGCAGCGCATGTCTTAGCCATCTGCATCAGCGACAGCAAGCCTTCCTGCATACGCGCACCACCGCTGGCTGCGAAACAGATAAACGGACACTTTTGCTCCAGCGCCACTTGCACGCCGCGCACGAAACGCTCGCCGACCACCGAACCCATTGAGCCGCCCATGAAGGAGAACTCGAAGGCCGCGACCACCACCGGCACGTTGCTGATGGTGCCCTGCATCACCACCATCGCATCGTCTTCGCCCGTGCTCTTCTTGGAGGCCGTCAGTCGTTCGGAATACTTCCGGCTATCCTTGAATTTCAGCGTATCGGTCGGCAAGACTTCCGCACCGATCTCAAAACATCCCTCATTGTCCAGCAACCAGTCCAAACGGGTGCGCGCGCAGATGCGGTGATGATGACCGCACTTAGGACATACTCCTAAGTTTTTTTCCAGATCGGAGTAATACAGCACCGTCTCGCAGGAAGGACACTTGATCCACAAGCCTTCCGGCACATTTTTCTTGGCATCACCATCGCGGCGATTGATTTTCGGGGGGAGTAATTTTTGAAACCAGCTCATAGGTATATCCTTTTTTGCAATATCGGGTTATGTGCAATCTTCCCGATCTCTAAATTCGTTATTTAAGCCTGATCGATCGCAACACGCAACTCATAGACCAGACGACCCACGTTAGCGATCACATCCGCCTCACTTGAATCCTCGATTTCCTGTACGATACGACTACCCACTACCACGCCGTCGCACAGCTTTGCCACTGCGCAGGCGGTACTCGCATCGCGTATACCAAAACCCACGCCGATCGGCAATTTAATGTGTTTGCGCAACTGGGGAATCTTCGCCTCTATCGCTGACAGATCGAGATTACCCGCACCGGTCACGCCCTTGAGCGAGACGTAATACACATAGCCGCGTGCCAGTTTGGCGACTTGTTCGATGCGCGCCTCTTCGGTGGTCGGCGCCAGCAAAAAGATAGGATCGATGCCGTAACGTTGTAAATGTTCGAATGCGTCATGACTCTCTTCCGGCGGAAAATCGACAGTCAGCACGCCATCCACACCCACCTCCGCGCAACGCCTTGAAAACACCTCCCAGCCCATTGCTTCAATCGGATTGCCGTAACCCATCAAAACGACCGGCGTAGTGTCATTGCTGCGGCGAAATTCTGCAACCATTTCCAGCACGCCGCGCAGCGACATCCCTTGTTTGAGCGCACGTTCTGAAGCGCGCTGTATGGTCGGACCATCCGCCATCGGATCTGAGAACGGCACACCCAATTCGATCACATCTGCACCCGATGCGACCAGCGCGTGCAGCAAAGGAACTGTGCTAGCCAGATTAGGATCGCCCGCCGTAAAAAACGGGATCAGCGCACGGCGTCCTTGTTGTTTGAGTTTTTCGAACGTTGCTTGTATACGACTCATGTTTTACACCTCTGAAGATTCACTTTTGCGGGATGAAATGCAAGAAGCCGCGCAGTGAATGACGAGACATACCGCAATGGTAGGCAAGAACTGAACGAGCTCGCGACGATGAAGTTCGCCCGAAAAATGAATCGGCATGCGTCTCATAGTGTAATTCCCTTGATGCGCGCCACCGTGTTCATATCCTTGTCGCCGCGACCGGACAAATTCACCAGCAGCACTTTATCTGCGCTCATCGCTGGTGCAATCTTCATCGCGTGCGCCAAAGCATGACTGGATTCGAGCGCAGGGATAATGCCCTCAAAGCGGCACAGCGCATCGAAGGCGGCAATCGCTTCGTCGTCATTGCTGGCAACATACTGCGCACGACCGATTTCTTTTAATAAACAATGCTCAGGACCTACCCCCGGGTAATCCAGACCCGCCGAGATCGAATGCGTCTCAGTGATCTGGCCGTTCTCATCCTGCATCAGATTAACCTTATTGCCGTGCAACACACCGACCTTGGCATTCGCGGTCAGGGGAGCGGCATGTCTACCTGTTTCGATACCGTGGCCACCCGCCTCCACGCCGATAATCTGCACCTCCAGCACGTCGATATAAGGATGGAACAGGCCGATAGCATTCGAGCCGCCGCCGACGCAGGCGATCACCGCATCGGGCTGACGGCCTATCATCTCAGGCATCTGTATCCTGGCTTCATTGCCGATCACGCACTGAAAATCGCGCACCATCATAGGATAGGGATGAGGGCCTGCCGCCGTACCGAAGATATAGAAAGTGCTCTCGACATTGGTGACCCAGTCGCGTATCGCCTCGTTGCACGCATCTTTAAGCGTTTTCGATCCGCTCTCTACCGGCACGACCGTCGCCCCCAGCAACTTCATGCGAAATACATTGGGTGCCTGACGCTGGATGTCTTCCGCCCCCATATACACGATGCACTCCATGCCGAAACGCGCCGCCACCGTCGCCGTTGCCACGCCGTGCATACCGGCGCCGGTTTCAGCGATCACGCGTTTCTTGCCCATGCGACGAGCGAGCAGCGCCTGACCCATCGCACTGTTGATCTTGTGCGCGCCGGTGTGATTTAAGTCTTCGCGTTTGAGATAGATCTGCGCGCCGCCCAAATGCTCGGACAGGCGTTTAGCGTGGTAAATCGGGCTGGGGCGCCCAACGTAATGCTTTAATTCGTAAGCTAATTCCGCCTTAAATTCGGGATCGTTTTGATAACGCAAATATTGCTGGCGTAATTCTTCCACGGCCGGAATCAGCGTTTCCGCCATATAGATGCCGCCAAACTGGCCAAAGTGCCCCGTTAAATCAGGATAGTTATACATTTCTTACCTCTTGCATGAAACGGGCGATTTTCGCCGCGTCTTTTATTCCCTTTAGGGTGTTTATTCCTTTGCCCGCCTCGACCCCGCTGGACACATCCACCGCGTAGGGACGCACTTGCCTGATACCTGACGCCACATTTTCCACATCCAAACCGCCGGACAAGATCAACGGCAGCGGTAAATCGTCAGGAATCAAGGTCCAATCGAACACGGCGCCTGTACCGCCGGGAATACCTTCGACGTGCGCGTCCAGCAGCAAACCCTGCGCACGGCTAAATTCAACCGCGCATTGTATCAAATTCACGCCAGGCTTGACGCGGATCGCTTTAAGATACGGTTTACCAAATTGCTGACAATATTCCGGCGACTCATCGCCGTGAAACTGCAGTACATCTAAAGAGACAGAGGCTAACACTGCACGCACCAGTGCTGCGTCTGCATTCACGAACAAGCCCACCACCGTCACGAACGGCGGCAGACTAGCGACCAATTCCACCGCCTTCTCTATACTGACGTGGCGCGGGCTCTTCTCATAGAACACCAGGCCGATCGCATCCGCGCCGCTCATCGCCACCGCCCGAGCATCCTCAATCCGGGTAATACCGCAAATCTTCACACGACAGGACTGAGAAAAGCGGATTGAGGATAGAGCCATACCATTCCCTGTTACCACGCGTTCCGCTTTAACACCATTAACAACCTGCTCACCCATACTCAATCCTCAATCCTCAATCCCCATACCTACATCCTGCTCCTGGGGCAATCCCCATTTCGCGTCATAGTGTATCCGGCGCAAGTATAAACCATCCGGCGCAAAGGTCGGCGCAGCCAGCCGCCGTTCACGGCTTGCCAAAACCTGCGCCAGCCACTCGGGCGGATATTTTCCCTTGCCCACATAGATCAAACAGCCGACGATATTGCGCACCATGTGATGCAAAAACGCACTGGCACTCACATCGAACACCAGCATATCGCCATCCTGATGAATATCGATGCTGTACATGTGCTTTACCGGTGATTTAGCCTGACACTCCGCCGCCCTGAACGCGCTAAAATCGTGTTCACCCAGCAAGCACTGTGCCGCCTGCTGCATCGCCGCCAAATCGAGCGGCAGGTGAAACCACCCGGCTCGACCGGCATGCACGGCCGAACGCACCGAACGATTGATCAGCAGATAACGGTAACTGCGTCCATGCGCCGAAAATCGCGCGTTAAACTCCTCGGTGACAGGGTGCGCCCAGCGCACGGCGATGCTGCGCGGCAACCAGGTATTCGCCCCCCGTACCCAGGCGGATAAGGGACGTTCAACCTTCGTGTCAAAATGAACGACTTGCTCCAGCGCGTGCACACCGGTATCGGTTCGACCAGCGGCAGTCACTACAACAGGACTACTCGCGATTTTGCTCAAGACGGCCTGCAAAGTATCCTGCACCGTGCGACCGCCGGGCTGGCTCTGCCAACCACTATACGGCCCGCCGTCGTATTCCACCCCCAAAGCAACTCTCATCAGACCGCCTGCCAAAACAATAACATTGAAATAAACAGCAACAACAGATCTGCCAACGTAAATCTGGCAATAGGTAAAACCATCGTTTTGCTCTCGGTTGCAGGATTTTGGCTACCGATATCCAAACTCCGCAAGCTCTCCCGCCACGATACGCTGCGCAACATCGCGACCTCGGCATAATGCAGGGTCAAAGCTAAACGCACCGCGAGACGCTCCCGCGACAACCCCAGATATTGCAAAGGGGCGAACAGGCTGTATAAGCCTGCGATCAACTGCTGACGGTGCAAGCGATCCAGCAATATCGCCAAGCCCGCCAGCGCCGCCATCAATCGCATCATTTGCAATCCGCCCTCCTGTAAACCTTCCACAGTCGGCGCCAGCGGTAGTTCGAACAAGGCGTCCCCCGGCGTGGTGTAGGCGTAGATCAACCACAAAGACAACATGATCCAGCGCGTGCGTCGCAACAATTGCATCAATTTATGACGCGCCAGAATAAAAGCGGCCAGAAGCACAAAGCCCGTGACTGACAGCAACGATCCTGACTTTAAAAATTGCATGGCGGCAACCAGGACACACCAGACGATAATTTGTGTGGCAGGGTGTAGCTTCATCGAATACATAAAATTCGCGCAAGCGTTCGCGCGTTCCCTCGCCAACAGGAAATCACAATGACTACTCTCGTTTGTCTTCTCGCCCGCTTGCGGGAGAGGATTGAGAAAAGTGGAACGGGCAGATCACACTCCACTATCTGATTGAATATTTAGCATAACGTTTTACTCCAAAAAAAACGGCAGCTCGTAGTGAGCTGCCGCAACATCGATATAAATAAATCAGCTCAACTGCGAGAGCAGCGATTGCGCCTCCTGCTTTTGCGCTTTATCGCCCTCCAGCATCACTTCGTCGAGTATTTCACGCGCCCCCACATCATCGCCCATTTCCTGATATGCACGGGCCAGGTCCAACTTGGTTGCCACTTCGTGCCACTGCTCGCTATTCTCTACCGGTCCCTCTTCGAGCGCGTCTTCAGTTCCCCCTGCATCGGTTATCTCAGGCTCGTCAATTACCATCATCTCAGGCTCGGTAATATCACCCAGCTCCAGATTGATATCAGCCAGATTAATCACCGGAGGCTGAGCTGCATGCTTTATATCATCCATCGGGAAGTCCAGCGTGAACTTCATTCCGCTGTCATCGAGTTCCTCTTCAGCCTCCTCTTCGACAGAAGGTAGCGAATCGAGTTTGCTTTCAGGCGCTGAGGCCGACATCACATCAAAGATTAAGTCGTCAAGATTATGTTCCTCATGCACCGGCTCCTGATATTCCTCCGCAACATGAGCCATCTCCTTCGTTGTCACATCGAAGTCCAGCGCATCCGGTGCCCCGGGCAAGGCATAATCTTCAGCGATATCAAAATCGACAGGCTCACTGCTGACAGGCTGTGTGGCAGGCATATCGAAATCGAAGTCCAGAACCTCTTCATCCTCAGGTTCGCTGACCTCTGGCACCTTCTCCGCGACAGGATTAACCGGGGCCGGCACATCATTAAATGACACCATTTGCATGGTAGCGCTACCCACATCCTCGACGCGCTCTTCTTCTGCAAATAGCGGGTTAGTCGGGTCCAATTTCCTTCCCATAACCGCCGCTTGTTGAATCGCATCTGCATCACCCGAATCCTGCAACTGCTGAGCAATGGTCGCAAAAGCGTCCTTATCCTGACGATTAGCGTATATACCTAGCAATTTCAAATGCAACTGATGGTTATCCGGCGTGCGTTCCAACGCATCTTTAAGCACTTCTTCTGCTTGCTCATCACGACCAAAATTCAAGAACAAATCGGCTTCGCTAATCGGATCCACATCGTCAAAATGATGCGCGGATTCTTCAGCTACGACAGCAGGAGAGGTAAAGTCTCCTGTTTCGGGTGAAGGAACAACAGGCGTAGCCAGATGACTGCTGGTCGCCTCTGGATTCTCAATTGTTTTAGGTTTAGCAGCCGGCGCCTGCTTACGGCGTTTGAGCACTATACCCAAGCCACCCAAAGCAAGTAATGCCGCAGCGCCCAAGCCCAACGGTAAACCTAAAACCGAGTCGATCAATGACGGCTCTTCAACCACGACAGGGGCGGGTTTGACCGCGCTAGCCGCCGCCACAGCACTCACGACTTCACTCGCTGGCTCAACGGCGCTCGCCGCGACCACTTCGCTAGCAGCTGACACCACTGCGGACTCGGCTTTGGCTAATTCCGCCGCTTTAGCTGCCTCTGCTTTGGCTGCCTCTGCTTTGGCTGCCTCTGCTTTGGCGGCTTCCGCCTTGGCTGCCTCCGCTTTCGCCAATGCAACGCGAGCGGCTTCCGCCTTGGCAGCTTCAACACTCGCCGCCAGCGCAGCGGCTTCAGACTTGATCTTGGCTAAGCGCTGCATGTCCTTGATATTGGCCTCCAGCATCGCGGCGCGCGCTTTTTCTTCTTTGATGGCTTTGCTCTTGGCGATGGCATCCTCTGCCGCTGCATTTTTCTTGTCCTGAGCGGAACGCGCTGCTGCACCGGCACTATCACCGGGTTTCTCACCCTTGGACAGACGCAATACTTCCTTCGCTGTTTCTGCTGCTACCGGGGCATTGTCCGCTGCCGGCGCTGTGATTTTACCAGTGGCCACCTGACTGCTGGACTCACCCTGACGGCTCGAGGTCGCAGCGACAGCGAGTTTTTGACGATAAGCATTCCAGTCTGCGGACTGAGCGTGAATTTCCTGCACCGCTTCAGCTTGCGCGACACCATCCAGAGTACCTTGCTCCGGCATACGCAGAATTTTTCCGACATTGATGCGATTCATGTTTCTGCCATCAAACTGATTGGCATTAGCTCGATACAACGCGACCAGCATGCGTTCCAGACTGACATCATCCGGCTTGATTTGCGCGGCTATTTTACTCAATGAATCACCGCGTTTAACGGTAACTGAATCGGCTGCCGCCGGCTTCACGCGCGCCTGAGTCTTAACCGGTTTAGCGACAGGCTCGACTGCGACCGACTGCTCAACGGGGGCTGATTGCGGTTTTTCCGCTTCAGCTTTAACCGTTTCAGTATTCAAGGGTACAGGCGCAATCGTTGCGCTCTCTTGTACCGTAGCCGCTACAATCTCCGGCGCCACTGTCGATTTAGGTTGAATAGCCACATAGCCCGGCGGATCGAGCAAGAAAGTGTACTCGCGCATCAGTTTACCGGACGCCCAAGACAGCTCGACCAGCAGGCTCACAAACGGATCGTTGATTTCCCGGCTGCTGGACAACTTCAGATAAGGTTCGCCATTATCGCGACTCTCAATCTGAAAGGTGTATTTCGCTCCGTAGGGATAATCTAAACCTGCGCCTTTATAGGCATCAGGGGACGCGAGTCTTGCGACCAGACTGGGTTTATCCGCCTTGCTGACCGCCACCAGCTCAATTTCTGCTTTTAATGGTTGCCCTAAAGCGGAAACCACATTGATACCACCCATACCTACCGCGTTACCCCACGCGCTCAACGTCAACCCCGCCGTCAAACCGAGCACCTGCATCATTAATAATGATTTACCCGGCATCAGATCGCCTAAGCCTCTTGCTGGCACCAGTTGAACTGCGGCCTGGTCAGACGCTGTCATTTGAGCGTTGAGTCGTTTCCCCTGTGGTTTTCGCACGGTATTGCCTCGCTTTTTTATTGGACGACAAAAAGTAACATCATGAGGGCTGTCAAAGCAAGCCCCCCGTTTAACACTATTTCAAATACTCGGTGATCAGAATCTCGGCGATCTGTATGCTGTTGAGCGCAGCGCCCTTGCGTACATTATCGCTGACCACCCACATATCCAAGCCCATCGGATGTGAGATATCTTCACGTATGCGGCCTACATAAGTCGCATCCTGACCCGCTGCATCCACCGCAGTTGGCCATCCGCCCGGTACATGTTCATCCATCACAATCACGCCAGGGGCTTTTTCCAGCAAGGCACGCGCCTCTGCGGCCGTGATCTTCTTGTGCGTTTCAATGTGCACAGCTTCGGAGTGACCGTAGAATACCGGCACACGCACCGCAGTCGGATTGACCATGATGCTGTCATCTTCCATGATTTTCTGGGTTTCCCAGACCATCTTCATTTCTTCTTTGGTGTAGCCGTTTTCCATAAACACGTCGATTTGCGGCAACACGTTAAAGGCAATGCGTTTCGGATAAACTTCTACTTCCACATCCTGCGAATTGAACAGCGCACGGGTTTGACCTGCCAGCTCGTCGATCGCTTCCTTACCTGTTCCAGAGACTGCCTGATAAGTCGCCACGTTGATACGCGCGATGCCTACCGCATCTTTGATCGGCTTTAACGCAACCAGCATCTGGATGGTCGAGCAATTCGGGTTCGCGATAATACCGCGATTTTTGTATTGAGCGATAGCATGTGGATTGACTTCCGGCACAACCAGTGGAATATCACGGTCGTAACGGAAATGTGCCGTATTGTCGATCACCACACAACCTGCGGCGGCGGCGATCGGGGCATATTTTTCAGAGACGCTGCCGCCTGCCGAGAACAAGCCGATTTGCGCACGGGAGAAATCGAAGCTATCTACATCCAGAACGGTTAATTCCTCACCGCGATACGTCAGCACGGTGCCTGCAGAACGACTGGAAGCCAGCAGATACAGATTGCGTACTGGAAATTTGCGCTGTTCCAGTATCGACAACATTGCCTCGCCCACCGCACCGGTAGCACCCAGGATACATACGTCGTATTGCTTGCTCATGTTTCTCATTCCTTAAAATTCAAATTTTGAGGTCGGGTTTTCATTCAGGAATAAAGCAGTTTCATCGCTTATATTCCGAGGGAATGCCTTAACGGCATCAACCCGACAAGATGTGTCGGAATAAATTCCGACCTACAGCGCCTTCACAACCGCATCGCCCATCGCGGCCGTACCCACTTTTTGCATGCCGTCCTGATAAATATCACCGGTACGCAAACCCAGTTGCAATGTCTTGCGCACCGCAGCTTCAATACGCTGCGCAACTTCTTCCTGACCGAAGGTATAGCGCATCATCATCGCTACCGACAAAATTGTCGCCAGCGGATTGGCAATATCCATACCGGCGATATCCGGTGCCGAACCGTGACAAGGCTCATACAGCCCCTTGTTGTTCGCATCCAGCGAAGCGGATGGCAACATGCCGATCGAACCTGTCAGCATCGAAGCTTCGTCTGACAAAATATCACCAAAAATATTACCGGTCAAAATCACGTCGAATTGCTTAGGCGCACGCACCAGTTGCATCGCCGCGTTGTCCACATACATATGCGACAAAACGACTTCAGGATAATCCTTCGCCACTTCGCCCACGATCTCACGCCACAGCATGCTGGTATCCAACACATTCGCTTTATCTACCGAGCACATTTTCTTATTGCGCTTCATGGCAATCTGAAAACCGACATGCGCTACGCGGCGAATTTCCGACTCGCTGTAGTGCATGGTATCAAAACCCTGACGCTCGCCATTTTCCAATGTGCGGATACCGCGCGGCTGGCCGAAATAAATGTCGCCGGTCAATTCACGCAAGATCATGATATCCAGACCGGACACCAGCTCAGGCTTCAGACTGGATGAATCCACCAGTTCCGGATACACCAGAGCGGGACGCAAATTAGCGAATAAATTCAAGCCCTTACGTATACGCAGCAAACCTTGTTCCGGGCGCATCGGACGCGGCAGCGTATCATACTGATAGCCGCCGACAGCCCCTAACAGCACCGCATCGGACGCTAACGCCAGCTTCTCGGTTTCAGCCGGAAACGGATCACGCGCCGCATCATACCCTGCGCCGCCGATATGCGCATATTCCAACTCAATTTTCAGCCCGTCGCTGCGCAGAGCTTCCAATACTTTCGCAGCTTGTGCCACGATCTCAGGTCCTATGCCGTCACCCGGCAAAACTGCAATTTTCATACTCATATCCTAAAAAATCTTAAAATCAGAAAATGGGGAGTGGAGAGTGGGAACCCGCCCCCACTCCCCACTTACCATCTTACAACCAGGGTTGTGCCGCGCGGTGTTTCAGCTCATACGCCGAAATCTCATCCACATGCTGCAAGGTCAGACCGATGTCGTCCAGACCGTTGAGCAGACAGTGCTTACGGAACGCATCGACTTCAAACGGATAGACCAGGCCATCATGCGTGCTGAGGGTTTGCGCCTCCAGATCGACCAGCAGTTTGTAACCGATATGCGCTTCTGTCGCACGGAACAACTGGTCCACCAACTCCGCCGACAGGCGTATCGGCAGCAAACCGTTCTTGAAGCAGTTGTTATAAAAGATATCGGCAAAACTAGGCGCGATGATCACACGAAAACCGCAGTCTTCCAGCGCCCAGGGCGCATGCTCACGCGAAGAGCCACAACCGAAATTCTCCCGCGCAAGCAATACCTGCGCCCCCTGATAACGTCGATGATTTAGAACAAAATCTTTATTAATCAACCGACTGGAATTATCCATCCCCGGCTCGCCGTGGTCCAGATAGCGCCACTCATCAAAGGCGTTCGGCCCGAAACCGGAACGCTTGATCGACTTTAAAAACTGCTTGGGGATGATCGCATCCGTATCCACGTTGGCGCGATCCAAAGGCATGACCAGACCATCGAATTTTGTAAATTTGTCCATTATCGTTCAGCCGCCTTCTCGAGTTTTGCGCCACCTTTTTGGATGTCTTTACCGAGGCCCTCTATGGTGTTGCAACCTGCCAACACAAACACTGCCAACAATAACATTAATGTTTTCATCATCATTCCCTTACTGTTTGCTGATATCGACAAAATGACCGGCAATCGCAGCCGCTGCCGCCATTTGCGGACTGACCAGATGCGTGCGTCCGCCCTGCCCCTGACGTCCTTCGAAATTCCGGTTGGAGGTCGAGGCACAACGCTCACCCGGTGACAGACGGTCATCGTTCATCGCCAGACACATCGAACAACCCGGATCGCGCCACTCAAAACCCGCTTCGATAAATATCTTGTCCAAACCTTCCAGTTCCGCCTGCGCCTTCACCAGACCGGAACCGGGGACGACCATCGCCAGTTTCACGGTGACCTTTTTACCACGTGCCACTTCAGCCGCCGCTCTCATATCTTCGATACGCGCATTGGTGCAGGAGCCGATAAACACCTTATCGACAGCAATCTCTGTGATCGGGGTATTAGCCTGCAAGCCCATGTATTGCAAAGCGCGTTCTGCGCCTTCGCGTTTCACAGGATCGGACATCGTGGCCGGGTCAGGCACACAACCATCCACCGCCACCACCATCTCAGGTGAAGTACCCCAGGTCACCTGGGGTTTGATTTCGGCGGCATCCAGCGTCACTACGGCGTCAAAAACTGCGCCCGCATCGCTGTGCAGCGTGCGCCAGTATTCAACCGCCTTATCCCAATTCTCACCCTGAGGTGCGAACGGACGACCCTGGAAATAATTCACTGTCGTATCATCCACGGCGATCATGCCCGCACGCGCACCGGCCTCTATCGCCATATTGCACAAAGTCATGCGGCCTTCCATCGACAAACCGCATATCGCGCTGCCGGCAAATTCGATCGCAAAACCCGTGCCGCCTGCCGTGCCAATCTTGCCGATCACCGCCAGCGCCACATCCTTTGCAGTCACGCCACAGCCCAGCACACCGTCAACCAGCACCTGCATCGCGCGGTTTTTCTTCATCAGCAAACATTGCGTCGCCATCACATGCTCGACTTCGGAGGTACCGATACCAAATGCCAGCGCAGCAAAAGCGCCGTGGGTACTGGTATGAGAGTCACCGCACACCACCGTCATACCGGGCAGGGTTGATCCTTGTTCCGGGCCGACCACATGCACGATGCCCTGACGCAGGTCGTTCATTTTAAATTCGTTGACGCCAAACTCGGCGCAGTTGGCATCGAGCGTCTCCACTTGTAGACGTGCAATCGGATCCGTAATCCCCTGATCGCGCCCGGTCGTGGGCACATTGTGATCTGCCACCGCCAGAATGGATGCGGTACGCCATAACTTGCGTCCGGCCAGTTTCAGTCCCTCAAAGGCTTGCGGGCTGGTCACTTCATGAACCAGATGACGGTCGATGTAAATCAGCGCTGTGCCGTCATTTTCCTGACGCACCACGTGATCATTCCAGAGTTTGTCGTAAAGAGTTTGCGCATTCATCGTATTTAACCTGCCTGATACTCGATTTTAGAACGCGTGATTATGCCACAACAGGCGCGGCTTGGCAGCCTAGCGCTTGCCGATGAAACCCTAAAAGCCCGTTTAAAACAGAAAAATCAAGCTCCATATCGCAGCGGCATTGATAATACTCAACAATACCGCCGCGCTTGCGATGTCTTTGGCGCGTTTGGCCAGCGGATGATCCGCCAGAGAAGTGTGATCGACCGCAGCTTCCAGCGCCGAATTGAGCAACTCCACGATCAGCACAGCGAAGATACTACCCACCAACAAAGCTTTGGCAAGCGCCGAGCCGCCAAACCATAAAGCGACCGGCATGGCGACCAGTGCGATCAGAACCTCCTGCCGGAAAGCATCCTCACATCGCCATGCGGCAACAAAACCCTGCCGGGCAATCGCCATGGCGCGCCAGACATGTCCGATTCCAGGCTGATTTTTATGCGGATTATTCATCCTGCGTTACGGCTTGACATCCGGTTTGTTGAATTCCTCGTATTCTTCCCATTCGCCTTCCCCTCGATTGAGATAATAGCGGTGATTGTATTCCGCCACTGTAGACCTTTCATTTTGCGAAACAAAAGGGGTCAACGGCAAATCAACAACATAGTCAGCAGGGGAAAAGCCACCCGCACCATAAGGAGATTTTTCCAGCATACGCTGCACGATATGGGAGATCGCCAGAAAGCTGGTGGACTGATCTATCGTCAAGGATTCCCCCGCACGAGTTCCGCCGACCACCTTAATACCGACCGGCACCAGGGTAATCGCCGGAGTTGGAATTTCACGCAAACCGGAAATCTGCCGCTTGTCGCCGCTTAAGGCGGCACCGTGTTCCGGCACCATCACAAGCACCGCCCGCCGCCCTGAACGCTCCAGCTCAGCTATTATTTTCTCTATATTATCCAATAACTTGGACAACCTAAGACCATAAGTCTTGGCGGTATTCGGCTCAGCATAAGTGCCCGGCAGGTGATTACCATCGTGCAGACTGGTGGTGTTGTAATAAAGCACCGCCCGCGGATTGTCAGACTTGTTGCGCGCACCGATCCAGCGGTTCAGCACTGCATAGTCATCGTATACCACCGAATTATCGAAGGCATACTGGGCAGCGGACAAACCCTCCAAAGATAGCGGACGCACCGCCACCCGCCCGTAGGTTTGCACCTGACCAATAAAATCGTCAAATTTACCATTGTGGTTCATCGCAAAATTAGGCTCGAAACCGCTCTGTTGCAGACTGTCCAGCAGATAACATTTCTCGGCGGTCTGCGTATACATTTTTTCGTGCTTGGTCTGGCCACAACTGCCGCGCAATAAATGCACCGCAGCCGGTCCGCTGTAGGAAGCAGCAGAATTAAATTTGCTCAGCAGAAAGTCGAACCTCCCCCATAAAGGATGCTGCTCCAGCCCCACTGCACGTACATCCTCCCAGGACAGCGAGCAGACCTGCAAAAAAATCACATCAAACGGCGCAGCCGTAGGAGCCGGCGGCGTAAAGACCACGGAACGCTGGGATTCCCTGTCGAAGAAGTCCTGCAGCACCCTATCCATATCCGGCTTGGCATTTTCTGCGACCTGTGCCGCCTGTTTTTCATCGCTGTCGAGCAAATGAGTGATGTTGCTGAGCAGCGCACTCTGAACCAGCCAGATACCCAACAGGCATGCAAAAACAACCACACCTATTCGCAACCAGCGTGACAATACCCAGAACACCAGCCAGGCTATCAACACCGTGCCTATGATAGGCATATTGACAAATCGCGAGAGCAATTCAACGAGATAGCTGAAACTAAATTCGGACAACAAAGAGGCCTGTGAAATCAGGCGGGCGAACGGCGGCAACCAGGAATCGTAATAAAGCAGCATTACCGCCAGGACGCTGGCAATAACGTTTTTCAGCAGTCGACCGATTCTTGAGGTGACCGGCAACAATAACAACAAGGCAAAAAACAGATTGGGCAGCGCATGAAAACTGATCAGCCCTTTCCAGTACAGCCCGAATTTAATGATAAAGTAGAAGCTCCACTTGCCCAGCGTAAAGGTAGCAACCGGTGATGAAGCACTCACCCTTCGGTCGCCGATAGGATGAGCGGTACGCTGACGCAGCTCCGTCACAGCCTCAACCGACTCAGCAGTTTTAGCTTGAAGCCTGAGTTTTTCCCTTATTTTGCCGGCCACCTGCCGGATCGATGATACGGGGTCAGTTGAAGCTGCCGGCGCTTCCAGGGGGGTACGCCCCGCCCGGCGATCACCGATGGGCGGATGCGCCTGCTCGCGCCGCACCACCGGCGCTGCAGCCTTATTCTGCACTTGGGCGAGTTTGCTCAGCCCATCCAGATAAGCTGACCAGTGCGGCAAATTCCGCCGCACATCGCGGGCTTCACCGCCAGCCGTTGACTTATTCAAGTCCTGGTCAACAGCACGCTTCACCAATCCCCCTCGCTAAAATTAACATTCTGGCAAGCGGCACGGACTTCCCCCCCATCATCGTGGTGTGACCGGCGAATTAAATTCAGCATAATCTTCCCAGCCCTCCGAGTTTCGATTAAGGTAATAGCGATGATTGTACTCAGCAACGGTCGTTCTGTCATTTTGCGCCACAAACGGCGTCTCAGGCAGAGCGCTGACATAATCCGCCGGTGAAAAGCGAGCAGCTTCATAGGGCGAGTCCTCCAGCATGCGCGAGATAATGTGCGAGATAGCCAGATAGCTGACCGGTTGATCTATAGACAAAGCCGCGCCTTCCCGGTGCGCGCCGATAAATTTAACACCAACCGGTACTAGCGTAATGTTAGGCGTTGGAATTTCGCGCAAACCGGCCATTTGCTGTTTATCACCCCGCACCGCAGCACCGTGTTCAGGCACCATCACAAACACAGCACGCCGTCCGGAATTTTCCATATTTTGCATGAACATATCCATTTCATCCAAAAACTTGAGCAACCGGGTTCTATAGTTTTTCAGGGTGCTGGGCAAGGCGTCCGCGCCGGGATAATGATTACCGTCATGCAAACTGATCGTGTTATAAAAAAGCGCGACGCGCGCACTGCTGTCTCTTTGCCGAACGGCCAGCCAGCGATTCAATACCGACAAATCATCGTAGATAACAGATTCATTAAAAGCATACTGGGCGATGTCTAATCCGCTCTGCGCCATCAGCGGCGCTCTCAAATTCCCGTGCGTTTGCACTTGCTCGATGAAGTTATCGAAATTACCCGTAAAGTTCAAGGCCAGATTCGGATCAAAACCGCTCGCTTGCAGGCTGTTCATTAAATAGCATTTTTCGGGCGCAGGCAGATAAGCTTTTTCGTGCGATTGCTGCCCGCATGGGGCGCGCAACAAATGGATCACGGCTGGTGCACTGTAAGATGCCGCCGAATTGAATCGATGGAATAGCATATCGAAGCGCCGCCACAAAGGATGCCCTTCCAGACCTACCGCACGCAAATCATCCCAGGACAGCGAACAGACATGAATAAAAATCACATCAAACGGCAGCGCATTAGGCGAGGGACGGGTAAAGGAGATCGAGCGTTCCGCCTCACGATCAAAAAAACCCTGCAGTATTCTATCCATATCCGGTTTGGCATTTTTCACCCCTGCCGGATTGCTGTCCAATTTCTGTTCTACAGCTTCAAACAGCGTGCTCTGTAAAATACCCACCAGCAGCATAGCGAGCAGCACCACAGCACCGGTGCGCACCAGATGAGACAAAATCCAATACACAGCACCCGCGAATAACAAGGCGCCGATCACCGGCAGACTGATAAAACGCATCAGCAATTCGATGAAGTAGGAAAAACTAAAATCGGTCCACCAGTTCGCCTGCGAAATCAACCGTCTCACCGGCGGCAGCCAGGAGTCGTAATACAGCAATGCAACGGCGAGCAGCGGAATCAGGGCGCGCTGCACCCGGCGCAGTGAACGTGTAGTGAGCGGCAATAAAATAAATCCTGCCAAAGCGATGTTTTCCAGAGGATGGAAATTCATCAGTTCCATCCAGTACATGCCTAATTTCGCCAGGAAGTAAAAACCCCACATACCCAGTGAAAATCGGGCAAGCCATACCTCTTTACAGGGCTCGCTCGTGAAACTGACAAGATCTTGCTGCGGCTGAGCAGCAGGCGTGCCGTTAACTTCGGCAGACAAAGATTTGAGCCCCCCGGCCCCACTTTGAGGGGCAGACTCTTCCGGTTGCTGCGCCACCACCTCACGTTGATGTGTATGCCCCTCCAGTCGATCCAGATAGGCCGACCAACCGGGTAATTTCGGATCAGTATGATGACTCACTTGCCACTCCCTACTTGCCGCTACACCGCAAAATAAAACATATCTACAATAAAATAGTGCATTGATTTAAATGATCTATTTTTTATTCCGGACAAACTTGAAACCGGTGCAGTTAACCATCGTCACGGCACGCTGATTGGCAGGATAAGAAGCGCAATTGAGCAGTTTTCTTAGCGGGTGATGGTAAATAGTACAAACAGCCCCACCCTCCCGCTCAGCCAGAAACTTGCACTTTGACGCGCGACAGCAATTGCCGCACCCGTTGCAACTGCCAACCATTTTTTGTCCGGAGAAATCCGGCATGACCCTAGACACCGCATTCCAGAGCAGGAATTTAACATTGAATGCGGCAGCGGCACCCGTTTGAGCGGTATTTTCGGACGAATCGCCGGCATCAGCCGCGTGTTCCTGATGGGCATTCCCGACCTTCTGCGAGCCTACACCGGAATTTGCGGTGACGGAATTGATCACGTTTAGCAAAGATTGACTTTTCATTTAAGCTACCAGCCTGAGCATAGATTTAAAGCGCCATGCATAGCAGCATTGTAGCACCAGCCCAACTCACAAGCAGCTAGGGCTTACCCGATAGTGGATTAAATTCGACATAGTCTTCCCATCCCGCAGCGGCATTGTTCAGATAATAGCGCTGTCCATATTCTGCCACGGTAGTGTTTTCATTTTGCGAGACAAATGAGGTCAGCGGCAAATCAGTAAGATACGCTGACGGCGCAAACGAGCCGGTTTTAAACGGTGATTTTTCCAGCATCCCTGCCAACACATGAGCGATGGCCAGATAACTGGTGGACTGATCGATCGTCACTGTCGCGCCGGCACGACGCGCCCCTCCGCCGATCACCTTGATACCCGCAGGAACCAGCGAGATATGCGGTGTCGGGATCTCGCGCAAACCGGGTATCTGCCGCTTGTCACCGCGCACCGCGCCGCCATGATCGGACACCATCACCACGACAACGCGCCGCCCGGAATCATCCAGCTTTTGCATAATCTTTTCCATACTATCCAAAAATCGCTGCAAACGCGCTTTATAAGTGGTCAGGGTATTGGGCAACGATTCGCCACCGGGAAGATAATTGCCGTCGTGCAGACTCACCGTATCGTAGTAGAGCGCCACGCGGGCGCTACCGGATTTTTGACGCACCGTCAGCCAGCGATTGATCACCGACTGATCATCATAAACGGGCGTGTCGTAAAACGAATATTGCGCAATATTCACGCCATCCAACGCGAGAGGCGACATGGGCATGCGGCCATGCGTCTGCACCTGCCCTAAAAAATCATCGAATTTGCCGTTATGATTGAGCGCCAGTTGAGGCTCATAGCCGCGTCCTTCGAGACTGCCCATCAAATAACAATGACTGGCCGTAGGCTGGTAGAGTTTTTCATGCGCCTGCTGACCGCAGGTCGCGCGCAGCAGATGAATCGCTGCAGGTCCGCTGTAAGATGCTGCGGAATTAAAATGACTCAGCAGAATATCAAAACGCTGCCAGAGCGGGTGCTGCTCCAGCCCTACCGCACGCACATCATCCCAGGACAATGAACATACGTGGATAATCACCACATCGAACGCTGGCGAATCCGGCACGGGCAGCGATACGCTGCGCTGCGACTCCCGGTCGAAAAAGCCCTGCACCACCTGCTCCATATCCGGCCTTGAATTCGCTGTCTGCGGCGCGCCCGACGTGACTTCGCCAGGCAGTGGAAATTGAACGAACAATAGCAGCAGCATCGCCAGCATGACCAGCCAATCGACACGCAACCAGTAAGACAACAGGCGATAGATGACCCATCCCGCGAATAGCGCCAAGACCGCCTGCCAGCTGACAAATCGTGTCAGCAATTCCAGCAGATAACTCGGCCTGAAATTCGCCAGCGAGGATTCTTTTGCAATAACCCGCGTGATCGAGGGCAGCCAGGTATCATAGTAAAGCAAGGCTAAGGCGAGCAAAACCGTGAAGACACGCTTAACCCTGCGCCAAAAAACAGAAGGTGCAGGCAGCAGAATGAAAGCCGCCAGCGCCAGGTTGTACAGCGGGTGAAAAGCGATCAACTCCATCCCGTACAGAACCAGCTTCGCCAGGAAATAATAAACCCAATTACCCAGAGTGATTTTTGCGATCCACGCCGGTTGAAGCCAACGCGGATCGGTTGGCGAAACAGGTCGAGCAGGAAGAACGAGCGGAGGTTGCGGTTGCGGTTGCGGTTGCGGTTGCGCAGCTAGCGTATCAGCCCGGACCACAGAGTGGCCTTCTTCATGATGTGACTCCTCCTCCAGCCTGTCCAGATAGGCCGACCAACCGGGAAGCTTAGGATCATTAGGGTGAGGCACTTACCACTCCTGATTTAACGATACGTAACCTGCGCCTCATGATTATATCGCCTATTGCGACTCCGCCAAGGCATGTTTCCATTTCATCAGCACCAGGCCGCTTAACGCCATCAGCGCACTGCAGGTAAATAACGTGGTCGCGCCATAATACTGCCAGAGAGGACCGCTGATTATCCCGCCCAGCATGCCACCCGCACCGTAGGTAATACTACCGAACAGCGCCTGCCCCCGTGCCTGATGACGCCCCTGAAAAAGCGCATGCACCAGCCCTACCGAGGCGGCGTGATAGGAACCGAAGGTCGCCGCATGCAGCACTTGTGCGATCAACAACAGGGAGAGAAAATCCACGCCCCAGCCTATCAACAAAAACCGAAGCACCGCCAGCGCGAAGCTGGCAATCAAAATACGGTTGTATCCGTAACGCTGCGCCAGTCGCGGCATCAGGAAAAATACGGCGATTTCGCAGATGACCCCCAGCGCCCACAAGCCACCCACCGCAAACTTGGCATAATCGTGTTCGACCAGATAAATTGAATAAAAAGTGTAATACGGACCGTGCGCGGCGGACATCAGAAAACAAGCCGAAAACAGGATCAGCACGCGAGGTTGCAGGAAGATTTGCCGGATAGACTGATGATCGGTGTGGTGCGGCAATACCTCCGTCTGCGGCATCTGACGGGAAAAAAGCAGAATCCCCAACTCACAGATCAATCCCGCCCACAACAACCAGGCGATGGCAATGTAGTCAAAAGCATAGCCCAACCCCACCACCGAAACAATAAAACCGATAGACCCCCAGGAACGCAGACGTCCGTAGCGGGCACTTTGCGCACCCAGATAGCTCAAGGTCGTCGCTTCAACCAGCGGCATGGACGCGCTCCAGAAGAAGCTCATCAAACCCAGCACCAGCAGCATCCCCCAAAAACTAGTCGTCCAGAACACCCCGAGATAGAAGAACGCGCTCAACAAGGCCGCAATCTGTATTACCAGCAATCGCCGGCCGGTGTGATCGGCCAGCCAGCCCCAAAGACTGGGCGCGAGCATGCGCATCACCGGCTGCACCGACATCAAGATACCGATTTCTACCGCGCTAAAGTGTATGGACTGTAGATACAAACTCCAATAGGGTGCGAACAGGCCGATGAAGGCGTAGTAAAAGAAATAATAGCCTGCAATACGCCAGTAATAGTTTTTAGCTCGAATCACAAAATATTTAACAAAAATCAATCAGGCGTGCATTCTAACCCGCGCCTGACGATTGGTAAGACGCATTGCAAAGTCAGCCCGCGTTGCGTACTATCCGATACTCAAAAACAGTATTTAGCAGTGTCTCGCGCCGCGCCGGGCAACAATCCGATAAAATACATAAAACATAATAATTTCAACACACTACATAACACACAAAAAATACCGCCCCGCACAAAACCGTGGCCTGAGATTTTCACATGCAATCGTTAACTAAAATTTAGTCATTTAATGCGACCTGACGCCAAATTTATCTACAGAATCGTGCGCTGCCTGACCCTGCTGGTGCTAGTCAATCTGGCGACGCTAGCCCATGCCGCACCAACCGCTTGCGAGTCATCCTGGCCGGCCTGGGAATCATTCAAAAAAAACTTTATCGACGAAGACGGTCGTGTAGTAGACAACAACTCCAGCGACCGGCGCACCACCTCAGAAGGCCAGGCCTATGCACTTTTTTTTGCGCTGGTTGCCAATGACAGACCGACTTTCGACAAACTTTTTAACTGGACTGAGCTCAATCTTGCAGAAGGAGATCTGACGACACGTCTACCCGCATGGTTATGGGGAAAACGTGAGACGGGAGAATGGGGAGTGCTGGACGACAACTCCGCCTCGGATGCGGATCTATGGCTCAGTTATACCGCAGGAGAGGCCGGCCGACTGTGGACAGACCGCCGCTATGTGGCTATGTCGTCCTTGCTGGCTCACCGCATACTCAACACTGAAACAACCGAAACTGCCAATCTGGGACTGGTATTACTGCCAGGTTCCAGCGGCTTTCAGGAAGGCGGACAGGTACGCCTCAACCCCAGTTATCTGCCGCTGCAATTGATGCGCTGGTTTGCTCACCGCAGCGCAGACCCGCGTTGGGATGCGCTGACCAATTCATCCCTCCAAGTCATCGTCAACGCCTCCGCACAAGGGTATGCACCGGACTGGACGCTCTACGATGACAAACAAGGCTTTGCGCCCGTTCCTGAAACGGACAAACGCGGAATTGGCTCTTACGATGCGATCCGCGTCTATCTTTGGGCCGGCATGTTAAATCGGGACGACCCCGCACGCCGCGTACTGACCGACAGGTTTAAGCCGATGGCTCAATTTATCTCGAAGCAGCATTCACCGCCTGAATCAATAGAAATCAGTACCGGCACCGCTTACAATTCGGGACCTGCCGGTTTTTCTGCGGCTGTGTTGCCTTTTTTACTAGCCTCAGGCCTCAAAGACACGGCACTAGAACAAGTGAGGCGGCTCAACGCGAACCCGCCCGGCGCTGAAAATTATTACGATCAGGTGTTGACCCTGTATGCCACAGGCTGGCTAAACAAATTGTATCACTTTGATTCAAAAGGTAATTTAACTACACGCTGGATGTCAAAATGCCCATAAACTTACGCACACTGTCGCTCACCCTGGTTCTGGCAGGAATCATTTCATCCCCTGTTATCGCAGCGACCGCACCATCGGGCTCCGCTGAATTATTGAGCAGCGCAAAAAAATGGGAACAAAAAAACCGGCCCGATCGCGCAAAAAGTTTTTTACTTAAATTGATACTGATTGAGCCCGACTCCGAAGAGGGTTTGTTCATGCTGGGCAATATTGAATTGCAGCACGGCAAACCCGATCTGGCACTGCGCTATCTGCGCAGCCTGGAAAAAGTCGCCCCCAACAGCACGCGCGCCCTCGAACTGGGCAAAACTTACCGAATGAAGGTTGGCGACCCGAATTCTGGCGAACCCGCAAAACCCGCGACCGCCCCTGCACAACCAGCACCCGTAGCTGCCTCGGCTCCACCCCTTGCAGCACCCGCAGCCACCTCAACCCCGGCACGCGCACAACCGGGCATGCCGAGCGCCAAACCGGCTGTGAACGAACCGCCTGTTGTTGAAGAACTCGATGAGTCTCGCTTTCGCAACGCGCCTAAATCCGAGTTCAGCAAAGCGGATGAGGAACTGTCTGCGCTGTACAAGAAATCAGGGAATACCCGGTATCGCCTGCTACAGCTCGAACTACAGAGCAACCGGCGCGAATTGCTGCCTGAGGCCGTGTCAGGCTACGAAGCACTGGCTGGCGTTGCCGGTGTCAATACGCGGCGCCTTCAGGAAGGCTGGCGACGCAGTTTGCATAAACTTCCCGACAATGCCGCCAAACAAAATGCCATTAAGCACTTTCTGGCCACCTACCCCAACGATCAGGAGATGATCACTCTACTGGCTGATGTGCAAAAAAATGCAGCTGTGCGGGGTGTGGTTAGCAAACCGAAAGCCATTGCGGTTAAAGCCGTCGCGGTTAAAACGGTTACCACCAAAAAGACCAAAGCGAAGCGCCAATCTGTAAACCCGCCGCCAAGCTTGCAAACCGAGACCGCTGAAGCGAATACCGCACGGGCGAACGACCCCGACATCATCGCGCGCACCAACGCGCTGGACGCCTTGGAAGACGGTGATCTGGAGCTGGCCGAAACCGGCCTGCTCGATGTACTCAAACGACGCCAGCAAGACCCTGAAGTGCTGGGCGGACTGGGCTTTGTCAAACTCAGACAGGGCAAGAATCAGGAAGCCGAGCAGTGGTTCTCGCAGGCGTCAGACGCCACGGGAGGCGAGAACGCACGCTGGAAGGGACTGGTCATCACCGCAGGGTTCTGGAAAAATATGCGCACAGCCGGCGACCTGCTCGAAGCCAACAAGTTAGCGGACGCCGAAGCCGCTGCCAATCAGGCGCTCGCCTTACAGGCGGATGAGCCGAATGCGCTAGCCTTGCTGGGCAATATCAAGGCAGCCGGCAACGAGCTGACAGAGGCGGAAAGACTGTATCGTGCCGCGCTGCAAAAAGAAGCATTTAACGTCTCGGCCATACGCGGTCTGACCAGCTTGCTGACTCGCACGCAGCGCGAAGTCGAGGCGCTGGAGCTGATCAACCAGGTACAGAAGAATTACCCGAACGAACTCAATAAAAATCCTGCCGCACAAGCCGGCCTACTGCGTGAAGAAGCGGATCTCTACATCGCCGCGCATCGCCCCGGCCAGGCCATTCAGGCATTGGAAATGGCCGTACTGCTCGATCCAAAAGAGCCTTGGGCGCGTTTTGCACTGGCCAAACTCTACGTCAGCATCGGCCTAACCCCGCTGGGCAAGCAACTCATGCAGGAAGGCGCCACCCTCTCCCCTAATGACCCGGTTATGCACTATGCGCGCGGCCTGCTACTGCTGAGCATCGATGATTATGCGGCAGGTCTCGACAGCCTCAATAAAATTCCGGAAGATGCACTCACCGAACCGATGCGCGAAACGCGCAACCGCGCGCAGATTCAATATTACTTCCAGCAGGCGGAAAATCGCATGGCAAGCGGAAACCGCAAGGAAGCGATCCGTATCATGGCGATTGCCGAAGCTCACTCGCGCGGCAATTACCCTGCCACCGAGCAGGTCGCCGAAGGCTGGTTCAGACTGGGCCTCCCCAACCAGGGACTCAGCGCGATGCGTAAACTTCCGCAACCGGCGCCGCTGGGCACTCAGGTGTATTTTGCCAGCCTGCTCAATCGCGCCAGCAAGGATCAGGAACTGGTCAGCTACCTGCCTACCCTGAATATCCCGGACAGCCGTGATGAACAGACCCTCAAATACAAAACCACTATTCAGGAAATCGAGTTCGCCATGGCCGGCAGACGATTCGACAAGCTGATGAAGGAAGGCAAGACCGAGCAGGCCAACCAGTTCGCCGATACCATCTTAAACAGCACGCCGCTGAGCAACGCCGACTATTTCCGCTATCACCGCAATTATTTTTCCAGGGCAGGTTTCCCGGACAATGCCATCGAACTGTTAAATCAGGAGAAGGAGCAATACCCTAACGATCTGAACCTGCGCTGGGACCTGGCTTATGCCTATTACGAGGATAAGCAGAACAGCAATGCTCAGAGAGAAATCGGAGAATTGCTGGCAATGACCCGTGGCGACGACATTGATGCCCGCTTGCGCATCGCGCGCCTGCAACAAAACATCGGCGATAAGGCCGGCGCGCATCAAACCGTAAACGATCTGCTCAGCCGTTTCCCCGCCAACAGCGAAATACTGTTACAGGCAGGCAATCTGGCTCGCGCCGACGGGCAGTACAACGAGGCGATGAATTACTACGAGAAAACCAAAAATCTCCAGCCCGCACCAGCACAGGACAAACCGTCTGCCCCGGCCAAACCGGCACCGGAGAAACCCGAATTACTGCTGAATCTGTTACCCGCAAAAACTGGCGCATCCGCCAAAATTAGCAGCAAATCTACACCCGCCTTAGCCAGCAGCAAAGAGAGCGAGAAGGTATACCGCGCGGCACTCTCCGGCGATGTAAGCCGTGAAAAGTATGTCGCAAATAATGCCGCCGCGATCGCCGACCGTGAAATGAACAGTATTGCCGCCACCCGTTCTCCTGTCGTGATCGAAGCCGGGCTGGACATACAGATGAAGACGGCCAGCAATGGCACCTCCACCTATAATGCGACCGAAATCCCGGTACTGGCTCGTTTCCCGATAGGCTACGAGGCCCACGGCACGGTGCAGATAGACAAAGTCGATATCGACGCAGGCTCGCTGCCCGCCACGTTTGCGGATGCTGCCACCTTTGGCAAGATACAAACCCGCCAGGCGGCGCTAGCTCAACCTCTGGCGCAAAAAGCCTCAGGTACCTCACTCGCCTTAGGCTATGAACAGGATTCCTTCCGCGCCGATATCGGCGTAGTCGGCATCGGTTTTGCCGTCAGCAATCTGGTCGGCAGCCTGCGCACCGGCGGCGACATCGGACGATTGAGCTACTCGCTCAATCTGTCCCGCCGCCCCTATACCGGCTCCCTGCTCTCCTATGCCGGCACCACGGACCCGGTCAGCAACACTGTCTGGGGTGGCGTTACCAACACCGGCTTAACCCTCTACATGTCGACTACACTGGGCAGCAACAACGTCGCGGCGATGGGATCTTACGGCCTGCTGCGCGGACAAAATGTGCTCAATAACGACCGCTTATTTCTGCGCTCTACGATAGACCGCGACCTGTACAGCTCAGAGGATCTCGTGTTGAATATTGGGTTCAATGCCAATTACATGAGCTATTCAAACAACCAGTCCTTTTACACTTTTGGTCATGGCGGTTATTACAGCCCGCAAAGCAGCCTGAGCTTTGGCGTGCCGGTCTCCCTGAACGGGCGCGCGGATCTGCTCTCCTATCAAATGACCGCCACCGCCACCTATTCGATCACCAAAGAGGATGCTGCGCTTTATTATCCAACCGACCCGGCGCTGCAAGCGGTCGCCGCAGCCGGGCCTAATTTTGCCGCGTACTATAAGCAGGCCAGCTATCCCGGCAGTACCGGAGGCGGCTTCGGGTATAGCCTGCGCGGACTGGCTGAATACCGCCTCAGCCCGGACATGGCGCTGGGCGGACGCTTCAGCATGGAACGTTCGGCTTATTACGCGCCCAATTCCCTGTTGATGTATATGCGCTTTATGTTTAAACCTGAAACAGGCCCTGTCAATTTAAAAACCGCCCCGGTAATTCCTTACTCACAGTTTTAGCTGAAACACCGAGTATCCGGCGCGCCGCAAAACGGCCGCCGCTTATTCAACCTATTGAATAATAATCAATTTAAAATAAATAGCCGGCAAACCAACACCCCTGCCTGCCTGCCTGCCTGCCTGCCTGCCTGCCTGCCTGCCTGCCTTTCTACTGCAAACAAATCCAACATCGCATCAGATTTTCCTGATTGCGAAGAAATTGCTTTACTGCGCATAATTCAAGCCCTGACCTCTAACCGGAACGCCATGCCTACTTACCGCGCCTCGAATCACCGTTTACAGCCGCGAAATACCGGCGGTTCGGGTTCGCCATGCTAGCGCACAACGTCATCGCCAACTCCAGCATCAGTCAGAATTTTTTAAACTCGGTGCTCAATTCAATGACGGCTCATATCGCCGTGATCGACACATCAGGCGTCATCATCGCGGTCAACGAATCCTGGCGGCGCTTTGCCGTTCAAAACAACTACCTCGCCTCAGACTTGGGCCGCAACTATTTAATCGTCTGCCAGTCCGCGACTGAGGCCTGCGAAGGCATTAAGGATGTCTTACAAGGCCGCCGCTCAGATTTTCATCTGGAATATTCTTGTCATTCGGCGCAGCAGCAACGCTGGTTTGAGATGAGCGTCACCCCGCTGGGAACAACAGTCCAGTATGGCGCGGTGATCGCCCACACCAACATTACCGAGCACCACGCCATGCGGGAAGCATTACTGCACGACACTGCCTGCCGGGAACAGGAAGCAATAAAACTGTCAGGCGCGCTGGACAGACTAAGATCTTTAACCGCCAGTTCCGAAATTCTACAGGTCAATGAAAGAAAACGTATCGCCCACGAACTGCATGACGAATTAGGCCAGTTGTTGACCGCCTTACGCCTGAATATCAGCACACTCAAAGCGCAGTATAGCCCGCAGCTACCCGACTTGATCGAGCAGACCACGCAAATGCAGGAAGTTTTGAATCGCGCCTTTAGCAGCATGCGTGGCATCGTCTCCAATTTGCGCCCCCCTGTTCTGAATATGGGCCTGATCGCCGCACTGGAGTGGCTCAGGGATGATTTCAACAAGACGTATAACGTTCCCTGCACACTGCTCAACAGCGAGACGTTCCCCGACCTGAGCGAGGTACAGTTATCCATGCTGTTTCGCATTACGCAGGAGTTGCTGAGCAATGCCGCACAACATGCCCATGCCAGTTTCATCAATATCACCGTGCAGCGCAAAGACAACGCCATACAACTGAGCGTACAGGATAACGGCATAGGTTTCGATCCGGACACCGCCCGCCACAAACCAGACTGCTTCGGACTATTTGGCATGCAGGAGAGAATACTGGCGCTAGGCGGTCAACTGTTGATCGACACCGCGCACGGCATGGGAAGCTGCATAACCATCAACATCCCTATGGCCACTGCACAAGCCGAGCTTAAAAAATACCGGAATTCGTCATTTAATCAAACACCTGAAACTCGACAAGCAATACCGGCTTAGACTTGCCTGTTCTGCAAAATCCAGGCTTCGAACTCTTCTACAGGCACCGGTTTACTGAACAAATACCCTTGGAAACGCGTACAACCAGAAGCCTGCAGCATCTCCCGCTGGAGCGGAGTCTCCACCCCTTCGGCGATCACGTCCATATCGAAATTCTTGCCCAGATCCAGAATAGTCTTGACCATCAGCATATCGGTTTTCACGGTGGTGATATCGCGCACAAAGGACTGGTCTATCTTAATCTGATCCAGCGGCAGTCGTTTAAGATAGGACAGCGAGGAATAGCCGGTGCCGAAGTCATCCATCGAAAAACTCACGCCAAAGGCCTTGAGTGCATTCATCTTGACGATGGTGTCATCGACATTATCCAGAACCAGACTCTCTGTCAGCTCCAGTTTGAGCAATGCCGGCGGGATGTCGTGACGTGCGAGCGCATCTTGCACCTGCGCGACAAAATCAGCCTGTCGGAACTGTTTGGAACTGACATTAACCGCAATAACCAGATATTCAGGATACGATTGAGCCTGCCAACTGGCGATCTGCGCACAGGCTGTATCCAGCACCCACTCTCCGATCGGCACGATCAGCCCGGTATCTTCCGCCAGCGGAATGAACTGCGCAGGCGATACCAGACCGCGTTGCGGATGCAGCCATCGCACCAGCACTTCCGCACCGTGCGGCCGCCCTTGCGTGTCCACCTGAACCTGGTAGAACAGTTTAAACTGCCGCTGTTCCAGCGCTGTATGTAAGTCAGACTCCAGCGCGGCGCGCGTCTCTATGCTGGTCTGCATCGCAGGATCAAAGAAACGGATCATATTGCGGCCGGCATCCTTGGCGTGGTACATCGCCATATCCGTCCACTTGAGCAGCTGCTCCAGACTCTCCACCCGATCAAGAAATACGGTCACGCCGATACTGGAAGAACAGTGGTGCGTAATGTATTCCTCATCGCGCTTGAGCAAATAAGGCTCAGCCAGAGCGGCGCGTACCTTTTCCGCCACGGCGTCCGCTTGAGTGACCGCTTCACCCACCTGTTCGGCCAGCCCCTCGAGCATCACCAAAAATTCGTCGCCGCCAAAGCGCGCTGCACTGTCCTGATCTCTGATACAACCCCGGATACGGCTTGCCACCTCTACCAGCAACTGGTCTCCCATATCATGACCATGCAAATCGTTGAGCACCTTGAAATGATCCAGATCCAGAAACATCAGCGCAGCATGGCGACGATTTCGCGCACACGAGATAAGCGCCTTATCCAACCTGTCTAATAGCAAACGACGATTAGGCAACTTGGTGAGCGGATCATAGAAAGCCAGATCATGCATCTGCGCCTCCAACTGACGGCGCTCGGTGATATCGTGGATGATGGAAAACAATAGCAACCGCCCATCGACTTCAACCGGTGATGAATACACCTCCACCGTGCGCACCTCGCCTGACGCCAGACGATGAGGGAAGACAAAATAATTTCGCTTCTCTTTCAACGCACTTTGCCGGCTCAAAATCACTTCGCCCGATGTCTCATCGTTGATCTGTGCAATATTCATATCCTGCATCTGCTCAATAGCATAGCCGTAGAAGGCGGCCGCAGCCAGATTGGCATTGACCACGCGACCGTCTTCAGGCTCAATCAGCAGCATAGGCGAGGCGTGATTTTCAAACATCTGCCGGAAGCGTAACTCACTTTGCAGCAAGGCCTGCTCGGTCTGTTTGAGCGTCGTGACGTCATAAAACCAGCCCAGCACCGCTTCCTGCCCTTCAAAGCGGAACGGCAGGTAAGTGGCCAAAGCCCACTTAACCCCCTGACCGGGGATAATCAACTCAACCAGTTTATCAGTGACTTTCCGCCCTTCGGCAAGCAATATCAGCGTCTCATCATAAACAGACGGATCTGCATAGTAGCAACGCGGATCGACTCCACCCGCTTCCGAATACTCGCCATTGATCAGCTGATAGTAGCGTTGATTGGCAAACACCACGCGCCGCCCGCCGCCGTTGGCGATTCTGACTGCAATCGGACTGCCTTCGAGCATGGCACGGAAACGCGTTTCACTCTCGCGCAACTCGCGGGTACGCAGTGCCACTTTATCTTCCAGGTTGGCATTCGACTCTTCCAATTTGAGATCTAGTCGTTCACGTTCCCGATAGCTAAGCTGCAAATGCCGGTTGGTACGCGCAAGATGAACACCTGCCGCAAACATTCCCAGAAACAACAATAGCCCGCCAGCGCCCAGCTCCAGCGCGTATTTATGACTGACATCGCGCAAGCTAAATTCCTGCGCCATTTCCGGATTGACTTTCAAACGCTGCATCAGGACCTCCACCGTGGAATAGTTACCCGGTGGAGAAAAGCCAAAATACTTACCCTGCTGCGCGGATTTATCGGAAGGCTGTATATTGAGCAGCACCAGCACTACCTTTTTCACCAACTCGTCCGGCACAGCCGGCATCGCAGAAAACGGCCATTCCGCATAGAGGTCGGTGGATAACAATTGAGGAAACAGGTTCGATGGCTGACGGTTGAGCACCTTAAACTGCTTGAGGTCTATCTTGCCTTCACGCACCATGTTTTCGAGCACGCCGGTACGCACAAATGCCACATCCGCCTGTCCGTTCAATACTTCAAGAACAGCCTTGTCATGCGGCATGCCGGTAAACTGCACGCGGTCTGCTTCGCCTATCCCTACCCCCTGTTTAAATAGAGTCCAGCGCTGCATTAAATAGCCGCCTAGCGATTGTTCGGAAGGCGAAGTGATGATCTTCCCGCGTATATCTTCCAGTTTATTTATATCAGCGCGATCAGCCCGTGTCAGGATCACCCCGCCAAAGTTCGTCACCGGACTCCCTTCGGCAAACGGCATCAGGGTGGCGATCGCCGAGAGTCCGTGCGCGGCACGGACGGTAATATAGTGCTCGGGATTAGTCAAAACAAAATCGAAATCGTGACGATTTACCGCCAGATCGAGCTCTTTGTAATAAAGGGGGGAAACGCTGAAATGATAACCGGGAATTCGCGCATTGAGCGTGTCAACTGTAGCCTGCCATTGCAACGTAGTCTGCTCCAGCGGCCTGAACGACAACACGCCGATACGCACTTCCTTATCGGCGGACCAGGCACAGGGAATCGCAAACAGCACGAACAGCCATGTACCGACAGCAGTGTGAAACCAATTTTTCACAGCTTCCTTTATGGTATTGACAGACGACAGCCCGTCTCTTGGTTCAGTTTGTCACCGCATCATTATAAACACAACACCGTACACGAAACTTACAATTCGAAAAACTGGAAGATTAACGGCCCAACTCTAAAAATTATCGACGCAGTTTTTCAAGTTTATCCTTCAATTCGGGAAGGATAGCCGCGACCGCCTTTTCACCTTGCAGTATCGCCAGATGCCGGTCGTCCAGATTACCCTGAGCAATTTCACGGGTGACCGGACGTATCACCACATCCGCGTTCGCCAGCTCATAGCGATTGATAGTCTGGCTCATGATATCGAAGGTTTGCAGCAACACATCCATAGTCGACTCGGTAGGATTATTTTGCGGCAGATTGGAGATATTCACCGCGATGACAAAATCCGCCCCCAGCGCTCTGGCATCGGAGACCGGCACGGGTCTGACCAGTCCGCCGTCAACATAACTCTTACCGTTGATCACAACGGGTTGAAATATTCCCGGCACGGCACAGGACGCGCTGACCGCCACCCCGGTATTGCCGGTACGAAAGACAATTTTTTCACCGCTGGCAAGATCGGTTGCGACCGCCGCAAAGGTACGACGGAGTTTTTCCATCGGCTGCTGTTTAACCGCCTGATTGATGAAATCCTGCAAAGGTTTACCGGTGAATAGCCCGCGATTGGGCAAGGACCAGGCAATCACCCGCTCCTGCTTCATCGGGATCGACATATCCTGCAGTTGAAAACCGCTATAACCTGCGGCATACAACGCACCGATCGCAGAACCTACACTGGTGCCGACGATGATATCGGGGACGATACCTTGGGCTTCGAGCGCCTTGATCACGCCGACATGAGCAAAACCGCGCGTCCCGCCACCACCTAATACCAGCGCAATTTTAGGTGCAGGTTTAGCGACGGGAGGTGCGATGACGGTGGGGGCTTGCGGCGGAACGGTGCTGCACGCCGTCAACAGCATGGCGATCAGCAAGCCACATACTCGCCACTTGATTTTATTCATCAGTTTGAGCGGGCTTTCTACGCATAAACAGAGCCGGAATTTGACTGGCAGGTTTTGTCGACGCCACCACAACGGGAGCCACTTTCACCTGTGTACTGACAGAAGGCTCATAAGGCTTGTTGAACCACGCGTCGTGCACGGGCCGCTTCGATACGCTGTGTTGCGGCGTATGACTGCGCACCGGATAATCAGCGCGCGGCGCATGGCGTTCAACAGGCCGTTCAACAGCCCGAGGGGCAGGTTTCGCTGGTGGCGTTGCCCTTTCAATCTGGCATTTGATCAACTTTTCGATTTCAGCCAGATATTTCTCTTCATCCGGAGACACCAGAGAAATCGCGTTACCAAAAGCCCCCGCGCGACCGGTACGTCCGATACGGTGTACATAATCTTCCGCCGCACTGGGGATTTCGTAGTTGATCACCATAGGTAACTGATCGATATCCAGGCCGCGCGCGGCCACATCGGTGGCAATCAACACGGTGACCTTACCGGATTTAAACGCATCCAGCGCCTGCATGCGCTCCAACTGACTCTTGTCGCCGTGGATCGCATCGGCGGCAAAGCCTTCGCGTTCCAACTGACGGGCGATGCGACTGGCGGTCAGCTTGGTTTTGGTGAACACCAGCGCCTGTTTGGCGTTTTCAGCGCGCAACAAATGAGCCAGCAAGTCATGTTTTTCACCGTGACCGACCAGATAGACTTTTTGCGTGACATTCGCCGAAGTCGCATTGCTGCGCGCGACTTCAATCAACTTGGGAGCCACCAAAAATTCAGATGACAACTTCTTGATTTCATTTGAAAATGTTGCTGAAAACATGAGATTCTGACGCTGTTTCGGCAACAGAGCCAGGATGCGCTTCAAGTCTGGCATGAAGCCCATGTCCAGCATGCGATCGGCCTCATCGAGCACCAGCATCTGTACCTGATTCAACTGCACCGATTTCTGTTCGATATGATCGAGCAAACGCCCCGGTGTCGCCACCAGAATTTCCACACCATTACGCAAATGCGGCGTCTGGGTCTTGATATCCACGCCGCCAAAAACCACTAAAGAGCGCAGATGGCTGTGTTTGGCATAAATCTTGACGCTGGCTTCCACCTGAATCGCCAACTCGCGCGTGGGAACCAACACCAGCGCACGTACCGGATGGCGAGCCGGAGAAGGACTGCTACTTGCGAACGGCATCAGTTTTTGCAGCATCGGCAACACGAAGGCAGCGGTCTTACCCGTGCCGGTTTGCGCACCCGCCATCAGGTCACAACCTTCGAGCACCAGCGGAATCGCTTGCGCCTGTATCGGGGTCGGCGTGGTGTAACCTGTTTCGGTCACCGCCTTGAGAATTTCAGGCGCCAGCTTTAAATCTAAAAAACTTATATTATTCAATATGTTATCTCTTTATTGTATTCAGGAGAAGACGGGTAAAACAGCTGCATTATACGCGCGGCATGGTCAATTTTCCGCAATCAACACGATATGCGTTGTCGTACCGTCTCAAACAGGCAAATTGCTGTGGCAGCGGCGACATTGAGCGACTCGACCTTGCCCGGCATGGGAATCGTGAGCGGATGCGTCGCCAGCAACAACAAATCGCCAGACAAACCCGCGCCCTCGTTGCCCATCATGAAGGCGACAGGGCCAGTCAGATCGCATTCATACAGTGTGCGAGTCGCCTGTAAACTGGTTGCCAGCAACATGCCGGAAAAGGCGCGCGCCACCGATTGCAAATTCTGCGACTCATATATTGCTAGGCAGAAATGCCCGCCCATCGCCGCACGCAGCACTCGTGGCGACCAGGCATCGGCACAGCCTTTTGACAAGAACACGGCATCGCATCCCGCCGCTGCTGCCGAACGCAACATCGAACCCAGATTGCCCGGATCCTGTATATCTTCCAGCAGCAAGGCAAAACTGGCCGCAGCGGTTGGCGGCTCAGGAATCTCGATCAGCGCCATAATGCCGGT
>Ga0208863_1000367_pt1 | contig 50263 bp, 30 predicted proteins | sample RifOxyD3_FD_184040 | JGI IMG/M metagenome (GOLD analysis project Ga0208863, IMG submission 184040) | Soil microbial communities from Rifle, Colorado - Rifle Oxygen_injection D3 (SPAdes) | ecosystem: Environmental > Terrestrial > Deep subsurface > Rock core/Sediment | place: Rifle, Colorado... | reverse complement strand
CGAGGCGTTCAAGACAGGGCCGCGCAGCCGTGAGTGTAGCCGGTTGAAAATTGCACGCGGCTTCCAGTTCCTTCTCCAGTTGCGCGAGCAAGACGGAGACGTAACCTTTAAGGCCTGCTTCGGCCACGGCGTCCAGGAAAACCCTTAGTGTATCGCGGAGCCCGTCAATGACTCGCGGACTCAGAATCTTTTGCTCGGGCAGCGCAAGCAGACCCTGCCGCAACGTCAGCAGATGGCCTGCAAGGTTGCCGCTGTCCACGGTGGAAACGTATTTGGGCAGCAGCGGCTTCAGAGTCTGCGTGTCGTACCAGTTGTAGAAATGGCCCTGATAACGCTCCAGCGCTTCCATTGTGGAGAGAGCATTCGCCGTGCGTTCGATGAGTTGCCGCGTCGAAATGTAGCCAAAGTCATATGCTGATAAATTCGCTAACAGCGCAAGTCCCATGTTGGTCGGCGACGTGCGGTGCGCAACGACCGGCGCTGGGTGTTCCTGATAGTTATCAGGCGGCAGCCAATGCTCTTCAGGGCCGACGAAGGTCTCGAAAAAGGCCCAGGTCTTGCGGGAAAGCTTTTGGAGAAAAACAGTCTGGTCGGACGTTAGCCTTGCTTCGTTGCGGGCAAGCGGCTGACTGATCCACCAGGCGATAACGGGTGAGGCCATCCAGAGCAACAGGATGGGCGCAGCCGTCCCCAGGGCAGCGGGACTGAAAAGAAACTGATAGATTGTCGCGGCAACGGCAAGAAAGGGGGCGAACCACATCGTCCGGCAGACGCTGGCGAAACTACCCAGACGGGAGCTGCTGGTATGATTATCCGGGCCGCCGGACGGACTCCATTCGAGGAGTCGCCTGTGCGTGACCAGCATTCGCCAAGTCGTGCGCAGAATCGCATCCAGACTGAAAAACGCCTCGTACGGGAGACAGGCAAGCGTAAAGACAACTTGAACAAGACGCCTGGCAGTGGTGTGACCCACTGCGGCGAGATGCTGGCCGAAAAGCAGATCGGCCGGCTTCTTAAGCAGCTCCAGAACAGAGGAGATCAAAGTAGAAAGAAAAATAATCCCGATCATTGACAAGGTCCAGAACCATGGCGATGACAGGACTGTCCAACCCAGCAGCAGGAGAAGCGTCAATGCCGAAGGCGCGAGGCTGCGGCGAAGATTGTCGAAGAGCTTCCAGCGGGACAGCAGCGAGAGAGGATTTTTTTGGCGCCGCCCATTGGCGCCGGGTACTCCGGGCAGCAGCCAGCGCAGAAGCTGCCAATCCCCGCGGATCCAACGGTGCCGGCGGCTCACGTCCGCGCTGTAGCGGCATGGATACTCCTCGAACAGCATTACATCACTCAACAGCCCGGCGCGTGCGTAACAGCCTTCGATAAGATCGTGGCTGAGAATCCGGTTTTCGGGAAAACATCCGTTAAGCGCCAGTTCGAAGGCGTCGACCTCATAAATTCCCTTGCCGATAAAAGAGCCTTCAAGGAAGATGTCCTGGTAAACATCCGAGACCGCGCGCGTGTACGGGTCAATACCCGGATCACTCCCGTGCATGCGGGCATATCGCGAGCGATTTGTGCCCGGCAGACTCACCCCGACACGCGGCTGCAAGATGCCGTACCCGGCAACAACGCGCTGCCTTCCTGCATCATAATGCGGACGATGCAGCGGGTGGGCCATGGCTCCCACAAGCTGGCGTGCCGAATCACGCGGCAACTCTGTATCCGTGTCAAGGGTGATCACATATTTGACGTTCGATAGTACCCCGGTATCACCGACGATGAGCGCAAAACACCCTCCTGCCCCGCCACGCAAGAAGGCATTCAATTCCGCGAGTTTTCCCCGCTTGCGCTCATAACCCATCCAAATCCGCTCCTGAGGATTCCATCGTCGCGGGCGGTGGAACAGGAAAAACGTATCGCCTTCCGTATTCCTGTACTTTTCATTCAGTTCTTCGATTCTCTGCTGGGCCAGCAGTAACAGCGGTTCGTCCTCCGGCCGAGTTTCGGCTGCCGCATCCTGAAAATCGGTCAGCAGGCCGAAGTGCAGGTTTTCGTCACGATTTGCCAGGAACCTGACTTCCAGGGCCTCGATCAAGTTTTCGATCCCTTGGGCGTTTGCAAGCATGGTCGGGACAATGGTGAGGGTCCGCGCTGCAGACGGAATACCTTTGGAAAAATCCATGCGCGGCAGCGGCTGCGGAATGACCAGCAATGTTGCCAGCCAGTTCACTACCGCAATTGCCAACTGGCTTGCACACAGCAAGGAAAGAACACCGATCATCACGAGCAGCCAAGGAGGCAAGCCATCACCATGCGCCTTCGCCAGTAACCCCCCGGTGAAAATCACGGTCATGAGCGTGATCGTGCCCAGATAGAGAAACAACGGAAACCGGGAACTCACTTTCCGAAGGGCGCGGGAGAAAGACAATCGCCCGCCCGCCAGTTCTTCAAGCCGCGGCAAACCCTTGTCGATCAGGTAATAGCCCACATGAGCCGCGCGGTTATCTCCAGCGTGGGTGCCATCTTTATTGGCCGCGCGCTCGTGCGCGAGCCGGAGCGCTTCGGCTGCCACCTCGCCTTCCGATAGCCGGCTGCTTTTCGCTATTTTCTCCACCACATGGCGGTACCGGTCACGGGTGGAGAAGTCCATCTTGCCATATGTCCCGTCCGTGTCTTGACGCAGGGTCTGTTCGACAACGCTCATCGTCTCGACAAACTCGCGCCAGTCCATCGTGCCCAAGAAACGGAGGCTGCCGATGCTGTTGCTCATCGAGACCTGATCAGCGGCTTGCTGCTGGTTCTCCGACTGCACCAGATGGTCGATCGTCACACTGCACTCCGAGAGTCGCTGTTCAATCCAGGTGAGTGACATTGCCAGGGCAGGACCCTGGCCCTGAAGCCGGCGGGCAAATTCCGCCACAAACGCGCTCTTCAGCGGCGGGTCAGACCGCGCCATGTCAGCGAGGGCCAAGATCAGACTCTTCGGGTCCTTCCCGGCGATTTCGGTGATCCGGTCCGCCCAATAATCTGCCTGATTTCGATCGAGCCTGTCGGCAGCGATCCGTGCCCCAATGCGCCGGAGATTCTCGATCAACGCCAGCCGCAGCATAATCGGGATGGCCCACAATTCTCCCAACTTCAAAACGGCGACTGCCTGGTAGGCGGCAACAAATTTGCTCAAACCTTGAGGATCTATCCGGCCATCGCTGTGTGAGATCGTTTCCAAAGCGATGTCATACACGCGAGGCAGTCCGGCCAACAGGCCGTCCCGCAAGCGAGGAAGCTCGCGGCTGTATCCCTTTGGCAGGTGTCTCCTGGCCGTGCGGATCTGTTCCTCGATCAGATAAAAGTTATCGAGCAGCCAGTCGCCTGCCGGCGTAATCCGGCGCTCAGTTGTAACCGCCTCGATCAGCAGACGACGGGTTTCGGTCAGGATATCTTCATTCTCGGCCAGTCGCGCCAGGAGCTGATCAGGAGGATATTCCTGGCTCAATTTGTGCAAGCCCGCCAGGGTTTTGCCATGCTGCTCCATTTGGTCGCGGCTGAACAATTCCGACCGCAGCGGCGGCTCGTACACGGCGCACTTTTGTACCAGGTCTGTAGTTACGCGGAAGCTCGCACGCAAATGCGGCAGGCTAGCGAGCAGGCTCTTTTTGCTTACCTTCATCTTTAAGGTCTCTGGGTGGTGAGTTTTGACGGACTCGTAAAAATCCGGCAAGGGGGGATACTTCGAAATCGTAAATGATCACAGGGGAGAGCCGCAAATGGCGCTCTGTCTCTGAAACCGTAAGCGATTATAACCGGAGAATAAAGCAGAGAAAAACCTGGCTATCTTTCTCCGACCGCCTTTGAGCGCCGGTTTCATGAAATGCCACATGCGGCGGGACTGATCTGGTGTCCGGGATTGATGATCGACCTCAGTGCCGTGGAAGAAGTGCTCCCACATGGAAGATATAACAAAATTATCATGGACAAGATACCATATTCATCAAAATATGCCCAATTGGCGGGGAGGCAGCGACCTGTTGCGAACGTACCCATTCCAGAACAGGAAACCGTACAAATCAACTTTGATGGCGTCGCAAAAAGTCCGATCTACTGCGTCGTGGCGGGTTCGCGAAATGCTCAACATACCTTATGTATGCTTCCGCTTTCGCGACGCCACCACTCCTTGTATATCGAACTTTTAGCTTAGCCATCCCTTTGACTTATTGCGAATTCATCAACTTTGTTTTGAAAAATTACCGGATATAATCAGAGGAGTTAGGAGTGAAAAGTAAGGAGTAAAAAAACAACCTTTTTACACATTCGTGCGAACATAGCAATGCCCCTGACGTGTTGACGGATTTACTGCCCCTTGGTCCGATCTCCATCAGCCGAAATGTTCGTTCAGAAACGCCAGCAGCTCCCGGTGCCAGTCCTCGGGTTTGTCAAGATAACAGGGGTGCCGCGCCCCGTCGAGAACAACCAGCCGCGCATTGTGTATCTGCCGCGCCAGAAGATGGGCGTTGGCAATAGGCGAAACAGCATCGTTGCCGCCCCAGACAACGAGGACAGGGACCGCGATCTGCCCGAGCCGGGCGCTGTTTTCCTGCACGCCGACCGCGCCGACCAGCACCAGGCCGCCAACGGCTTCCGGATGCGCCAGGGTGAATTCAAGGCATATCCTGCCACCCATGGATGGCCCGACCAGCACCGGCCGCTCAAGCCCCATGGTATCGATCAATTCCCGGAGTGCCTGACCCGGCGGTGTTGCCGCGGCCGGCGAGTGGCCAAATCCCGGTATGTCGACGGCAATCACCCGATAGCCGGCCGCAGCCAGCCGGTCCAGGGTCTGTAGCCGCTGCCAGGTCTCGGCCTGAAATTTCATGCCGTGCAGCAAGACAACAGCCTGACCGCTACCGGCGGCCTGCAGGGTATGCAGTTCGCAATGCGACAGGCGTATCATTTTTTCTTCCACCACAACCATGCCCTCCTTGAAATTTGGTTTCACGCTCTTGCACGGAAAAACGCTTCTCGGGTCATACTGTCAATCAAGGCCCCCTGCCCCACCGAGCCGACACCCCAAAAATCTTCCCTTTCCGGCCCGATTCATTGTAGGATTACCGAAACCGGCCACCCCCGGAACTTCACCAAGGAGTTTAAAAAACATGCGCAGAACAAAAATCGTCGCCACCCTGGGGCCGGCCACGGAAAGCCGGGAGATGATCGAGAAACTGATCCTGCTCGGCGTTAATGTCTTCCGGCTCAACTTCTCCCACAGCGACCATATCCACCACGGGGCGCTGATCAAACGCATCCGGGCCATTGCCGGCCGGCTGGACGTGCCGGTCGCCATCCTCCAGGATATCGCCGGCCCGAAAATCCGGGTCGGCGCCATCGACGGCATCATGCGCCTTGACCCCGGCGACCGTCTGTACATCTATCCGGGCCCCACCCGTAGCCAGGAGCGGGAGATCACCATTAACCATCCGGAGATCCTCGGCTCTCTCAAGCACGGCGACCACATCTACTTTGCCGACGGCGCCATCCAAGCCGAGGTGCTGGTCAACGAGGGCGACCGAGTGACGGCCACGGTGCTGACCGGCGGCAAACTCACCTCCCGAAAAGGGGTGAACCTGCCGGGAGCCGACCTGGTGCTCGACCCGCTCACCCCGAAGGACCGCGCGGACATCGCCTTCGGTGTAAAGGAAGGTGTTGATTTTATTGCGCTGTCCTTTGTCCGCAGCGCGGCCGATGTCCACCAGGCTCGCGCCTTACTCGCGGGGATCGCGGACACGCCGATCATCGCCAAGATCGAAAAAGCCGCAGCCCTCGACCATCTCGAGGAGATCATGCAGGCTGCCGACGGCATCATGGTGGCCCGGGGCGATCTGGGTGTCGAACTGGGCGTCCACCGGGTGCCGGTGGTGCAGAAAAAGATCATCGCCATGGCGCTCCGGCACGGTATCCCGGTGATCACCGCCACCCAAATGCTCACCTCCATGCTCACCTCGCCCTATCCCACCCGGGCGGAGGTTTCCGACATTGCCAATGCCGTGCTGGATGGCACCGATGCGGTGATGCTTTCCGATGAAACCGCAGTGGGCAAATACCCGGAAGCGGCCATCCAGGTGCTGCAGGCGACCATCACCGAGACCGAGACCATCTATCCGCATAGCCAGGAGCCGCCGGCAGTGACCGGCACCCTGGATGCCATGGCCGCGGCAGCCAACGAACTTGCCGACCGGACCGGCGCGAACGGCATCGTCGCCTTTACCTATTCAGGCGCTTCGGCCCGGATGGTGGCCACCTGCCGGCCGCGGCCGCGGATCATCGCCACCACCAGCAACAGCATGACCTACCGTCGTCTGACCCTTGTCTGGGGGGTCGAGCCGTTCTTTGTCGAATTTGCCCACGCCAACAGCGACGCGGCAATCTCGCTTTTTGTCAAACAGGCCAGACAGGCCCGCCTCATCGACGAAAACGATGTCTTTGTCCTGACCATTGGCCATCACTCCAACGAAAGCGGTACCACCAACCAGATCCAACTCATGGACCGCGCCGCTTTTGACCGGCTACAGGCCATGATCAAACAGATGAAACCGCCCCGGCCCAGCAGGAAATAACCCGGCACCGGCCAATGGTGTTGGCTTCAGCGAATTTTGTATTTTTGAACCGCAGGATAAAGTTTATGCCCCCCTGCGGGGTAAACAAGGAAGGTCGAAGGTTAACTACTTCATCATTCTGCGATTCCTTGTTCGATATTCGATATTCGCTGTTCGTTCGCGAAAAATTCTTCCCTTAAGTCAACAACATTGCGGCACCGACTCACCCCTCAGTAAATCTCCAGATCCTTGCCCGAAACCACGCGGCCGTCGTAGGTCTCCCTGACCTCGGCCAGCAGTTCCTCTTCGGTCACCCCGTTGAACAGTTGGTGGTAGAGGATCACCAGGCCGGGCCGCGCCTGACCGGCCACCGCGGCCAACTCGCCGGACGAGGTATGGACCGCGGAGATGACCTGTTCACTTATCCCCCATTTCGGTGATCCTTTTCTTGGCCTGCCCGGCCATGGAAGAATCCGGAAATTTTTTGATCAACAAAACGTAAACCTTCTTTGCTTCGGCAAAATCCTTGAGGTGATATTTCGCTTCGGCAAAATAAAAGACGGAAAGTGGCAGCCGACTTTCTCCGGTCTCAAGAAAACTGCGTGCCAGTTGTTCCTCAAGCGCTGCCAGGTCCGGCCACTGTTCGTTCGTGTAGAGGAATCTGCTGAGCGAATAATTGATGGCATTTCTGAGCGGCGAGTCGGGATATTTCTTGTTGAACTCCGCAAACAGTTCCAGGGCCTTGTCTTTCTCGGGCGGCTGAAAATCCTGCAGGTATATCTCGATCAACCGCCAGTAACTTTCCTGGGCCAGGGGAACTTCCGGGTACAACGTAATTATCTGGGTATACAGGGTTATTATTTTCTCAAGATTGGCAGCCCGCTCAGAGGTCTGCGCCAGGGAATATATCTCTTTAAAGATGTCAACCGCCTTCTGCTGCGGCCCGGCATCGGCCTCGCTTGGCTGTGCAACGTCCTTCGACTCCCTTTCAGCCGCGGACGTGGAAGTTGCCAACGCAACAGATACCAGCAGGATGAGCGCCGCCCCAAAACAGACTAGTTCAAAAATCTTTTTCATCAGCCTTCACCGTTTTCTTTGTCTTGTTTCCATCCGTGACATGCCCAAAAAATGCGGGTCAGCCCATGATGACCCTTCGCCTGAACAGCCTGCCCTTACATAAAAAAACAAATGCCACAAATCACTAAACGCCATTCTTCGACAAAGACAAGCAACAAGTGACGTTATTTGTCAATAACCGATTTTCCCTTTTAAACAAATTTTGCCATCGCTCCGGGTCGCCAAACCATATTAATTGATTCAACATAATAATATTTTTGAGAGATGGTATGAAATGCATGAAATGTAAAAATAACGCCAACAATTCCCAGTTGCCAGTAAATGTCATATTACAAGCAATTCTCCCCAATCATTTCCACGCCGCATGCCTCTGACAAAAAGCCTGCCATAAAAATAAAATCCTAAAATATAAGCAAGATACCAGCTCGGCCAACGACATAATTTTCTTGCCTCGGAAGATGGCCCCAAAAATGCATAAATTTCTCTGGACTAATGAGTCAAAAAAAACAAACCAGACAGGAAGCATAAAAAACATGAACTGCCAACCCGTTCTTTTTCTTGAAACCGCCACATACACATTGATGATAGCATTATTTTTTTATATGATTTCCAACATGTTGCCGAGCTGTCCCTGGCGGGCCGAGACGAGGATCAAGTTCATATCAAACAAACAGATGCCATGCAAACATTCGTCAGCAACATCCGACACAAGGCAGGTGACCCCGTGAAACTCAAAAGAATACTAATGCCCTGGCTGTCTCTTTTTTTCAGTCTGAGCCTCTTTTGCCTGCCGGCGGCCGGGGCCGACGATAAGCTTTCCGGCTACGCCTTCATAGACAACATCTCGTTGAGCAGCCCGACGGCCGTTGCCCTGGATACCACGGAAAACCTCTACGTGGCCCAGCCCGAAAATGATCATATCCTGATTTTTAACAACCGACACGAGCAGACCGGCATGTTGATGAATCTTGCCGAACCGATAAGCGTCGGAGTTGACAACACCGGTAAAATCTACGTCGGCAATGCCGAACGTGGAAATGTCGAGGTTTATGGCCCCGGCCTGGAGCTTTTATTCAAACTTGGCGTAGGCGACGGCGAGTTTCAGCAGCCGACCGCCATTGTGGTGGCAACAAACGGCGATGCGTACGTCGCCGACAGCATGACAAATGAAATCAAGGTATTTCAGGCAAACGGCGTCAAAAAATTCACCTTCGGCACCCAGGGCAACGAGGCCGGCTTCCTCAACCGTCCGGTAGCCCTGGCGATCGATGCCCATTTGGATACCCCGCAACTGCTGGTCGCCGATATGCCGATGACAACCGAGGGCGGACAGTACGGCACCTCCCACGAGGGCGCCCGGATCCAGTTCTTCTCCATGAATGGTCAGTACAGCAAAGGTTTCGGGACCTTCGGCCAGGGCTCCGGCATGCTGACCAAGGTTCTCGGCGTGGCCGTCGACGCCACGGGCCGGGTGTTTATCACGGATGCCTTTCAAAACATCATCCAGGCGTTCACCGCCGATGGGACGTTCTTAGGCGTGGTCTACGACGAAACTCATCCGCTCCGCACCCCGCTCGGCATTGCAATCGGCAGGGAAAGCGGCAGAATCTTTACCGCATCCTTGGGCACCGGGGCTGTTATAACCTACGGTTCGGATACCACCCACGCAGTAAATGCAACCGCGACGAACAACGGCTCGATCACCCCGGCCGGCACCACGAACGTCCGGCACGGCGAAAGCCAGACCTACACATTTACCCCGGCGGCTGGCTATGAAGTAGCGGCCGTTTTCATCGACGGCGTCAATGTCGGCGCCCTGGAAAGCTACACCTTTGACCGGACTCTCGCCGATCATACGCTCGCGGTGGAATTCGTCCCGGACATCACCGCCATCACCGCCTCCGCCGGCCAGCACGGCACTATTACCCCTGTCGGTGCCACAACGGTTCAGGCCGGTGGCAGCATGACGTTCTCCTTTGCCCCGGAAGCCGGGTATCTGGTCAATGAAATGTTTGTGGACGGTCAGGCCGTTACCCCACCCGCCTCGGGCGCCTATTCCTTTACCAATGTTACCGCGGACCATACCATCCATGTGAACTTTGGCCAGGTCACCTACCTGATCACGAAAACCACTGGTACTGGCGGCAGGATTCTGCCGGCCGGGACCATCAACGCCGGATATGGCTCGAACGTGGGCCTGAGCATAATCCCGGACCCGGGCTACCATCTTAAAAATGTCCTGGTTGACACTGTTTCACAAGGACCGGTTCAGGAATACACCTTCACCCAGGTGCAATCAGCCCATACCATCCAGGCGGAATTCGAGCCAAACAGCTACCGGATCGTGGTCAATGCCCAGGGCAACGGCACGGTATCCCCGACCGGCACGGTCGATGTACTCTATGGCGATGACCGGAGCTTCACCTTTGTGCCGGCCGGCGACTCCGAAATCCAGGACATCCTGGTGGACGGCATATCGGTGGGCGTTGGAACTTCCTTCGCCTTCGACAATATCAAGGCAAACCACACCCTGACCGCCCTGTTTGCCACCCCGGACGAACTGCCGGTGGCCCAAGCCGGGCCGGATCAAAATGCGGGCGAAGGGGATGAAATCTCCCTCAACGGTGCAAACTCCTATGACCCGGACGGCTCGCTTGCGACCTATCAATGGACCCAGCTGGATGGCATGCCGGTCGCTTTAGTCAACCCCCGCTCGAAGAATGCCGGCTTTGCGGCGCCAGTCGTCAACGAATCCGGACAATCCCTCTCCTTCCGCCTGACCGTGACCGATGCCAGCGGCAAGCAGACAGAAGATGACTGTCTGGTCAACATCAGCTGGCTGAACCAACCGCCCGTTGCCGTTGCCGGCCCGAACCAGACCGTGGCCGAACTGCAAAGTGTCAAGATCGACAGCTCCGGCTCCCATGATCCGGACAACGAATCTCTCACCTATGAATGGCATCAGGTTGCCGGAGAAGCGGTGCCGCTGTCTAATTCCGAACGAAGCGCGGCCCGCTTCACCTCACCTGCCCTGCTGGGCGAGGAAGGCAGCGCCGGCATTTACCGCGTCACGGTGAAAGACACCGGCGGCCTCCGGGCCCGCGACTACTGCGTGGTCAATGTTTCAGCCGGCAACCCGCCGCCGATTGCCGCGGCCGGCCCGGACCAGTCGGTTGACGGGGGTGACGAGGTGGTACTGAACGGTGGTGCCTCCTCCGACCCTGGAAATGAAACGCTCTCCTATCAATGGGAACAGACCCAGGGCTACCCGGTCACCCTTTCCGGATACACCATGGCGACCGCCACCTTCACCGCGCCACCCGCCGATGTCAGCGGCCAGCCTTTAACCTTCCTGCTGGTCGTCACCGACCAGGCGGGCCTGGTTGCCACCGACAAGGTGACAATCACGGTCAACCAGCCGGGAGCGCCCGCTGCCGGTTCCGCCCGGGCCTTTATGAAACTCCAGGATCGCAACAGACGGAACATGGTCTATTTCGAATTCCCCGACGGGTATCCGGTAAGCCTCATCAACCGCCGGACCGTGCGGCTGACCGCGGTCAACGACGTTGCTGCCGACCTGTCCGACGCCAAGCAGAGAGTATCCTGGGCCGGCGACACCGACCAGAACGGTATTTCGGAATTCGCCATGCGCATCGACCAGGAAAAACTGACGGCCCTGCTGCCTGCCGGAACCGGCACCATCACCCTGCAGGGAGAGTTGCAGAACGGCCAGACCTTCACCCAGGAATTTGCCGTAACGATTGACAATTGACGCGGGATTGGCTTTTGTTTGCGGGCAGGGACAACTGAACAGTCCGCGTTTCATAAGGAAAACGAACTGCGCAGGTTGTTTAGACTGTTAGACTGTAGTCTGTTAGCAAAAAACGATTTCTGGTATTCTTTAGTTGCTAACAGTCTAAACACCTACAGACTATCAACCTTCTAAGTAGTTACAAAAAACAACGACCGGGGCTTACCAGGCATGACAGCAAATACATTGATTCGCCGGATTACGGGAATGGGAAGGTTTTTTCCGCGGAAAGCGCTCATCACGATGGCAACGGCCATCCTCTGCGGCCTGCTCGGCAGTCTGCCGGCCATGGCGGATCAATACAACGCCGACTCCCCGCACTCGACCACCTACAATAATTCCTGCGATGGTTGTCATTATATGGTGCAGGGGAATCCGCCGGCCTGGGCGGCGGCGCTGGATACTCAGCTCGACCCAGATGACACGAAGTACAACAATCTCTGCAACAGTTGCCACAACTCCATCATCGCGCCAGCCGTTAAAACTCATTCAAGCAAGGAAACATCAACCCGCTACGGCACCTGGAGCGTCGAATGCCGTACCTGCCACTGGACGCACCAGCAGATGCAGGTGCGGACCTACGGCTCGGCCGCCTATGTCGCCTCCGGCAACTCGACTTTAATCTGGGTTGACCCGAACCCGGCCAACAAGGTTTCCACGCTCACCAAGGCCGGGGCCAACTGGACCGCTGATCAGTTCAATGGCTATTACCTGATCCCGAACACCGGCAAAATCTCCTATAACTACAAAATAACCGACACAACCAGCGACACCCTGACGGTGAACGCCCGGATCGATCTCACCAAGGCGACAGTGGGCGACCCCTTTGCCGTTTTCTATGGCAAAAACATCAAGAGTACACTGCCCACGACGAACAGCGGCAACAAAGCCGTGCGGTTTTTCAACAAGACCGGTGCCAAATCCTTTGCCGACGGCGACGCCACCTATGACGGCGTCTGCGAGGCCTGCCACACCCAGACCGACCATTTCAGAAACAGCGGCGCCGGCCCCACCCAGAACCATGAGAATTTCGGCGGCCAGGCTGCCAGTAACTGCACGACCAAGTGCCACCGACATTCCGCGGGCTTCCGAGGGTTTTACCACACGGCCAGCCATTTCAGCTGGGATGCCGCCTGTCTGACCTGCCATCCCAACACCGGCGGCGCCGGCGCGGTCGAGGCGGTCCACCGCGACACCTGCACGCTCTGCCACACTGCCGGGCAGATCCCCAGCCGAAACAATGAAATACAAGGCAGCGCCACCAACGGGATCGACGGCGATGCCAGGCTGGCCAACGGTGTTGCCGCCGCGGCCGGCGGCAATCCCGATTCTCCTGCCTGGCAGGTGCCGACCTGTCTGACCTGTCATCCGGTGCCCGCCACCTACGACCTCTCAGCCATTCATCACGACAGCAAAAACAGCTACGCGGTAGACGGCAACTGCACCCAGTGTCATGCCAGCGGCACCATCTATGCCGGCGACCACCGGACCCTGGTGACGCTCGCGGCCAACTGCGCCGACTGCCATACCGGCACCGCGCCGACCGACGCCAACAACGTGCCGGTCTCGGTTGCGGACAACAAGATTCATGACGCTTGCCTCGACTGCCACAACAGCGATGCGGACGGCACCCTGAAGGCGGCCTACGGCGATGCCCAGGCCATGCCCGACGGCGGCGCCGGCAGCGATAACGGCGGCGGCTCCTGCGAGGCGTGCCATACGGCGGGCGTTCTCAGCCTCGGCTACCACGGCGCGGTTAATCACGCCACCATGGTGAGCAGTGCCGCCGGCTGTTCCGGCTGCCATACCGCCACCGGCAGCACCGTTGATCCGGCAGATAACAAGGTGCATGACGCCTGCTCCTCCTGCCACCGGAGCGACAACGCCCGTCTGATCGATCCGACCGGCAACCCGCTGCTGGTAGCAATGCCGAACGGCGGCACCAATGGCGGCCATGACGGCGGCGGTGCCTGCACCACCTGTCACGGCGCCTACTTTATCAACCATGACCATGGCAACCCGGCCGGCAGCTACAACCACCACGGCATCCTGAGCACTTCCTCCTGCGTGGCCTGCCACGAGGCAACCGGTCAGGACCCGGTTCTCGGGGTGCATGACCTCAACACCAGCGGCAACGCCTGTTTTGCCTGTCACTCCGCCACCACCGGCGCCTTAAGCGTCGGCGCGAACGGCTGGGGCGACGCCACGATCAACAGCGGCGAAGGCGGCACCTGCGCGGCCTGTCATGCGAGCGGCAGCTTTGCGGCCGACAAGGTTGATGGCCATGTCAACGCGGCCACCAAGCACAACAAGGTAAGCGCCGATGCCTCCTGCACCTGGTGTCACAGCGTCGGCGACTGGGCCGCCATCCAGGCCATCCACAATGTTTCCACCAACGGGGCCGGCGCCTGCACCACCTGCCACAACGACACCGACAGCGACGTGACCAACGCCATTGCCAACGGCAAGTCAGTGGTCATGGGCGGCAGCAACAGCGCCATCACCTGCACCTCCTGCCACAAACAGGGCGGCGCCAACACAGTCACCATGCACGGCCTGACCGCAACCACGGTTGCCGGGTCACACGACAAACTCGTGAGCTCCAACCACAGCCTCGGCTACGACTGCAAGTCCTGCCACGACACCATGACCACGGCGCAGACCAGGATCGAGAGGCACATGCTGCTCGGCGGCGGCAACAACACGGCCGACTGCCTGCACTGCCATAATCCCGGCCGCTACAGCACGGACAAGGGCCTGGGCTATACCATCGCCACCAATCCGGCCGCCACCGTCATCGTTGCCGGCCGTTCCGTGGTGGCCGGCAGCGATGCGGCCGGCACCAATACGGGCCAGTACTGCGAGAGCTGCCATACCGGCAAGGGCGTCTACAAGCTGCACGGCCTGGCGGATGACGACACGGTGGCCAACGGCGTCAACAACCCGAGTTCCACCCCGGGCATGACCGTGGTCAGCCACAACAAGCTGGGCAACTCCGTAGGCCAAGCAGTAACCTATACCGGCAAGCTGGCCGGGGCCTACGGCGGCCTGAAGGCCACCTCCTACAACTGCGGCGACTGCCATTCACCGACGCCGGACACCAAGGCCATCTCTACCCTGGTGGCCATGCAGCTCCATACCAAGACCAATGGCACCGGCTTTGGCAACTGCCTGACCTGCCATACCCATGCCTCGGTGCGCGACGAGATCGTCTCCGGTCAGTCGGTGAACAGCGGCGGCAACGCCACTATCTACTGCGAAAGCTGCCACGCCACGGCCAACGGCAACGGTCCTTCCGGCCAGGTCATGTACCAGTATGACGGTATCCGGCACCATACCACGCGGCATGCTCAGGCCGGCGACTGCACGTACTGCCATGCCGACCCGCGGCCGACCGTCACCACTCTGGCCACGGGCTATGCCGCCACCGCCGACACGGTCGGCACCTACAACAGCGGCTGGTGCGCCGATTACAGCGGCGCCACCGCTCCTGTCCCGCTCCCGAAACAGCCGGCCTGCCGCCTCTGCCATACCAACGCCATGAGCTATTCCGTGGAGGTTTTCGGCGGCAGCGGTCTGCACGGCTATAACATCCAGGGCACCGCGGCCCAGCGCGACACCGGCCTGACGGTCTGGGCCAATAACTACAACGTCACGACCTGGCCGACCGTGTCGAACACCAGCAGCCAAAGTATCACCGGCGCCACCCGGGTAACCCAGACCCAGATCCACCGGATCGAGCCGAATACCGGCACGGCCAAGATTGAGGCCTACGACCTGGGCGCCTGCTTCAGTTGCCATTCGGTCCAAATCCGGCACGCCTCGCCGATCCGCGGCCAGGACTACAACACGGACACCAGCGCCAACAACCATAACCCCTACGATGTGCTCAGATATGCGCCCGGCCGTTCGATCTTTGGCAACGGTTACGACCTGAAGGGCACCTTTACCACAACCGAAAACTGGAAGGATCATGACCGGGAATATCAATGGCTGAAAAGCACGTCCGGCGAAAGCCGCGGCAAGAACTGGCTGAAGGATGTCGAGGGCGGGTCCAATCCCGAGGCCTGGGGCACCGGCGTCGCGGGCGACACACTGCTGCAGGTTCCGGGTCATTCCTCCTTCAGCAACTTTGAAGCCCTGACCGGCATACCGGTCAACGGCTCCAAAAACACCGACTCCGATATCTACTACTTTGCCGATATCGCGGCGCCGGCCACTCTGGACAACATCCACATCACCAAGGCCCTCTACAACGGCATAACCCTGGTGGTCGAGGCCTACAGCAGTATCGGTTCCGGCCAGACCGTCTCCTTCACCTACACGAACGGCGGCTGCGGCACCACGGCCATGAGCTGGAACGGCACCAGATACGTGGGCACCTGCAACACGCCAAGCGGCTGGACCGAGGGCGTTGACAAGGTAACGGTCAGCAACACCACCACGGCCAGCCCGCTCGATGTTGACACCAGCCTGGTCACCGGCATTGTCGCGGCGAACGCGGTTGCCGACTCCCAGACGGTTTCCCGGAACAACACCACGCCGCTGGCAGTAATGGCCAACGACACCGGCACCGACATCTTCATTCAGTCGTTGAACACGGCGGCACTCAACGCCAACTGCTCGGCGGTGATCAACGGCACCAATGTCAATCTCACCTGCGGCAACAACTGGACCGGCGCCACCAGCTTCGCCTACACCATCGAAGACAGCCAGGGCGGCACCAGCACGGCCACGGTCAGCCTGACCGTGATCGCCAACGCGTCGCCGACCCTGTCCATCAGCCAACCGGACGGCGTGAGCGACACGGTCGCCGCGGGGGCATCCTACAACATCACCTACAGTCTGGCCGATACCGACAACGTGGTCACCGCGGCCTTCTACTACGACACCAACAACAGCGGCCTGGACGGTACCGCGATCAGCGGCGCCTGCGCCACGGCCGCCGAGGGCACGAACGTCACCTGCGCCTGGAACACCACGGGCATGACGCCGGGCACCTACTATGTCTACGGCAAGGTCAGCGACGGCATCAACCCGCAGGTCAGCACCTATTCAGCGGGCCAAATCACCATCACCTGCGCAAACGCGGCCATTCTGGATACATGGACCTCGATCTATGCCGGCACCGGCGCCACGCCGTCGGGCACCAAGGCCATCTCGGCCGGCACCAACACCTACCGGCTGCTGGTCGTGGCCGTGCAGAATGAATACACCGCCGGCAATACCACCAACACCTGGACCGTGTCCTACGGCGGCCAGGCCTTGACGCCGATCACCAGCATCAACAACGGCCGAACAAACATGTGGCTTGGCTACCTGAAGGAAGCGGGCATCGATGCGGCGACCAACACGACCGTGACGGTCAACATGACCGGCAACAAGGATTATTCGAGGGTCTACGCCATCACCTACGACAATGTCAATCAGACAGCCCCGATCGCCAGTTTCAATGGCGCCTACAACGGCGCCGGCGCCTCCAGCGTCGCTACCGGCAATATCACCTGGGCTGCCAACGATCAGATGCTCTATGCGGCGGATTCCGCCGCAACGGGTACCACCCATACGCCGCCAGGCACCTATACGGAAGACCTCGAAAACCTGGCTACCCTGGGCGGCTCGGTCGGCCACCGGACATCAACTGCGAGCGGCGGCACGGAATCAATCACCGTGACCCATGGCGCCGGTTATTCGTCGATTATCGGGGCGGCCATCAGATCGAAGTGCAACAACGCGGCACCGACTTTATCCCTCAGCCAACCGGACGGCGTAAGCGACACGGTCACCGAGGGGGCATCCTACAACATCACCTACAGCCTGGACGACGCCGATAACACGGTTACCGCGGCCTTCTACTACGACACGGACAACACGGGACTGAATGGCACCGCGATCAGCGGCGCCTGCGCCACGGCCGCCGAGGGCTCGGGAGTCACCTGCGCCTGGAATACCACGGGCATGACGCCGGGCACCTACTATGTCTACGGCGTGGTCAACGACGGCGTCAACCCGCAGGTCAGCGCCTATTCGGCAGGCACGATCACCATCAACTGCCAAACCGCGGCCATCCTGAACGCCTGGAGCCTGGTGTATGAAGGCACCGCCGCCACGCCGTCGGGTACCAAGACCATCGCGGCCGGCACCAACGCCAACCGGCTGCTGGTCGTGACCGTGCTGAATGAAAGCAGCGCCCTCGATGTCACCAACACCTGGTCCGTCACCTACGGCGGCCAGGCATTGACCGCGATCACCAGTCTGCCCACCGGCCGGACAAACATGTGGATGGGCTACCTGAAGGAAGCGGGCATCGATGCGGCCACCGACACAACCGTGTCGGTCACCATAGGCGGCGCCAAGGATTATTCGCGGGTCTATGCCATCACCTTTGACAATGTCAACCAGACAACCCCGATCGGCGGTTCCAGCGGCACCTACAATAGCAACACCGGAGCTACCAGCATCGCTACCGGCAATATCACCAGACTTGCCAACGATCATGTGATCTACGCGGTGGATTCCGCCGCCACGACAAGCGGCCATACGCCACCGGCCGCCTATACGGAAGACTTACAATCGACGACCGCCCCCCTGGGCTCCTCTGTCGGCCACAGGACAACCACCACAAGCGCCGGCACGGAAACGATCAGCGTGAGCCATGCCCAGGGTCGCTCATCGATTATCGGGGCGGACATCAAATCGAAGTGCAACTGATGCGACAACAATAAATCCAACTCAGACCATGCGACAAGGCCGCCCTTCCAAAGAGGGCGGCCTTGCTGTTTTGACGGCCCCGCAATCCGGCAGGGTTTATTGGATATTGACAGCCAGCCGCACATTGTGGCAGAACATAACTACTCAGGTATTCAGGAGTCAGAATTGTCGGCATAAGAGACTGCCGACGATTGGCACAGGAGCCAGAATGAGAGGGCCGGCAAAGAAGTTTGAAGACTTGGTGGTGTGGCAAAAAGCCCATCAGTTCGTGCTTGCTGTCTATCGCCTGACGCAATCATTTCCGAATTCCGAGATCTACGGCTGGAGGCTTATTCCAAGGCCATTCTGAATTCTGACTCCTGAATTCTGAATACCTGCGCAGTTACGGCAGAACGTAATGAACGGCCATCAGATAGTCCATCCTTCATCTCTGCTGCCAACGGTGACGCCATGAAAACACGCCTGCATCCCCGGAATGTCGCGCTCCTTAGCAAAACAACCCTGCCAACCCTGCTCGTCGCCCTGCTGCTGCCGGCAATCGCGTTCGGCGCCCTGCCCGGCTTCATGCTGGAGCGGATGGGCACCATGAGCGGTCAGGTCTTTGTGGAGGACAAGCCGGTCGCCAATGCCATTGTCGGCTTCTTTCTCGAAAGCAAGGGGCTGCCGCCTATTACCGGCGGCATGCCGCGCATCCCGGAATTCATCTCCCGGCTGGACAGCGAGGGACGCTTCAACGTCAAGCTCGCGGCCGGCAGATACTACCTGGGCACTATCCTCCGCGACCCGGCCGCCGGACTCGGCCCGCCCCGGCCCGGTGAAAATTATTATTTTGCCGCCAGCGCGCCGGGCGAGCTGCGACTGCTGGAGATCGCCGACCGGCAGGCCATCGACAGCGGCCGGATCGACACTGCCCTGCCCGACACCTTTGCCGGGCTGGCAACGGCTGATTCCTTCACGGTCGAAGGGGTTGTTTTGGACGATAAGGGCGCCCCTTTTCCTGAAGCCGTTGTGCTTGCCAAGCAGAACTTCGGCTCACCCCGGCCGGATTTCAAATCCAGGCCAACCGCAACCGACGGCAGGTTCACCCTGAAACTGCCGGCCACGAAACAGTTTTTTTTAATAGCCCGGCCGGCCGTTGCCGGACTCCGGCCGCAGCCGGGCCAGCTGCTCGGCACCTACGGCATAAAATCAACAACCGGCCTGGCAACGCCGGGAATCTATGGCGCCGCCGGCCTGCCGCCCGGCGTGCTTGACGAAAACAGGGAAACGGCGGACCGGGCTCTGCCGGTAAGCGGCGCTAAGGGTGAGATAGTGAGCGGCATCGAGATCAACATGTATGCGGTGCCGGACCCGAGAGCCATCAAGGCCTCGATCCAGGGCACCCCCGGCTCTCCGAAGTTCGAGACAACCGGCGCCGCGCTCACCAACATCCTATTTGTTTCCAACAGCCATCAACTCGACCGAAGCTCCTTTGCCGAGCTTGACCGCTGGGTCGTTTTTCTCAAAGGCCGGGAAGGAATCCGCATCGAAATCAGCGGACATACGGACGCCACCGGCCCGGCGCCGCAAAACCTTGAGCTGTCCACCAAGCGGGCGCAATCCGTGGCCGAATACCTGATCGGCAACGGCATCGCCCCAGAACGGGTCACGGTGAAGGGGTACGGCGCGGAACGGCCCGTGGCCGACAACGCCACGGAAGAGGGCAAGCGCAAAAACCGGCGGGTGGAGATCCAATTCATCGACAGATAATTCGTAACTAGCAGGTATTCAGGAGTCAGAAGTCAGGAGCCAGAATGAGAGAGCCGGCAAAGAAGTTTGAAGACTTGGTGGTGTGGCAAAAAGCCCATCAGTTCGTGCTTGATCTTGACTCGAGATCTTGAATACGGCGATGAAGAGAACCTCGTTCGTTGCTTTCCGAGGTCAGCAAGCTGCAGGAGGCTTATTCCAGGGCCATTCTGACTTCTGACTCCTGAATTCTGAATACTTGAGCAGTTACCCTATGTTACCGATTGCCGGCTTAAGAACTCCTCGGCCGTACAGACGATGATGGTGGATTTGCGATAATCCTTGATGTTGCGGGTGATGATGCAGGAAATATTTTTTTGCAGGGCAACATGGTACTGGATGGCATCTTCGAAGTCGGAAAATCCGGAGTCGAGCGCCCGAACAATGATTTTGTCGTCAACCGGCAGAACGGTTACGAGCTGGCGGAATTTTTTCAGGGCCTGTACTGCCATCGCCGAGGAGGTTGCCTTTCTGAGGATATAATACAGGTTGGCGAAGGTAAGCGAAGAGACGCAGGCTGTAATTGTTCCGCGTTCCACATGCGCAAACAACCGCGCCGCCGACAGGTAGAAAGGCTCCCGCCGCGCCAGTAGATCGAGAATGATATCGGTGTCCACGAACACGGTTTGCTTCAACGGTATTTCTCCGCCAGATAGTCAGAGTATTCTTCCACGTGGCGGTCGGCCTGGCTCGGCTTGATCAGACCAGAGAGTTCTTTCACCAGAGGGGTGAGACTGTTTTCCTCCAGGGAAGACGGACTGGTTGCCTGACGTAAATAGTTTTCCACCATTTTCGAAAGACTTTTGTGCTGGCGTCGTGAAAATTCTTTTGCCTGCGCAATGAGTTCCTTGTCTAGACTTAGCGTCAGTTTTGCTTGCATGGGGCGACCTCCTTTACGTAAATATTATCACAAGCAATACGTGTGTTCAACTTGGAAAACTTGTTGATGGCAAAAAGCGAAAACGTTCTCGGCCACAATAGGCTCAAGATTCCGGCCAAGGCAGCCGATATGAATGATAGGGGAAAAACCGCGTACGCCGTAAACGGCGCCATGAACGGGAAGAAAACCAGCCGGCAGCGGCAATCTGGGGGATGGAGGGTGCACCGTGCGACATGTTGAATCTCTCGGCAACCGACTTGCATCCGGCCTTGCCAGGCCGGCAACACCTCGATCCCGTGCAACCGGCTTCGAGGCAACACTACGGCACCAGGAGCAGCGGCTCCGGAATACACCAACCCCCACGGCAGCCAACGACAAAACAGCGCCGGCAGCAGCCAGCGGTGAGGCGCCGATCTACCTGGGCCGAATCTCCGGAGAAAACCCCACGGTCTCCCACCTGCTGAGCCGGGATTCCCGCTTCAGCAGCCAGTGCTGGTCCATCATCTACGCCAAGGCCAATCAGGAAAAATCCTTTACCGCCATGCAGAGCGGTACGGCCGTCTATCTCGACCCCAAGACCAAGGAAATCACCTGGGAGCAGCAGTCGCCCGCTACGCCGGCCGTGGCGGCAAGCCAGACGACGACGGCAGAACCTGCGCCCGATACCCCGACCGCAGCCGCGGCCCAACCGCTGCCGGCAATGGCTACCGAAGAGCAAGCCGCTGACCCCGCGTCAACGGAGTTCGATGCGGCAATGCTGCCGGAGATGCTCCAGCCCTATGTCGGAACCCCCTATTCCAGGCTGAACTGCTTCGAACTGGTCGTCAAGGGACTGACCAAGATGGGTGTCAGTTATAACGGCAAGGGCGGGCTGCAGCAGGAACTGATCCAACGGGCCATCAACGACAAGCTGCCCTCGAACGCCTATCTGACCGGCGAGGGCCTCATCGCCGCCTCGGGCTCACCGGTGTACGAGAAGACGGTCCGGCCGGGCAGTGATCCGAAGGCTGCGGGAGAAGAGATGTTCACCGAACTCAAAGAGCACCTGCGGCCCGGCCAGTTGCTCTCCTTTTCCACCAGGCGGCGCGGCCATACCGGGGTAATCTCCCGACAGGGCGACACCTGGACCTTTTTAAACTCCGGCAGGTCGGACAACACCCTCAAACCGGCCGCCAACCGAAAAGGCGTGGCCGAGGAAGACCTCAAGGCCGAGATCGTCTCCTGGCTCCGCCGGGCGCGATCCGCCGGCGAATCCCTGCAGGTCACCGTGGGCCAACTCAACCACGGCAAGCTGCTCGCCTACATGAAGTAGTCCCTTGCGGTATCCAGCCGGCTATACGCGGCACCATATCCCTTCATCAGACGCCAGCTTTCCCGGCTTGCGCGGCGGCCAATGGTTTTGGCGGGTCGCTGACCAGTTTTTGCGGCAGCCCGGCAAAGCCGCTGACCAGCGAAAAACAGACGGCAAAAAAGTAGGGGACCGACTGGATCAGCAGGACCGTTATCCAGGTCATGTGATCGGGCGAATCAACCCCCTGCCGCATAAAGATGGAGAAGGTGGCCATCCAGAGGGCCAGCATGATCAGACCCTCCTCGCGGGCGGAGTTGAGGGCCTGGAGCAGGGCATGGGCCTTGGCCTTTTTGGGGGTCCGGAAAAAGGGCTTGTCCTTGGTGACAAAGCCCTGGAGAATGGCCTGGGAAATGGTATGGGACAGGGAAAGGCCGGCCAGGGCCGCGGCGAGCGTCTGGCCGATCGTGGCGGAAACACGGCTGCGGTAGAGATAAAACAGCTTGGCCACCTTAAAGACAAACAGGATAAGCGGCAGAATCGACAGGGTCATCATCGGCGGATCGACGCGGGGAAAGATGGCCATGGCCGCGGACCACAACAGGGCGCCAAAGGTGAAGAACAGATTGATGCCGTCAGCCAGCCAGGGAATCCAGCCGGCCACGAAGTGATAGCGCTGGCCATAGGTCAGCTTGGTGTTGCCGCCCAGGAGCAAGGCGCGGGCATGGCGCCGGATGATCTGCACGGCGCCGTAGGCCCACCGGAACCGCTGCTTCTTGAAGTCGATATAGGTGTCCGGCATCAGGCCCTGGCCGTAACTCTTGGGAATGTACAGCGCTTCATAGCCCTTCTCGAAAATCCGCAGGCCCAGTTCGGCATCCTCGGTGATGCACCATTCGGCCCAGCCGTTGACCTCTTCAAGAGTAGATCGGCGGACCATGGTCATGGTGCCGTGCTGGATAATGGCATTGCGCTCGTTGCGGGTGAGCATGCCGATGTAAAAAAAACCCCGGTATTCGGCATAGCACATGGCCTTGAACATGTTCTCCTCGCCGTCCCGGTAGTCCTGGGGGGCCTGGACAATGGCCACCGACGGCCGCCTGACGAACTGGGGAACCAAGTCATGGAGCCAATCGGGCGTCACCATGTAATCGCTGTCGATGACCGCGATCACCTCGGCGGCGGGCGACGTTTTAGCCAGGGCATAGTTGAGCGCGCCGGCCTTGAAACCGGCAAGCGGGTCTTCATGAAAGAATCTGAAACGCGGCCCGAGCAGCCGGCAGTGGGCCTCGACCGGCTGCCAGACCGCCGGGTCCTTGGTGTTGTTGTCGATAACGATCACCTCGAAATTCGGGTAATCCAACCGGCTCAAGGCATCGAGGGTCTCGATCATCATTTCCGGCGGTTCGTTGTACGCCGGCACATGCACGGAGACCATGGGCAGTTCCTGGTCAGTAAGATGCACCGGAATAAACGGCCGGCGCGACGAGGCGGACCATAGGGCCTCGGCCCATTCGTGGGCCTCGGCCAGCAAAACCACGACAACGCCGATCATGCCGACGACCATCAGGATGCCGACTAAAATCGTGCCGATGGTCGGATACTGCTTGGTGTATTCATAGACGATCCATACCCCGGCCGTGGCGGCAATAAAGGCGATGGTCGCCAGAAAACTGCGACCCCGCTTGCGCAGGGTCTGGCTGTCGATCAGCAGGAGCATGAAGGTGATCACCGCGATCAGCACGGAGATCCCGGCCAGAATGCGCCACTGGGGAATCTCGACAATCGGATCGAAAAAGGGAAATTTGGCCTGGCGGTTCACATCGTACACCCCCCAGTAGGCGCCCACCGCCCCCTCCGACTCGCGCTTCCACGGCTGATCAAACGCCTCCATGACGTAGTAGATATAGTGCTCCTTGGCGGCCCGGGCGAGAAAACGCCGCAGAAAGGTCGCCTCATTGGCATCCGAGGCCACGGCCTCGTGGCGTGTCCTGATCTTGCTCGGCCAGCCCACCTCGCCGATCAAGATCAGTTTGTTGGGAAACGTGGTCTTCAGCAGATTCATTTTATCGACCACATAATCAACCGCCAGGTCCACATCGATCCCCTCCCAGAAAGGCAGCATGTGGGTGGCGACAAAGTCGACATGCGCTCCCAGTTCGGGATGCTTGACCCAGACGTGCCAGGGTTCGGCAGTGCTCACCGGCACCGAGACGGCGGCCCGCACCCGGTCCAGGTACTCCATGAGTTTTTCAACGGGAACTTCGTTGCGCAGGATCGCTTCGTTACCCACGGTCACCCGCACTACATTGCGATAGTTGGCCCGGGTCACCTGAATGAGCCTTTCAATCTCCGCCTCGTTTGCCTCAAGGTCTCCGCCAATCCAGGCGCCGAGCGTCACCTGGATATGATGCTTTAGGGCCAGGGCCGGGATCTCGGCGTAGACGCCCTCCACGGTGTAGGTGCGGACCGCGTGGGTCTTGCTGGAAAGCAGCGCCAGATCCTCGTCGATCTCTTTCGGCGACGGCAGAATCTTTTCGATGGCGTTCTGGTTGGCCCGCAGAGGTGAAAAGGAGAACCCGGAAATGCGATCAGGCCAGGGGGGTTCGGTTTCAGGCTGGTTCAGAAAAGCCCAGAGGCTGAAGGTGATGGCGGCAATGGCTACGGCAATAAGAAAATTGGCTCTGGTCATACATCCACTGTGATTGGTTGGTAAGGGTAGAAATCGATCAAGGTCACTTGCGCCGCCAATAACCTAGCCGCGTCAGCGCCGCAGACGTTCTCGGCGTCAAGTGAACCGCCTAGTTCGGCGTTAAGAGTTCTCGGGTGGCACAAAACATTTTTGATGTTCTCTAGCAATTCTTTTAGATAATGAATTTAAATCTTGAAAAATATCATCTTCTTTAAAACCCAAAGAATATAATTTTTCGATCAATTCTTGCTTTAGACTTTCGTCTTCAAGAACAATCTTTATCATGTAATCACATTCCATTGTGTCGAAATAGCTGTCGATACTTCTGCTGTCTTTCCCATGAAATGTAAAACATCCTTTTTGTGCTCTAATTCTTAAGTTTGACAGAGGATGTTTAAACGCGATTGGATATTTATAAAATTCAGGATTTGCTTTATTGTTTAACACACTTGGGAGGTTTTGAGATATTATACAATCAACATCGCCGCACGGAACAATGGTGGTCGCTTTTCCTAATGTAATATTGTTCAAGTCATGACACGACATTGCCCAAACAACTCTTCTTCCCTTGCAATTTTTCTCTTTTGATAAAGCGAAATAAAGTGCCACTAACGGAGAGATAGTCCAGTCGAGTAGACGTGTTGGCAACCCATAGTGTTGCATTAAAATGTATAATTCCAGATTATTACTTATTTTAATTCCATTAACAGATTGATAATAAAGCAAAAACTCAGAAACCATTGAGTTTTCAACTTCAAAATCTATACCTTTCCATACTGTTCCTGGCACAAGACCTAATACGTCGCTTTCAATGCCCCTGTACCAGATTCCATTTGAATGAGATTTCCAGACTTTTGGAATAGAGCTTACTATGTCGATAAACTCTGGAATTGATTTAAACGAAATTTCTTTGACCATGATTCCTTCTTAACATTATGGATACGATTCCTTGTGCCGCCGAACCGCCCCGAATGAGCTGCGCGGGTTTGGCGTCCGCTCGATTCGGCTTGATGGCCTGGGCGGCGCATCTGTGACAGGCTTCTTCCTGCCGCGCAGATTATTCGGGACGGAGGGCCCCCGGTGTTTGGGGCCATCAAATGGTTATGCTGCCTGCGGTCGTTGACCACCATATACCACGATTTCTCTGCGATATCGAGCCTGATAAATTTCCTTGCGGAAAGATATGCGATTGTCATTTGCCTAATCTTGCGACTTCTGTTCCGGCAGGCGAATGGCATGACCAAACAAGTAAGTACAGATCGGCACGCCCAGGATGAGACCCCAAAAATGGAAGAGTTTGCCACCGATAGTGAGGATGATCAGGATGATGACGGGCTTGATGCGCATGCGGTTGCCGTAGATATAGGGGTTCAGGATGTAACCCTCAATCAGATGGATGGCGGCAATCAGGCAGATGGGCACCGAGCTGATGAAGACCCCGGCCACGGGGACAAAGCTGAAGAGGAAGGCGATCACGGACAGAAAGGCAACGTGAGGCCCGAGGCCGAGGAGATAGAGCCCGCTGGCAGTAAGGGCGATATTGACCGCGCCGATCATGAACTGGGCTTCGAAGGCCTGCCCCAGGACCAGACCGAAGCTGTGGATGCTGTCGGACATCTCTTCGTAGATAAAACACAGCCGGGTATGACGAAACCCGCGCACACTCTCTGCAAGCTTGGGCAAATCAAGGATGATGAAAAAGGAGAAGAGCAAAGACAGGAGAAAGGCCGCGGCCGTTGAGATGATATTGACGCTGATGTACGCATGCTGTTGAGCAACTCCAGTACAGCCTGGCGGGGATCTTCCTTGTTACCACCGCCCAGTCCGACCACTTGCTTGAGGATAAAAACGGTGGGTGTTGGAAGCGTAGCACTGCTGTCCTCCACCGGAGCCTTGAGGCGCTGGAGGACATTGTTGATCACCGGGTAGCGCTGGGTCATGTCCAGGATTTCGCGGTCGATGCGCTGCGTGTAGACCCCGAATTGGTTGGCGAAGTTTTCGGCCTGATCAATGACCCGCGGAGTGAGAGAGAGGATCACCGTCGTCAGAATGCCCAGGAAAAACCCGCTGAACAGGATGACCCGGCCAGGCGCGGCTTCTGATGTACGGCTCCAGACGACGGACGCCGGCGTTCAGGATATAGGAAAAGACGAAGGTCAAGAACAGGAGCAGCAGGAAGTCGTTGAACACATACACGGCAGCAAAGAACATCCCCCAGACCAAGACGCGGGTGAGAACCGAGAAGACCATGTTCCAGGGGACGAGTGTATTCGGCTCTGCTGGCGGGTCAATGGCTGTCCTGCTGCTGGCGGAGAGTAACCGCTGCCGATTTTCCTGTTTTTTTTTGACACCGAACGTTCCAAACCGTCATTTTTATGGAAGCAAATCCTTGCTCACCCTGTGAGCATACGAAACGTTAGCGGAATTTGCAAATTCAAGGGACCTCAATGTCAACACCTGCCAATTTCCAGTTTGTCTCGCCAAGCGGACGGGCCCAAGTCCATTTTTCGACAAATTTGACGGGAGTGGTCATGCTTCCCTCCAAGACAGCGCCGGAATTCTCATCAATCGTGTAGTCCAGCAAGTTTGCCTTGAACAGCAGTGAGACAAATTCTTCGTTGCCGTCTACCCCGGCGTTGACCAATTCAACACTGCGCACCGCAATATTTTCCAATTTGTTAATGTGTCCTTTTCGACGCATCTCCGCAAAGTGTTCTTCATATTCACGAGCAAGGCTGGTACCAAGAAGATGTTGATATGACTTGATATCACGACGCATCCAGCCTGCCTGAACTTGAAAGAAAACATCTTGGGCAACTTCCTTGAAATGTTCCGGGGCAAAGTCAGGTTCAGACCGTCTGATCATCGCAATCCCATCCGTCACCGTTCCGCCACCGGGAGGGGAAGGAGGAACAAAATAACCGCTGTCGCCGGGATTGACAAAGGCGCCGGCAGCAGAGCCTTCCTGCTGCTGATATTGCGCATGAGCATAACTGGGCGATTTCTTCTTGAAAAAACGAGCATAGACAAAATAGCCAACGCCACCCAGAACCAGGATTTGAAAGAGACCGATCCCACTGCCGCCGAGACCGCCGCCGCTGCCGGCATTGGCCAGGCTGCCAAACAGCATGCTGCCAATGGCGCCGCCCACCAGACCTCCGGCCAATCCCCGCATAAATCCGCCGGAGTTCGATTTTTGTGCATAATTTGTCGAAGTTGGCGATTTCGCCGGAGGTGGCGAAACTGACCTGGACTGACTCATGGATCGGCCGCCCGCCCTTGAACGGGCATCGGCATGATCGGTGATCACCCCAAGATCAAACAGTGAACATGCAAAAAAGATAAAAAGAATGGGGATAAAATATTTGACGGTAACTTGCATTGTTGGCTCCTTATCGGCAATATTGTCGGGGTGCGAAGTTCGAGGGTCACGGCACGTATTTCACATAAGCGGTGAACGATTAGAAATCGAACAAGTCATGCAGCAGATTCTTGTGTTTTTTCTTTTTATGATAGTCGTGGCCATGGTGATCCTGAGACGGTTGCCGTGCCCCGCGTTCTTCCTGCCGTGGAGGTTGGGCCTGGATGCCTGAACGTTCGATGATCTTATCCAGCTCCCCCCTATCCAACCACACCCCGCGGCATTGCGGGCAATAATCGATCTCCACTCCCTGTCGATCCGACATAACCAAGTCTACCTGTGTGCATATCGGGCATTTCATAGCGTATCTCCTTTCGTGTTATTTTTGTTCATCTTCTTCTTTATCCATATCGTTGATCGACTCGGCATCTGTTTTTTTCTCTTGCTCACCACCTTTGACTGCCTTGGTAATCTCAGCAGCAACATCCTGCTTTGCCTTGCCCGCTGCCTGTGTTGCCAGGTCTTTAGCCTGATCGCAACCACTCAGGCCCGAACCCTTTCCTTCTTTTGCCACAGTCGCTTTTCGATTTCAATAACCCCAAAGACCACCGCTCCCGCCGCCACTGTCCGGCCCCAGACGGCCAAATCGACCGGCGCGCTCTGGAACAACCTGTTCATGAATGGCAGGTAGGTGTAGCCAAGCTGCAACAGAAACATGGCGACAGCGCCGCCGATAACCCACAGGTTCGTAAAAAAGCCAAGCTGGAAAACGGACTTTTCAAGTGAGCGGCAGTTGAACAGATAAAACAACTCGATCACGACAAAGACATTAACCGCTGCGGTGCGCGCCTCGGCAAGGGTGGCGCCGCCAGACAGTTCCCAGGCAAAGAGCCAGAAGGCAGCGCCCATCATCAGCAGACTCACCAGACAAACACGAAAGATGACGCTCCGGGTCAGAATCGGCGAATCCGGCGCCCTGGGCGGTCGCAGCATGATGCCGGGTTCCTTTGGTTCAAAGGCCAGGGCTAAGCCCAAAAAACCGGCAGTGGTCATGTTGATCCAGAGGATCTGTACCGGCAGGATGGGCAAGGTGACGCCAAGAAAGATAGCGGTCAGGATGACCAGGCCTTCGCCAAGGTTGGTAGGCAGGGTCCAGACAATAAACTTGACAAGATTGTCGAATACCCCCCTGCCCTCCTCCACCGCGGCCTCGATGGAGCTGAAGTTATCATCGGTAAGCACCATGTCGGCCGCTTCCTTGGCTACTTCGGTACCGGTGATGCCCATGGCCACGCCGATATCGGCCCTTTTCAGGGCCGGGGCATCGTTGACCCCGTCACCGGTCATGGCCACCACCTGGCCCCTGGCCTGGAGGGCCTCCACCAGACGGAGTTTCTGCTCCGGTGTTGCCCTGGCGAAGACGACGGTGTCGGCGGCCCGGTCAATCAATTCGCTGTCCGATAATTTGTCAAGCTCCGTGCCGGTGAGCACGGGAACGGCTGATACCGGGCCCAGTGAGCCCAGATTGTAGAGCCCGACCTTTCTGGCAATGGCGGCGGCGGTCGCCGGGTGATCGCCGGTAATCATCTTGACCTGGATGCCGGCGGCCTGGCAGGCCTTAACAGCGGCAATTGCTTCCGGGCGCGGTGGATCAATCATGCCCTGCAGGCCGAGAAAGATGAGATCTGCCGCCACATCGCCATGGTGGATGGCACCGGTTGCCGGCGGTAGCTCCTTCCTGGCAAAGGCCAGCACCCGAAGTCCCTTGGCGGCTATGGCCTGCACCGCCGCCTGAACCTCTGCCACGTCAAGCGGGAGCGGGTTGCCCTCTGCATCACTCTGACTCACACAGCGAGCCAGGACGGGCTCCACCGCCCCTTTCAGATAAACCAGACAGGGCTTGCCGGAACCGGCATCATGCAGGGTGGCCATGTACTGGTGTTCCGATTCGAAAGGAACCGTGTCCAGACGAGGGGCCACAGCCAGTGCTTCGAAGCTTAAGCCGCCCTTGCGGGCCGCGGTTAAAAGCGCCCCCTCGGTGGGATCGCCCTGCACCTGCCAGGCTCCGTCCTGTTCAATAAGCCGGCTGTCGTTGCAGAGCAGACCGGCCCGCAGGCATTCCAGCAGGGCCGCAGAGATGCCTGAGACGGCCGCGTCTGCCAGGGTATCAATAGTACCGACAAAGGGATTGTAGCCGGTGCCACTCACCGTGTGCCATCGGCCGCCAGCCATGATTTCCTGAACGGTCATCTGGTTCTCGGTGAGGGTGCCGGTTTTGTCGGTGCAGATCACCGTGGTGCTGCCGAGGGTCTCCACCGCCGGCAGTTTGCGGATAATGGCCCGTTTTTTGGCCATGCGTGAGACGCCGATGGCCAGGGTGATAGTGACCGCCGCCGGCAGGCCCTCGGGGATGGCGCCAACGGCCAGGGCCACCGCCGCCATGAACATATCAAGAAAGGACAGGCCCCGCAGCAGCCCGACCACAATGGTGGCCACGGCCAACCCCAGGATTACATAAAGTAGGATGTTGCTGAACTGACTGATCTTACGGGTGAGCGGAGTGGCCAATTCTTCGGCGGTTGAAATCAATTGGGATATCCGTCCGACCTCGGTGTCGTCGCCGGTGGTCGTGACAATGCCTATGCCCTGGCCGTAGGTGACCAGGGTCGAGGCATAGGCCATGTTACGCCGGTCGGCCAGGACGGTTTCCGGCCCGAGTTGCCCGGGGTCTTTGGCAACCGGCACCGATTCACCGGTGAGGGCCGATTCGGCGATCTGCAGGTCGCGGCTCCGGAAAAGTCGCAGATCGGCCGGAACCTTGTCGCCGCTCTGCAAAAAAACAATATCGCCGGGCACCAGTGCCGTTGCCGGCAGGCGCTTTTTCTCCCCCTGGCGCAGGACCGTGGCCTCGGTGGTCAGGGTTCGGGCCAGGGCGACCAGGGCATTGACCGCCTTGGCCTCCTGGATGTAGCCGACCACGGCGTTGACTAGCACCACGCCGAAGATCACGCCGGAATCTACCCACTCCCTTAAGAAAGCGGTCACCAACCCCGAAGCGATAAGGATATAAATCAGCGGTTGATGAAATTGCAGCAGGAAACGGAGCAGGGGCCCCTTGCCCTTCTTGATGCTGATGGCGTTGGGCCCGAATTCGGCAAGGCGGTGCTCGACTGCGAAACGGTCCAATCCCCTGTCCTGGTCTCCTTCCAGTAGTTCCAAGACTTCAGTAATTGGCAGGTGATGCCAGTGTCTGGCGATCAGTTCTTTCATAAATGTCTTCCTTAGACGATCCGTGCTTTCAGTTCACGGGATTTTTCCATAAGCCCCTGCCGCGTCTTCTCTCGGAACGCCTCCGGTTTTTCTGCGAGTTCAGGGCGTTTAATGGACAGGGTGGAACACGCAAGGTATGCGGCATTTTTTGCGCCATCCACCGCAACCGTGGCCACGGGAATCCCAGGGGGCATCATGACCGTCGAATACAGGGCGTCAACACCGTTCAGAGCGCCGGACTTCAGCGGAACACCGATCACCGGCAGTGTCGTGTGAGAAGCGACAACGCCGGTCAGGTGCGCTGCCATGCCCGCGCCGCAGATCAGCACCTCGCTGCCGCGCTGCCGCGCTGTTCTAGCATACTCGGCGATCTGGTCCGGTAATCGATGGGCCGAACTGATATCCATCTCGCAGCTTACGCCCATCTCCCTCAAAACTTCAACGGCCTTTTCCATCACCGGAAGATAGCTGTCGCTTCCTCTAAAAATCCCTACTAACGGCTGTGTCATAACCGTATCCTCCTTTTGAATTGCCTGCAAATTATCAGGAGCCACATTGTGATTGTCCTTAAGATGTACAAGACAATACCGCAGAAAAACAGTTTGAACAATTAGAAAATATGATTAATATAGTTAGAAATTAACGAAATGGGTGCCGTCTATGGAGTGGCTCAATTACCATCATCTATTCTATTTTTGGACAGTGATGCGCGCAGGCAGCCTTACTGCTGCCTGCGCCCGCCTCAGCCTGGCACCGTCAACGGTCAGCGCCCAATTGGGGCGGCTTGAAGAGACGATGGGGGGTAAGCTCTTTCGGCGGGTAGGCCGCAATCTGGAGCCCACCGACCTGGGCCACCTGGTTTACCGCTATGCCGATGAGATATTTTCCTTGGGCCGGGAGATGATGGATACCGTCCGAGGTCGGCCGCTGGCCGGTCCATTGTCTCTCAAGGCAGGGATAGTGGATGTTTTGCCCAAATTTATTGTCCGCCGGCTTTTGGAGCCAGCCTTGCAACTGCCGGAACGGATAAGGCTGGTTTGCCTTGAGGATAAGGAGGACGCCCTGCTGGCTGAACTGGCAATGCATACGCTCGATGTGGTGCTGAGTGATTCACCCCTGCGCGCCGGCTTGAGCGTCAAGGCTTACAGCCATCTGCTAGGTGAGTGCGGTATCACCTTTTTTGCGGTGGAGACCCTGGCTAGTCGGTTGCAGGCTGATTTTCCCCGCTCACTCCACGAAACGCCCATGCTGCTGCCGATGGAGATGACGGCCCTCAGAGGAGCGCTGGACAGATGGTTTGCTTCTCTCGGTATCAGGCCGGCGATTGCCGGTGAATTTGACGACAGCGCCCTGATTATGGTCTTTGGCCAGGAAGGAGACGGCGTCTTTGTGGCGCCCACGATCATTGAAAATGAGGTGCTGCGCCAGCATCAGGTACAGGTCGTCGGCCGGACCCAGGCGGTAAAGGAACGCTACTATGCCATCTCGGTCGAGCGGGTCATTAAGCACCCGGCCGTGGCGGCAATTTTCGAGGCGGCCAGACACAATCTTTTTGTGATGAAGTAACAGATAGGTTGCCAGGTTCTTCCATACCGCTATCCTGTGTTACTTTGATACCGTAAATCTCAAGACCCGTGATACAGATGGTCAGCCAGAAGATCCCGCCGGCGAAACCGGCGGCCACATCGCTGAAATAGTGCACCTGCAGATAGATCCGGCTGAAGCCGATGGCCAGCGCCAGGAAGGCCGCGGCCGCCATGAAGAATGCCTGCAGCCGCCAGGCACGCACCGCCTTGACCAGAAAATAGGCGGCCATGCCGTAAAAGATCACGGACATCATGGCATGACCGCTGGGGAAGCTCCAGCCGCCTGCCTGGATAAGCGAAGTGGCGCTAAGTGGTCGTGGCCGGTGGACCGCCGCCTTCAAAACAGCAACCAGACAGTTGCCGCCAGCAATGGCCGCGACCAGGCAAAGCGCCCGGTCAAACCTCCTGACCGCCAGCAGATATGCGGCAAGAGAGAAGCTGCCGATAGTGATTGCAACGCTACCGCCAAGGCTGGTTAAAAACTCCAGTGTCCTGGTTGCCAGCGGCGATCGGAAGTAGAGAATATGGCTGACCACCCATTGGTCGATGGCCACCAATGGATCGCCGGTAAGCACGTCCTCTGTGATCTTGCCGAAGATCAAGATAAAAATTGCGCTGGTCATAAACCCGACTGTCAGGTGGATACCGAGATATGTCCGGGGCGAAAGCCGGTTGACGAGAAAGACGACCAGGGCCGGATGGCGCTGTTGAAATTTCACGACCGCCGGCGACAAGGCGATCCCTTTGAACCACGCAAGAATATCTTCCCGATTCGCGGCGAGCAGCCGGTAAAGGTTGCCGAACCCGGCGAGAACGGCGAACGCGAACAGAACAAAGACCCCTGCCCTGCCAGACCATTTCTCGATCAGCTGCCAGCTCTGCCCGAAAAAATAACCGAGGATGGTAAAGGTTATGGCCCAGAGGATGCCGCCTGACGCGTTAAATAAAAAAAATCTGCGGTAGGGCATGGCGGCCATGCCGGCCACAAAGGGCGCCATGGCCCGGAGCAGGCCAACGAATCTGCCCCAGAAGATGGTTTTGCCGCCATGTGCCTTAAAGTAGGCATCCGTCTTCAGCAGATGTTTGCGCTTGAAAAGAAACAACCTATCGTGCCGCGCAAACCAGTCCCGACCGATCGACTTGCCCAGGCTGTAGCCGACGCTGTCGCCAAGTACAGCGCCCAGGGCGATGACGACAATGCAGTTCCCCAGTTCGAGATAGCCGTTGGCCGACAGAAAACCAGCCAAGACAACGATGCTTTCCCCAGGGACAAGCAGACCCATGAAGGCGGAGCTTTCCAGAAAGGCGGCAAGAAAAATGGCCAGATAGCCCCAATGCCCCAGCATGCTTATGGCGTTCAATATTCTTTCCAGCATGGCTTACCAGATTTTTTTGACAAACCCTCAAAAATGACCCGGAGCTTTGCACAGGGCTGGTCGGCGTCACGCACCTTGGCGCGGCAGGCTGATGGTGACGGTGCAACCCCGCTCCGGGTTGTTGGCGGCCGCCACCCTGCCGCCCATGGCTGCCGCCAGCCTTTTGACCAGGGCCAAACCGATGCCGGTGCCCTGGGTTCGCCGGGTAAGGGAGTTGTCCTCCCGGTAGAAATCGTCAAAGATTTTCTTCAGGGCATGGCGGCTGATGCCGGGACCTGTATCACTGAATTCCAGAACAGTCTGTTTCAAGTCCTGCCGGACCCGCAACGTGATCGACCGTCCCTGCCCGTCGCGGCCGAACTTCATGCTGTTGTCCAGCAGATTGATCAGAATCTGGACCATGGCCTCACGGTCATAGGAAAACGGCGCAATGTCCGCCTGCTCCACCTTATACTCAAAACCCTCCTGCCTGAGCTTTTCCGCCATGATGTTTTTCACCTCTTGGTGCACATCATCCAGGGTGCCGGCCTGCATGACCAGAGGCCGCTGCCGCCGCTCCAGCCGCGAGAATTCCAGCACGTTGTTGATCAGCCGGGTGAGCCGCCCGGTTTCGGATTCGAGGATGCGGTAGTAATCCTGCTCCCGCTCCCGGCTGCCGGCAATGCCCTGCTCCAGCATCTCGATGTACATGCGGATGGTGGTGAGCGGCGTCTTCAGTTCGTGGGTGACCGACGAGACAAAACCAGTACGCCGCTCGGACAGATCGACCACCACCCGGGCGCTCTGGTAAATGGCGAACAGCCCCAGAAACACGACGCCGGCCAGCACAACCATCATGACCTGCAGGGTGAGACGGCCGGGAGACGGCGGGATATTCTGGCAATTAAGACTGGCCTGCAAAAAAGAAAAGGGCCGAGGAAAAACCCGGCTTGCCGTAAACACCGGCGCCGAAACCGTGGCCCCCGCCGTCTGGCTGATCCCGCCGCCGTCTGGGGCGCCGACGCTCAACCGCAGGCTGGTAAAAACGGCCAGCGGCTGGTCGCGAAAATAGCCGGTCAGCAAGTGGTCAAGAAATTCCTGGATCTTGATAACGAGTCCCTGCCGATAGATAACATTGCCGACAATCACCCGGCGAAACAGGAAAAGATGTTGTTCATCCAACAGAACCGCCTGCAGAGGGGCGACCTCCGCCTGGAAGACTTCCGGCGTTGTCGGCTTGTCCGCCGCCTTCTCCTTGACCGCATCATCGTCGTCGGACCGGGCGCGGTCCGCCAGTCCTTTCTCTCTGGTCAGGCCGGCAACGGTCGAATCGATCACACCAAAGCCACCGGTCGCCGACCCGGATATTGCCGCCGACGGCATCTCGGCCTTGGCAGCCAGGCGATTCTGCTCGGGGGCCGAGGCCTGCGGTTCCGCAATCTTGCGGGCCTGGGCCGGAGAGATTTCCTCAAGCCGCTCCACCTCCTGACCGAGCCGCGCCTTCTGCTTGGCAGCCGGTGCCGCTCGAAAATACTTCGAGACCAGTCCGTCTTTTTTTTCCAAGACCGTTGCCGGCTGGACGACTGCCTCGGGTTCGATCGCCTCCACCTTTTTAGTCCGCTGTCGGTTGAACAAACTGTTCATAGTCCGCAGTTCATCCAAAAGGACCGCCTGGGACGAAGATGGTTCGACGTTTTCCAGATGCGGCGTCTGCATGGCGCCGTCCGGGCCGTTCTGGAAGTAACCCAAGATGAATTTTTCAGATGGCGTCCGGGAAAGCGGCGACGGTTTACCCGCAGCCTGGCCCGCCTGCTGACCGGGCAGCAGGACCAAGGGAGCATATTCATCCAGAGCCCGCGCCTCCTCGCGCCGTACCAGATCCGCCAGCTCGCCTTCCAACCGGTCAAAAAGGGTCTCAGAAAAATAGCGGAGTTCGGCCTCCTCTTCCTGCTCCAGACTGCGAAAGGTGTGCAGGACAAAATAGGCCAAGGGCACGATCAGGGCCAGGCAAAAGATGATGATAAAAATCCTGAGCCGTTTCATACATCCAGCTCCAAACGATAGCCCTCGCCGCGCACCGTGACAATAAAGGAGGCGTCGCCGATCAGGGACTGAATCTTCTTTCTGAGCTTCAGGATATGGATATCAACGGTGCGGGTTTCAAGATCAGTGACCGCGTAATGCCAGACGTTTTTCAACAGTTCCTGTTTGGAGACAATCCGCTGGCGATGCTGGGCAAGGTAGCTGATGATTTCCATCTCACGGCGGGTAAGCTCGATTACGTGGCCGGCCGCCTCGGCCCGCAGGTTTGAAGCGTCAAAACAAATGGTGCCGACCGTGAGCGGCTGATCGCTGGCCAGCCGGCCGCAGCGTCGCAGAATCGCCTCTACCCGGACCAGCAGCTCCCGAATGGAAAAAGGCTTGGCCACGTAGTCGTCAGCGCCGGCCGTAAAACCGGTAAGCACGTCATCTTCCGCACCCTTGGCGGTCAGCATGATAATTGCCTGGCCCGGCCGCTCTCGGCGCAACTCCCGGCAGATGACAAAACCGTCCATGGTCGGCAGCATAACATCGAGGATCACCAGGTCGAAAACGCAAGCCAGGGCGCGGGCCAGCCCCTCCCCGCCGTCAGCCGCGCCTTCCGCCTCATAGCCGTTGAAGACCAGCACGTCGAGCAGGCCGCGGCGGATTGCCGGGTCATCCTCCACCACCAGAATTTTCGCCTTGGGTATCTGCGCCATATTTACCTTTTCCCTGCAGCCTTCAGCCTCGTCACCTTCAGTTACAAAATATACCGGATGGCGCGGGAAGCGAAAGCAAAACTTATGTAAAAAAACAGCCTGATTTTTTTGCACTTCTTTGAATTGTCTTCTACGGGCGGCGAGCTACCATGAAGGCGAAAGCGCAGCATCTTCACAACATGGAAAAATCTGAACAAGGAGGACCATCATGAACCGCACCGCAGTAAAAACCCTGTTGACCATCTGTTGTCTGATCATTGTCACCTGTACGGCCATGGCCATTGCCAGCCGGCCGCCGGCACCCACGCCCTTGCCCGTGCCGACGCCCATACCAACGGGCAAGGGCATCGTCACCCTGAACGGCCAGCTTACCCAGGATAAAATCTTCATAAACGGCGACGGCACCGTGTCGGTAGCTCTCACCATGACCGCGGCCGATACCGACGCCGCCCGGCCAGATATGGCCCGCAACGTCGACCTGGTGGTGGTTCTCGACCGCAGCGGCTCCATGCAGGGCCAGAAGATCGAGGACGCCCGGCGGGCCATTCACCAACTGCTCGCCGATCTTACCCCAGCCGACCGCTTTGCCTTGGTCAGCTACAGCGTTGATGTCCGGCGCGATGCCGGCCTCATGCCGGTAACCCCGGCAAACCGCAATCTGCTGCAGGCCGCGGTCAACAATATCAGCGCCGACAACGGCACCAACCTCGGAGCCGGCCTGCAGGAGGGTCTGGCCATTCTCGAACAGCGAGCGGCCAGCGGCAACGCCGGCCGGCTCATTATCATCTCCGACGGCCTGGCCAACCACGGCGTCACCGAGCCGACCGCTTTAGCCGCCATGGCCGGCCGGGCCGTGGCCAACGGCTCCGTGGTCAGCGCGGTAGGCGTCGGTCTTGACTTCAACGAATATCTGATGACCGCCATTGCCGACCAGGGAACCGGCCGTTATTATTACCTGGAAGACGCGGCCGGCTTTGCCAGGGTCTTTAAGGATGAATGCCGGAAATCAAGGATAGCGGCGGCGACCGGCCTGGAAATTTTAATCCCACTGCATGACGGCATCACCCTGAAGGACGCGGCCGGCTATCCGGTTACCGTGCAGAACAATCAGGCCATTTTCAGGCCGGGCGACCTGCCGGCCGGCCAGTCCCGCAAACTGTTCCTCACCTTCCAGGTTCCGACCCACAGCCCGAAGTCCTATGCAATCAACGGCATCAGCCTGCGCTACCGATATAATGGCCAACCGTACGCCGCCGCTTTAACCGAACCGCTGCAGGTGACCTGCGTCAGTAACAAAGACGAGGCACTGGCCTCGATCAATAAGCCGGAGATGGAGAACAAGGTGCTGCAGGACGATTACAACCGGCTGCGCGACGAGGTTGCCCAGTCGATCAATAAAGGCGACCAACAGGACGCCATGTCCAAAATCGAAAAATTCCGGGCCGACAAAAAAGAACTGAACAGCGTGGTCGGCTCCGGGCGGATCGCCGAAAGCCTGGACAAGGATCTCCCGGCCCTGGTGGAGCGCGTCAAGGAAACTTTTGCCGGCGCGCCAGCGGCGGTGGCAACCAAACAGAAACAGAGCGCCAAGGAACTCCAGTATAAGGCCTACGAAGGCCGACGCCAGTAGCCGGGGCGCGCATGGGTTTCGATAAAAAACAATCCAGCTGCATGAAAGTGTGGCCACGAGAAACAAACACGACCGAGGAGGACACAATGAGCATCATGACACGCTTTGTACGGCTTTGGAAGGCAGACGTTCACGGGGTAATGGATCAGATGGAGGACCGGCAGCTGCTGCTGCGGCAGAATCTGCGGGAGATGGAAGAAGAACTGGAGCGGCAGGCCGCCCTTTTCGGCCGGATGAGCGCGGCCCGGGACCGAGCCCGGCAGGAGGGCGAAAAAAACGCCAAGGAAAGCGCGCGGCTTACCAGGGACATCGACACGGCCGTGCAGAAGGACAAAGAGGAAATCGCCCGGCAGTTGATCAGAAAACGGCTGCTGCTTGACAAACACCTGGTTGAGCTGCAGAGACATCTGGAGGAGATGGACAAAAAGATCGTGACCCTGACCGAGCACCTGGCCGAACGGCAACGACAGTATGAGGAGATCCGGCTGCGCTCCGCCTGTTATCTGCGGGAGCAGGCGATCGAGGCCGGCCAGCATGACGTGCCCTTTCCGCTTCGGCCCGATCTTGGCGTGACCGACGAGGAGGTGGAACTGGAACTGCTCAAAAGAAAGGACAGCGTTGTCCCCAACCAGGGAGGGCCCACGTCATGAAAAGCACGCAGCATGCGGTACGTTTGACCATTTCCTTCGGGCTGGCGGCCGGCATCCTGTTCGGGCCGCTTCATTACCTGCTCACCATCTTCATCGGCCATTATCAGGCCATGGGTCTGGTACTGGGTCTCTGCCTGGGCGGCTACGGACTGCTGCTCACCGCCTGGGGTAGAAAAAATCCGGCTATCACCCTGTTGCCGGCCCTGCTGCCGGTTCTGGCTGTAACCGTCGGCCTCCCCCTCGACACCTTCCTGCTGTTGGCCCTGGCCATCCTGGCCTGGATGCGGAGCGGTCTCTGCTTCCCACGCTCCCTGCCGGCGGCCATCGGCATCGAGCTGCTGCTCTGCGGCGGTGGGGTCCTGCTTGTCCGGCAGTTCGTACCCTTTCCGACATACAGCGCCGCCACCACCGCCGTGGCCATCTGGCTATTTTTTCTGGTGCAGTCCCTCTATTTCGTGCTGTTCGCCCCGCCGGACCCGGCTGATGCGCCGCCTCCGGACCCGTTCGCCCGAGCCTGCCGGCAGGCTGAAAAAATTCTGGCCGGCGAGCCGGAATAAAAAAAGCGGCGTTCTCATTTTTTTTGGGAACGCCGACTGTCACCGCTCACCGAGTATGGGAAATACGTGTTGTCGTAACCCTCGAACTGTAAGTGTTCAGCAGTGCCGCAGATGCGCGAAAGAGGCCTGCGAACTATAGCCCGCCTATGTAAGCAGGGCGAGATCCCCCGCAAGGGGGGATAAACTCCGCAGATGTGGTGCTGCTGAACGCTTACAGGAAATCAGCTATGTTCGCGGGTCTTAAGAAAGGTAATCTCGGGCCACTGCTCCATGGTCCGGTTCAGGCGCCAGTCGCCGGAGGCCAGATAGGCGAGATGCCCCTCGGCGTCCTCGGCAAGACTCGCCTGAAAATTCTTCCTGAACTCATCAAGTTTCTTGCGGTCGTCGCAAACGATCCAACGGGCCGCGCCGTAGTCGGCCGCCTCGAAAATCACCTCGGCGCCGTACTCGTCCCTGAGCCGGGCCTGGGTCACGTCAAACTGCAGGACACCAACCGCGCCCAGGATGTAGTCGCTGCCCATGAGCGGCTTAAAAGCCTGCACCGCACCCTCCTCCGCCAGTTGGATCAGCCCCTTGTGCAGCTGCTTGGCCTTGAGCGGACTCTTCAAAAGAACCCGGCGGAAATGCTCGGGCGCAAAATTTGGAATACCGGTGAACTTGAGTTCCTCTTTTTCGGTGAAGGTGTCGCCGATCTTGATGGTGCCATGGTTGTGCAGCCCGATAATATCGCCAGGATAGGCCTCATCAACATTGGTCCGATCCTGGGCCATGAAGATGATGGCGTTGGCCAGGGAGATATCCTTGCCGAGCCGGTGATGGCGAACCTTCATGCCGGGAGTGTAGCGGCCGGAACATATCCTAAGAAAGGCGATCCGGTCGCGGTGCGCCGGATTCATGTTGGCCTGGATCTTGAACACGAAACCGGAAAAGGCTTCTTCGTCCGGCGCGACCTGACGGGTGGTGGTCGCCTGGGGACCGGGGGCCGGCGCCAGTTCCACAAAGGCCTCCAGCAGTTCCTTCACCCCGAAGTTGTTGATGGCGCTGCCGAAAAAAACCGGGGTCTGGTTGGCCTTCAGGAAATGGTCGTAGTCAAAAGGGTTGGCCGCGCCCTCCAGGAGTTCGATATCGGTGCGCAGTTCGACCGCCTGGCTGCCGAGCAGTTCGTCCAGTTGCGGATCGTTGAGATCGTGGATCACCAGCCGTTCCTGGTCCCGGGTTGCCTGGCCGGGGACAAAAAGCTGCAGTTCCTTGCGAAAGATGTTGTAGACGCCCTTGAACCGTTTGCCCATGCCAATGGGCCAGGAAAGGGGCGCGCATTCAATCTGCAGCTTCTCTTCGATATCGGCCAGGATATCCAGGGGCGCCAGGCCTTCCCGGTCCAGCTTGTTGATAAAGGTGATCACCGGTGTGTTGCGCATCCGGCAGACCTCCATCAGCTTCATGGTCTGACTCTCAACGCCCTTGCCGCTGTCGATCACCATCAGGGCGCTGTCCACCGCGGTCAGCACCCGGTAGGTATCCTCGGAAAAATCCTGATGGCCGGGCGTGTCCAGCAGGTTAATCTCAAAGTCACGGTAATTGAACTTCATGACCGACGAGGTCACCGATATGCCGCGCTCCTTCTCAATGGCCATCCAGTCGCTGGTCGCGTGACGGGCCGCCTTGCGGGCCTTGACCGCCCCGGCCAGCTGGATGGCGCCGCCAAAGAGCAGCAGTTTTTCAGTCAATGTGGTCTTGCCGGCGTCCGGATGACTGATGATCCCGAATGTCCGGCGTTTTTCTATTTCTTTTTTATACTGGTTGCTCACGTTTGCCAATTCCCCTTGCTCTGCTGATAATAACGAAAAAAAGCGGGCGCAAAGGCCCGCTCAACGATCCTGAATGAGCAGCGCAGGTTTGGCGTCGGCTCGATTCTGGGTCAATGGCCCAGCTGCATGGGGCCAATCTTTATTATTATACCAAAAAATAATAAAATAACCAGCCATGAATCCTGTACACCTGAAAGCCGCTGGACCAACGGCGCCGGCAATATGACCCCGGCAAAAACGACTGCAGACAAAAAAATGTTTCATTCCTGTGCAATTATTCGTAATGTTACTTGCTGATAAGAAACCTTCTCCCTGCATCAGTTCGAGACATGACTGACCCATGAAACGATTTCTACTGCCGGCATTCATCGCTATTTTAATCGTTCTCAACCTTCTGGTGGCGCCGGTCCGGGGTTCTGATCCACCCATTTCCCATTATACCGTTGTAATCTGGTCGTTTCAGACCAAAGACGGCGCCCTGCGGGAATTCGATGCAATGGTTGATAACGTGCCGCCGGACAAAAGAGGTCAGTTGCGGATTGAACTGACCAGAGATGGATATTCCCTGCGGATCGGCAAGTTCCCGCTGATGAAACAGGCGGAGGCGCTGCTTCAGGATGTGATCGGTCAATTTCCGACCGCCAGGGTTATGCGTTCCAGCAGCTCCGAAGAAAATATCGTAAAAATCTATAAATTACCAGCCGAAGAAACGGTCGTGATCTCAGCGCCGGAACCGTCTCCAGAACAGCCCCCTGTCGAGACAACGCTGGCGGTGGCTCCGACTCCACCAACAAAACCGACCCCGACAATCAGCCACGAAGAACCACGGCAGGAAATCAGCCCCGAACCAAGCGGGCGGCCAGCAACCATTCCAACCGCGCCGGCGGTCAAGCCGGCCGCGTCGATGCAGCCCAAGGAACCGACTCCGCTACCCGCGCCGGCGATCATGAAAAAACAAGAAATCAGTCGTGGAGAGGCGGCAAAACCTGCCGATGCAACCCTGCCGCTCGTGTCGCAGGCGGAATTCTGGCCCGATCCCGACCGGGAATACTATACCGTGCAGGTAGCCAGTTTTGAAAAAGCAGCTCCCGCCCAAAAAAAATACGCGGAGCTTGAGTGGCAGTTGCAGGCCAGGCAACGCGCCTATCTGCGGCTGGAAAAAATCAAGGGCTATTACGCTCTGCGGGTAGGCCGGTTCGACACGGAACAGCCGGCCAGCGAGCTTCTGGCGGCGCTCAAAGACACCTATCCGACCGCCCAGGTAAAGAAGGCTTTTATCCTAAAAAACCGCATCCACAGAATCTACCCGTATCCTCAGGATCTGCCGCTGGCTGATTGACCGTAAAGCAAACACATTGACAGGCGAGAGCCTGGCGGCTCGCGGAAGATTCAGGTTGCCTGGTCGTCGTGAATTGCCTTTATCTCGTGGATGTTCTCGACAAAGCTGTCCACCAGTTGCGGGTCGAAATGACGGCCCCTTTCCTTCTGGAGTTCAAGCACGGCGTCATCCAGGGGCCAGGCGCGCTTGTAGGGCCGCTCCGAGGTGAGGGCATCAAAGACATCGCAGATAGCCGAGACGCGACCGGACAGCGGAATGCCTTTGCCGGACAATCCCCGAGGGTAACCTGACCCGTCCCATTTTTCATGATGGTTAAGGGCGATGCTGCGGGCGGTCCGCATCAGATCCGAGTTATGCCCGGCCAGCAGTTTGGCGCCGATTACGCAATGGCCTTTCATCAATTCAAACTCATCCGCATCCAAGGGCCCCGGCTTGAGAAGGATGCTGTCGGTGATGCCGATCTTGCCCACATCATGCATGGGTGCGGCATGGAAAAGGAGGTCGCTGGCGTTTTTCCTCATGCCGGCGGCCACGCCCAGCATCGCGCAGTAGCGGCTCATCTTGGTGATATGATCGCCGGTCTTCTGATCGCGGCACTCGGCAGCCCGCGCCAGGCGCTGCACCACCTCAAGCTGGGCTGCCCGCAACTCCCGGGTTCGATCCCGCACCAGAACCTCAAGATGATGCCGGTGGCGGCGAAGCTCTTTTTCCACCCGCGCCAGTTCTTCCTCGGCCTGCATCTCCTTGGTAACATCGATAAGCATGCCTAACGACAAGCATATCCGGTCATCGACGAACAGCTCGACGGTCGCCTGATCCTTGAGCCAATGGAGATTACCAGTGGGCGCGGCTATTTTGTAGATGGCCTCAACCTGCCCGCTGTTCCTGCCCTCGTTGCGTAGCTGGTCTCGCCGACGGCTGAGTTGCCTGTGATCAAGGATCTTCTTGCCGACCCTTTTGCGGGCGCGCTGGTCACTGTATATGCAGCGGCCAATAATAGCTTTTTGGAGATGTTCGGCAAGATCGGCGCCGTAACAGTCAAGCAGATCGCGCAGACCGCGGCCGGCAAACTCATACCAGATGGCAGGATCGTCCTCGCGCCAGGCGGAGATATAGGGAATGGGCGCGCAGGCAAACTGTTCGAGGGCGTGGAAGTGACAAATGGCTTCCAGGACCCGGGCCTTGAGTCTGTCGCTGAAATTTCCGGAGAGGATCCGGCCGCTGTAATGCCCTAAGGCTGGAATCTGTTTCATGTCACGTACAATGTAGTTCTCTCGCGCCGGCCCACTCGTCAACAGGACCGGCCCACTCTTATTACAGAGTCACTTAACCAACTGTCAATCAAAAATATTACCGGAGCACCCGGCCGGCGACCAAAAAAAACAACCCGAACCGCGTTATTGTTTGCTGGCCTGCGAAAAAGGCATCGGTTCGCTGTTTCGCGCAAATTCGCCGGAAGGCCTCGTTAGTTCAACCGGCAGAATGACATAACATGCCGACACAAAAATATATTTCTTGAAAAACAAATAAACGCTTTCCGGAAAATGTCATCATGCCAAAATGGAGTAGCCGGGGGATTCCGCTTTTTTTACCAGCGCCCGGAAATCAAGGCATCATAACGCCTTGATTTTGTTATTCTGGAAAAACTCACGCAAAAAAAATGCACCCCCAGAAACACCCCAAACCTAGCACTTCCTGACAAAGCTTTTTTTAACCCCAGCAAGGCTTTCCGGTCGATATTACTAGGTCGGCCCTAGTACTCGTACTATTGTTTTTAGTGCTTGATATTCCGGTAGATATCTGGTTAACAAGCCAAAGAAACGGCCAGGAATCCTTTGGCCGGTTTTTGTCAGGCCCGTCTGAAATGGAACAGGAAGCAATCCGTTGCTCCGAGCGTCGCGGACGACAACCGGGTAGTTTATAAGACACAGGGTGAAGCTTCCTTGGCAAACACGCTCAATGGAATGGAGGGTTGCCCATGAATTCTTTTTTTCTCCTGACCGCGCAGATCATCCAAAATCGAAAACCACTTCGCACTTCCCTGGCCGTAATTCTCGTTTGCTGGTTTTTTGCCAGTCTCGCATGCGCCGGCACAATTGAATCGCGGGGTCTGTACAGACACCTCACCAGTAGCGATTGCCAGGACTTCGATTATGCTCTTCCTATTTCGGGAGGAGGAAAGGCTTACACTACCGACTACTGTGTCAGTCAGCTATCAGAGATCGACGATGCGGCTCACAATCAGACGTTTCGGCACACTTACATTAATCCAAGCGGCAGAATCGTTGCGACTTCTAGCCAAACATATAACGCTGACACAGACTGTTGGGCGATTGATTGGTATGGTAATTGGTGCGGAAATCCCAGCAGGCCAGAATTAGAGAGTATGTACTGGGAGTCGCGCCAATTAGTTCTTTATGGCGAACCAGGCATATGGACTGTCGAGCTTTATAACGGGGACCAGTTGGTTCATACCGATAACTTTGAACTTATCCCCTTCAAAATCGAGGCAGCATCCGGCCAGAAGCAAACCATCCCCGTCAATTCAACGTCACCGGAAGCTCTTCGAGTTAAAATCTCGAATCCCTATGCGGATACCATCCCAGCGAATATCCCTGTCCAATTCTCCCTCATTGCTAAGCCTAAAGGCGTTAAAGAAGTTGTCGGTCTGACAGCAAATTATTCAGATCCTCCATCTAGAAAAGGCGTGAATGCGCTAACAGTATACACAGACTCAGAAGGATTTGCGCAAGTGTATCTCGAGGTTGGAAGTAAAACCGGAGCATATACTGTTCAAGCAACATCTGCTGCGGCTGCGAATTCCCCTCCCGTTTCGTTTGTTATAAACGTCACGACGGCTGACCCGTTAGCCGGCCTTGTTCCTCAAAAAAATTTCGGAATCAATCCGGACGGCAGCACACCCTGCGTAGCAAACCCGATTAACGCCGCAACCGGCAACAAGATGCAGTCAGAAACGGACTATCAGGGGGCAGGACCTTTCCCGCTCATTTTTCAGCGCTCCTATAATAGTCTGAACGTTGAAACCACAACAATCGGCAGCAACTGGCGACACAGCTACGAAAGATCGATAACCGCTGCCAGGGAAGGGAAAGGAAAAAACGCAAAACAGGTCGCCACTGCCCATCGGCCGGACGGCAAAGAATATAAATTCGTCCAAAATGGCAGTGAATGGGTGCCCGACCCGGACGTGACAGACAAGCTGGCGCAAACTTCCACTGGCTGGAGCTATTTGAACTCGAGCAATATTATGGAAGAGTACGACAATGCCGGCCAGTTGGTTATGCTGACAAACCTGCAGGGATTATACCAAACTCTGGAATATGATCCGAACGGCCGGCTGGTAAGCGTACAGGATCAATTCGGCAGAGCCCTGTCCTTTACCTATAATACCTCCGGCCGGATCGGCTCAATAACCGATCCTGCTGCCGGACAATATTCCTTTGCCTATAATGCGGGCGGCAATCTGCAGAGCGTTACCTATCCGGATTTGTCCAGCCGTGTGTATCTGTACGAAAACACGGCCTATCCCCATGCGCTGACCGGAATTGTCGATGAAAATAATGTACGGTATGCTACCTGGAAATACGACGCCAAGGGGCGGGCAATTGCAAGCAGCCATGCGGGGGAGGCAGACATATACGCTCTGGCATACTTTGCCGATCCGGTCACGGCGGTAACAGAGCCGTCAGGCATCGTCCGGCGGCGAGGCTACGAAGTCGTCCAGGGTGTTGCAAAAAAAACAACCTTGGACAATGGCTGCCAAACGTGCGGCTCTGACAGTAGCAACATCACCTATGACACGGCCACGGGGTTTATAACGAGCCGTACCGATTTTAACGGAAACAGAACCGAATACATTATCAATGCCCGTGGTCTTGAAGAGAGCCGCACTGAAGGAGCCGGCTCCCCGGAAGCCAGGACAATCACCACCGCATGGCACCCTGATTATCGTCTGCCCGTGCTGGTTACGGAATCTGACAAAGAAACACGGCTCGATTATGCCGGCGGCAAATTAATCAAAAAGACGGAAAAGGACCGCAAGACCGGAGAGGTTCGCGCCTGGTCATACACATACAATGCCATAGGCCTATTGGAAACAGCCGATGGCCCCAGGACCGATCTGATCGATGTCACGAGATTTAATTATGACACCCAGGGCAACCTGCAATTCATGATCAATCCGCTGAATCAGACCGTTACTCTTCCCTTGTACAATGAGAACGGTCAGCCTCTCCGCGTTGTTGACCCAAACGGTCTGATCACGGATATCACCTACAATTCCCGAAGGCTTGTTAAGTCTATCACGACAGGAGGAGAGCAAACGGCATACGAATATGATTCTGTCGGGAATCTGCGAAAGGTCTCTTTTCCTGACGGCGTCGGCTATCTGACATACCAGTATGATGACGCCCACCGGCGGATTGGCCTGTCTGACCAGCTCGGCAACCGGATCAAATACACGTTAACTGCCAACGGTGACATAACAAAAGAAGAAGCCCTTGACCCGGGCGGCGTCTTGGCCCGCAGCCGTTCCTACGTCTATAATCAGCTTGGCAGGCTTGTTCAGGAAATAAACGCGGCCGGACTAGCGGTCAAAAAATATGATTATTATGGCCAGGGGAACCTGAAAAGCACCACCGATGCCTTTGCCAACACAACCAATTACCATTTCGATGCCCTGAACCGGCTCGTTGCCGTGGTCGATCCGCTCACCAAGACAACCGGCTACAGCTACGACGGGCAGGACAGCCTGCAACAGGTGGTCGATCCAAACAACGTAAGCACCTTCTACACGAACAACGGCTTTGGCGAAGTGTTGACGGAAGACAGTCCGGATAGTGGTTTTACAACCTACACCTATGACCAGGCCGGCAACGTTGCCGCAATAACAGATGCGAACAGTAAATCGACAATCTTTACTTACGACGCGCTCAATCGCGTTGTATCTGCGACCCATGCCGATGGTTCCGTTACCACGTACCTCTATGATTCAGAAGGAAATGCCAGCGGCAGGCTGGTTGAGATAAACGACCAGGCCGGCCGTACGCTCTGGGTGTATGACCAGCACGGCAGAGTTGTTGGAAAAAGCCAAACCGTTGCCGGAGTAACCTTAAAAATTGGTTATCGGTACGATGAATCTGGTAGAATGGTTGCCATGACATACCCGTCGGGCGCCCAGATCGGCTATGTCTATGCAAACGGGCAACTGGCGGGCTTGACCCTGAATGGCCAACCCTTGCTGACAAACGTGAGCTATGAGCCCTTTGGCCCTGTTGCCGGCTGGACTTGGGCGAACAACCAGCACCAGTCGTACCAGCATGACCTGGATGGTTATCTGGCCAGGCACTCCTACGGAGCAGGCCTGCGGTCGTTGGGGTATGATGAGAATGGCCGAGTGAGGAGTTCGCAGGATTCGTTCCAGAATCTCCTGTATCAATATAATGCCGTTGGCCGGCTCGAAACCGTGACCGGGGGCCAGCCCAATCAGACCTATCGTTATGATGCCAATGGCAACCGCAAGGAACTTGTCGAGGACGCATCAGTCTATGCGTACACCTTCGAGAATGGTTCGAATAGAATCGCGTCCATCTCCGGCCCGGCCCCGGAAAATTTCACACATGATGCGGCGGGCAACCGGAAAAGTGACGGGAGCCATGTTTATAGCTATGATGCGGGCAACAGATTGTCCAATGTTGACAATGTTGCGTATGCAACAAATGCATTAAACCTGCGAGTCGCAAAACAGGCGCCTGCCACAACCGTTCTTTTCGTCTATGATGAACAAGGGCGGCTACGAGGCGAATACGATTCTTCCGGCGCGGCAATCCAGGAGACGATCTATCTGGATGATATCCCGGTGGCAACATTGACCGGCGGGCATGTTTACTATATCCAGGCCGACCATCTGAATTCACCGCGGATTATCATGGACACGGCCGGCAGAATCGTCTGGCACTGGATTTCAGATCCTTTCGGCACGGAGAGCCCCGATGAAAATCCTGACCTCAACGGCGTACGGTTTGTCTATAATCTCCGTTTCCCGGGCCAGTATTATGATGAGGAAACAGGGCTGCACTATAACTGGCACAGGTACTATGATCCGCTGATCGGTAGATACCTGACGCCAGATCCGATCGGACTGGAAGGCGGGGTTAATCTCTATTCATACGTTCAAAATAATCCGGTTAATCTGATAGACCCATGGGGATTATTTGATTCTTACACTCACAAACTGCTTACTTCTGGGGTGTTAGCGAAATATACAGCTTCCGAGAAAGTAGTTTCGAGAGTTAATCAAGGGAATGTGTTTGTTGATAGACCAGAAAATTTTAAAAACAATAATGAACATGGCATGAGAAATTTTTCCCAAAGCCGTGATGATGCTATGTTAGCCAGTTATAACTTCCAAAAAGCCAAGATGCGGGCCGCTATCGAAGCTGCGTCAAAATGTGATTTTGAAAAGGCGAATTTTGAGTTGGGTCAAGGGTTACATAGTGTACAAGATGAGATTGCACATGATTTTATATCATTGCCAGGGCACGGGAATCCTGAATACATTTATAGGGACGCATATAGCAAAACTGACAAATATTCACGAGCAAAGGTAGCTTCTGAAAAGTACGTAGAGAGATTTGTTAGAAATCTTGGTTATCACCCCTTTTGATTTTTCAGAAATCACTTCAACAGGACACGGGGACAATGTTTTATAAATTAATAGGGAATTATGCTCTTGGTTTAAGCGCCGTTGGTTTTAGCGTATATGTTTATTCATTTTTTATTCCAGGACCCAGGTCAATTATAATATTAGCACTTGAATTCAGCGCGATATCATGTCCAGTGGCTATCTGTGGCTTAATTTTTGACAAGGAAAAAAAAGCATCCGTTATATCTTTTCTTCTGGCGCTGTTTGTTATTGTATTTGCATATTGGATTGTACCGTCTGGAATTTTCTCAAAATAATAAAGAGGTAGACCTGAATCCGTGAGTGGAAGACGAAGGGGACGCTGCGGAAGACGAAGGAAGACGAAGGGGACGCTGGTTCTATAACAACTTACGGGAGAGCCAATAAGAAGGAGGAAGACGAAGGACGAAGGGGACGCTGGTTCTATAACAACTTACG
>Ga0208863_1000366_pt1 | contig 50699 bp, 34 predicted proteins | sample RifOxyD3_FD_184040 | JGI IMG/M metagenome (GOLD analysis project Ga0208863, IMG submission 184040) | Soil microbial communities from Rifle, Colorado - Rifle Oxygen_injection D3 (SPAdes) | ecosystem: Environmental > Terrestrial > Deep subsurface > Rock core/Sediment | place: Rifle, Colorado... | reverse complement strand
TGTCCATAAATACCTCCGTTGAAATCATGGCGACCACCTCCTTACAGGAAGATAATCACCGATTACATTTCATAGGTGGTACACTTTGCTTGACCATTTTTGGTACATTATTGCATGACCATTGACAGCGCGGGGGCGTGGATTGAAACGACATGGTCGAGCATGCAACCAGCGGGAAATACGTCGCCCCCCGCGCGGGGGCGTGGATTGAAACCACCACCGGCACCCTGACTCTCGCCGCCGGGAAAAGTCGCCCCCCGCGCGGGGGCGTGGATTGAAAGACCCTTGCCCGTTAAGACCATATTACACGCATTGCGTCGCCCCCCGCGCGGGGGCGTGGATTGAAACTGCTTGAAGCAGCATAAATGACAAACTGCTGAAAAGTCGCCCCCCGCGCGGGGGCGTGGATTGAAACACTCGCATTGCGCGTCTCCTTAAAAATCCCCCCGTCGCCCCCCGCGCGGGGGCGTGGATTGAAACCTGCTACGGCGGCAAGGGTTTGGGGTTTTTCGGTGTCGCCCCCCGCGCGGGGGCGTGGATTGAAACACCCCAAGGTTTAAGCGCTGCGGCGTGGATTACCGGGTCGCCCCCCGCGCGGGGGCGTGGATTGAAACTGGTAACAAGATAAGTATCTGAAAAAATCGGTTAGTCGCCCCCCGCGCGGGGGCGTGGATTGAAACATTGAGGCCTATATCCAGAACGGAGGCAACGCAGTCGCCCCCCGCGCGGGGGCGTGGATTGAAACTCCGCCATCATCATCAGCCCATGCAGGCGATACGTCGCCCCCCGCGCGGGGGCGTGGATTGAAACTTGTAAGCAGTCATCTTTTCGGTCTCCTCAGAGGTCGCCCCCCGCGCGGGGGCGTGGATTGAAACCTGCGGCCCTGAGCATAATACTTAAACCTCAACAGGTCGCCCCCCGCGCGGGGGCGTGGATTGAAACTTTTTGGATAAAGCGGCGGCCTTCTTTGGCTCAAGTCGCCCCCCGCGCGGGGGCGTGGATTGAAACTGGCCGAACGCCTCAGCCAGCGCCTGACCGCCGAGTCGCCCCCCGCGCGGGGGCGTGGATTGAAACACGCGGTCTTTTGTGGTCCCAAACGGGCGACCTCGTCGCCCCCCGCGCGGGGGCGTGGATTGAAACCCCTGTTACACGCTGGGCCTCATCACCATATAGCTGTCGCCCCCCGCGCGGGGGCGTGGATTGAAACTATGCCCGCTATAACGCCAGCCATATCATCCGGCGTCGCCCCCCGCGCGGGGGCGTGGATTGAAACGATGGCCGGCGGAATACCAACAGCCCGTTGCCGCTGTCGCCCCCCGCGCGGGGGCGTGGATTGAAACGCGTTTGAGAGTACGGGCGGTACGCTGGTGATCGTCGTCGCCCCCCGCGCGGGGGCGTGGATTGAAACTCCTTGGCAAAGGTCAGGTAGGCGTCTGAAATGTGTCGCCCCCCGCGCGGGGGCGTGGATTGAAACATGTTCAGCCCGTATCGCGCCGCTGATCTTTGCGGTCGCCCCCCGCGCGGGGGCGTGGATTGAAACTTGCATACGCTGTGTATGACACCCCCAGCGATTTGTCGCCCCCCGCGCGGGGGCGTGGATTGAAACACCTCGTCCTGCAGGTACATCATGCCCCGGATCAAGTCGCCCCCCGCGCGGGGGCGTGGATTGAAACATTGCCGGCCAGTTTGTACTGGCCGTAGAGCACCCGTCGCCCCCCGCGCGGGGGCGTGGATTGAAACGGCGATCCGCTGCATGTGATCGCCCACAACCTGAGTCGCCCCCCGCGCGGGGGCGTGGATTGAAACATCGCCCTGGTCGCCTTTCTTTTCGGACTGATCTGGTCGCCCCCCGCGCGGGGGCGTGGATTGAAACGGCTTGCCTGACTTGTTGGGCGCGCGAATCAGGGGTCGCCCCCCGCGCGGGGGCGTGGATTGAAACCAGGTGCAGCGCCGGAGAAAGTGCCGGGCAACATCGTCGCCCCCCGCGCGGGGGCGTGGATTGAAACTCCTGGGCGCCGAAGTTGAGGTCGATAAAGGGCCGTCGCCCCCCGCGCGGGGGCGTGGATTGAAACAGGCAGCCCTCGAAAAAGGCACCACCTTCGAGGCGGTCGCCCCCCGCGCGGGGGCGTGGATTGAAACAGGAGGTGACCCTCACTCTGGCTCTGGCCAACCTCGTCGCCCCCCGCGCGGGGGCGTGGATTGAAACAGCTTACCCACCCCCCATTTGCCCCCTATTATAGTCGCCCCCCGCGCGGGGGCGTGGATTGAAACAATTCCTCAAGGTTCATATCCGTAACTCCTTTTGGTCGCCCCCCGCGCGGGGGCGTGGATTGAAACAATTTAACCGCCAAGGCCATGGGCGTCACAACCCGGTCGCCCCCCGCGCGGGGGCGTGGATTGAAACTTCTCATGTGGGCTATCCGCAAGGTAATTAAGACGTCGCCCCCCGCGCGGGGGCGTGGATTGAAACGTTATAATATGTACCAGCGATGTATAAGTTTTTGGTCGCCCCCCGCGCGGGGGCGTGGATTGAAACCCTGTTGGTCTGGTCTCTACTCGTTGAGCCAAAAAGTCGCCCCCCGCGCGGGGGCGTGGATTGAAACATAATGAGGCAACGGCTTGATGCCGGATTTGCTTTGTCGCCCCCCGCGCGGGGGCGTGGATTGAAACATCCAATACGCCCTTACTCCGTGGGCTGTCTGTAGTCGCCCCCCGCGCGGGGGCGTGGATTGAAACAGGATTACTGCTGTGGCTGGGTACCCTAACTTGAGTCGCCCCCCGCGCGGGGGCGTGGATTGAAACATAAACAGCTTTGCAAGGATAGCGCGGCCAGCAGGGTCGCCCCCCGCGCGGGGGCGTGGATTGAAACATATCTCCCCCTCTTTTTTGTGGCAGTCCTTGCAAAGGTCGCCCCCCGCGCGGGGGCGTGGATTGAAACACCATGAAAACCTTTGGGCGGGCTGGCTCGAAGGGTCGCCCCCCGCGCGGGGGCGTGGATTGAAACTCGCCAAGTGTGTGTTATGGTTTTATCGGGAATGTCGCCCCCCGCGCGGGGGCGTGGATTGAAACATTTCCACCATCCATATCCAGTAATATTTGCTGTTGTCGCCCCCCGCGCGGGGGCGTGGATTGAAACCGATAAAACAGGGTTTGCACTGGCAGCAAACCAGGTCGCCCCCCGCGCGGGGGCGTGGATTGAAACACGCTTTACAAAAACGATGGCACGATTGTCGCCAACGTCGCCCCCCGCGCGGGGGCGTGGATTGAAACACGCATCCTCGACTGCGACTGCGGGGAAGCTGTTGTCGCCCCCCGCGCGGGGGCGTGGATTGAAACATAATCACCATCGGCAACGCCTCATTAACCGTGGGTCGCCCCCCGCGCGGGGGCGTGGATTGAAACTACCGTACATATTTTTTCTGATCCACCTCGTTCTGGTCGCCCCCCGCGCGGGGGCGTGGATTGAAACTTCTGCTGATCTGCCTGCTGCGCCTCAACTTTAAGGTCGCCCCCCGCGCGGGGGCGTGGATTGAAACTGGTCACCAAGGGCATGCGCTGGCTCAAGCGGGCGGTCGCCCCCCGCGCGGGGGCGTGGATTGAAACTGGTGCTCCGAAAACAGACGGCCTTAACCGTCCCGGTCGCCCCCCGCGCGGGGGCGTGGATTGAAACATCTGGCAAGGCACAACGAATGGCGGCACACGATGGTCGCCCCCCGCGCGGGGGCGTGGATTGAAACCGGCTGCCCGATGACCCGGCCGACAAACAGCGGCTGTCGCCCCCCGCGCGGGGGCGTGGATTGAAACTGGCCTACATCCTGGCCGATCCGACGGTGGTCGGCGTCGCCCCCCGCGCGGGGGCGTGGATTGAAACCATCAGGCGATAGCATTACTGAGGCTAGTTTAACGTCGCCCCCCGCGCGGGGGCGTGGATTGAAACAGTAACAAGCTCTGCCATTTTGCCGAGTGTCTGCTGTCGCCCCCCGCGCGGGGGCGTGGATTGAAACAACCATTCTCCGATCTTGTACCCGCCGTAAAAGGGTCGCCCCCCGCGCGGGGGCGTGGATTGAAACCAAGAGCCGACCGCGGAAGAAATAAAGGCCAGTGTCCCCCCCCGCGCGGGGGCGTGGATTGAAACTCGGTTTCAGCTTGCCAGATGTTGATCAGGGGGTGTCGCCCCCCGCGCGGGGGCGTGGATTGAAACAACCAGTGCGCTCAAGTCTGCAACTACCACGGTCAAGTCGCCCCCCGCGCGGAGATTAATAGGGACACTCCCCATTTGTTTTAAGGCCGACCTTTTCTTGGGCTTATAAGGGCTGTTGGAGCTGAAATTTCAACAAATCTACAAAACTCTCAGAACCAAATGGCCGACCGGTACGAGTCGCTCTGCGAATTGCATCGTCGGTTTTTTCATCCTCTGGGGAGTGAATGTGGTGTCGGACCAAAGCAACTGGTCGATTTAATGAAATAAGGATACGAAAAATTGGCCATATTTTGCCTTGAAGGCACCATTTTAAGGGACAAAAGGGGCTTTAAGAAAAAAACTTGTCTCCCATTGTCGCAGAGTTTATAGTCTAGAGTATAAACTTAACCAGACTTGAGAGGTAACACAATGCAAGCTACAGCTAAAGACCTTCGATTCCACTCCAAAGAATTATTGAACACTGTAAACAGGGGCGAAGAAGTAGTTATCACATACCGAGGAAAGCCTTGTGCCAAGCTTGTCCCCATAGGAGGAGAAAAAATAGCCTTTCCCGAAACCAACGAATTGTTTGGCATTTGGAAGGACAACGCTCAAACAGAAGATGTAGAAAACTACATTAAAACAATCAGAAAAGGGCGTTTCGATGCTGATTGATACCGATGTGCTCATCTGGTACATGCGAGGGAACACAAAGGCATTAGATGAATTAGCAAAGCATAAAAGCTTTTCTATTTCCGTCGTTACCTACATGGAACTAGTCCAAGGAATGAGAAACAATAATGAATTAACAGCACTCCGCAAGGCCTTAAAGAGCTGGAACTGCAATATTATCTACATAAGTGAAGAAATCTCAAGCAAAGCCATGTTCTATGTTGAACAGCACTACCTGAGCCACTTCATGCAAATTGCCGACGCATTAATTGGTGCCACAGCAGCATCTTACGGAATGCCATTATTAACAGGCAACGACAAACACTACAAAATCGTCAAAGAAATCGCCTTAAAGAAATTTCGGCCATAAATTCAAAAGAGAACATCCAGGGGACAGGAACCCATGCAGGATTTCGCCGCGCAAACGGTTGTCTCCGTGACCGGCCTTAGCAAGCGCTTCGGCGAACGGCTCGTGGTGGACAACATCTCTTTTGATCTCCAGCGGGGCCAGTGCGTTGGCTTTCTCGGCCCCAACGGGGCGGGGAAAACCACCTGCATCAACATGCTCCTCGGCCTGGTGGAAAAAAGCGCCGGCGAGATCCGGATTTTTGATCTGGAGACGCCCCGTTTTCACCGGGAGATCAAGGCCCGTATCGGGGTGGTGCCCCAGGCGGACAGCCTTGATCCGGACCTGAGTGTGGAAGAGAATCTGCACACCTATGCCGGGTATTTTCGCATTCCGCGCCGCCTTGCCAGGGAGCGGGTTGAAGAGCTTCTGCATTTTTTTGCCCTGCATAACCGGCGGGAGGAGATCATCGAGCATCTTTCCGGAGGCCAGCGGCGGCGGCTGCTTCTGGCCCGCGCCCTGATCAACGAACCGGAGCTGCTGATTCTGGACGAGCCCACCATCGGCCTTGATCCTCAAGCCCGGCATCTGATCTGGGAACGTCTTGCCATTCTCCAGGCCAAGGGAACCACCATGCTTCTGACCAGTCATTATCTCGACGAGGTTTCTCGCCTGAGTCAGCGGGTGCTGATCCTTGATCATGGTCATGTCGTGGTGCAGGGCGAACCGCGGCAGCTTATCACCGATCTGGTCGGGTTGGAAGTTTTCGAGGTGGATGGAACCCCGGCCGAGCTTGATGCTCTGGAGGCTTCCTTTAAGCAGTGCAATGCCAGACTGGAGAGGGTGGGGGACAAATTGTATGTCTACGCCAGGGAAGACTGTTCCCGCCTGGCAAAGGTGATGGGGGAAGCGGCCAACTGGGTGCGGCGTCCGGCCAACCTGGAGGATCTATTTATTCAGCTTACCGGCAGGTCGTTGAGGGAGGCATGAACGGATTTTCTTTCTGGACAATCTGGCTGCGTAACGGGCGGGTCTGGAAAAAGCACATCCTCGCCACTCTGATCGGCAATCTGGGCCAGCCCCTGCTCTTTCTCCTGGCCATGGGCTACGGGCTTGGCCGGGACATGGCGGCAGTGGAGGGTCTGACCTACCTGCAGTTCATCGCTCCGGGTCTGGTTGCTTCGGCGGTGATGTACAGCGCCGCCCTTGAAACAACCTACGGCTCTTATACCAGGCTTACGGTGCAGAAAACCTACGAGGCTATTCTGATGACCCCCCTCGGCGTTCTTGATCTGGTCCTGGGGGAGATTGTCTGGGGGGCGAGCAAGGGGTTGCTGGCCGGGGTCATCATGCTGCTGACCCTGCCCCTGTTCGGGGTGGTTCCCTCTCCCTGGGTTATCGCCCTGCTGCCGGTGCTGTTTATCTCCGGCATGTTCTTTGCCGCCTTTGGCCTGATCATGACAGCGCTGGCGAAAAATTATGATTTTTTCAACTACTTCACCTCGCTGGTCATTACCCCGCTTTTCCTCTTCTCCGGCATATTCTTTCCGGTCGAGACCATGGCCCAGCCCGTCAAGGGGATTCTGGCAATGCTGCCCCTGACCCCCATCGTCAGCCTGGCCCGCATTCTCTGTTATGGGCGGTTCGGCGAACCGGTCCTGCTGAAAATTATCGGCTCTCTCCTGATTACCGGCGGCGCGGTATGGCTGGCGGGGTATCTTCTCAGGCGGCGTTTGATTCAATGACCGGGACGGTTTTGTCCGGCAGCATCATCAGGCAGATGCTGGTCGATGAAACGGCGGATCATCCGTGGAGTGAGGATGATCCCGGTGAGGACATCATTGCCGATCCTGATTGCCGGCACGGTCTTGATCCCGGCCTGGCGGGTCTGCGTTAGGTTGGTGGCGACCTCAATGGTTTCGAGTTCGAGGTGCGGGGAATCGGCAACGATCTTTTTCAGGATGCGGCTTACGAATAGGCAACGCGGGCAGAGAATGGTGCGGAAGAGTTCTATTTTCATGGCGTTCGCTAGGCTCTCCGGAGTTATCCCTCAATCAGGGTTTTGATGTAGATCTGCTCGTTTTGCGCCGGAATGAAAATCTCCAGATTGTTGTTCCAGCGGCTCACATAATGTTGGGTAAGAAGGGTGCGCATCGCGTTCTTGAGCTGGATCAAGGTGGTGTATTCCTGAATGAAATATTCGCCGTAGCTGTTTTCCGTAACCATGGTCGACTTGAGGGTTTTTGAGCCTTTTGCCGGTTCTTTCTCGAAATTAACAATGACCAGAGCCCGCAGCACGGTTTCCCGCTTGAGCAGATTTGTCGGCGAAATGCGGGAAAAATGGATGATGGGAAAGGCCTTTATCAGAACATCGGTGAGTTTTTGGATATCCACCAGGTCGATGGGCAGGAAATTTTTTGTTAGATAGAGCTGGGTTTTGGCGGAAAGGATGCCATTGACCAAGAGCCAGACAACAAGCCGAATCAGGCCGTCTTCCCGTTTGATCACCGAATCCACATGGCTTTTAACCGTTTCGTGGTCATGCTGGCCTTGGAAGGCATAGTAGTGAAAGACGCCTTGGTGTTTGGTAATATGAATGGTGAGATGTTCCTGCGCCATCAGGTCGCGGGAAACGCTGCGGATATATTCGATCTTGTGTTCCTTTTGTTCATAGAAGGTGAACAGCTTGCGGCCTAAGATGGAGATGTCTCGTTCGGTAATGGTCAGGCCCGTGTTTTTATCAAAGCTTTTAAATATTACCCGCAACCGTTTGTAGGTTTCGGTGAGATAATCGTGAACCTTGGCGCCGAAGGTAATGAGATCCTTGTATTTCCATTCGTGGAAGTGCGGGATCTGGCTGAAATTTTCAGGGAGAAGATGCCAGGTATGCATCATTTTCATGGTTGCTTTCAGATGACCGGCCTGACCTGATTTGGTATTTTTTTGTGATTCTACCCCTTCAAGGGTCTTGAGAAAGAGGCATTCCCTGATCAGCGGAGCCCATTTTTGTTCGGTTTTATCCTGCGTGTAAAAGGCGATGATATCACGAGCCAGCAGGATGTATGGGTCAATCTCGGCTAAATCCAAGGCTACCTGTTCCGCTGCGGCAAGTTTTTCTGGATAGGTAACCAGGCATTTTATCGTGTTTGAGAACAGGGGGAGGGTGGTTGCCTCCCCGCGCAGAAGGAGTTCGAGATAGGCAAATTTGATCACCGATTTGAACGGGCTGTCCAGGGCTTTATTCATTTGCCATAGGCAGGCCCCGAAAATCTCCGCTTTGGGAATGTCGGAGAGGTAGCCCAGATCAACAAAGTGATCGAGGCGGAGTTTGTTGTGCGAAACAAGATTATGAACAAAATTTCGATATTCGCCTTCGGTCAGCCCCGGGGGGATAAACCACCAGAGGAGAATCTTGCCGGCCACCAGAATATGGGTACGGAAAAGTTCATCTTTCAGCAGGAGTTTGATGGCGGAGCCTGCCGACTCCTCGTCTGTTTCTGCGTCGAAGTTGTTCTTTCTGGTCTGTTCAGTGTCCATCAGGAAGAAGTGGACTTCCGAGCCCCGTTTCAGCGCCCATTCCTCTATCCCTTTGCATTTTTCCTGTAAAAGGCGCAAACCTTTTTCGCCGAGCTCTTCCTTGCGGATGCTTACCCAGTAATCGCAGTCGGAAATAGCCGACTGAGCGATGGTGCCAACACTGCCGATGGTTTTCAGGGAGTGGATGCAGGGCTTTTCGGCAAAAGGGGAAGTCTTGTCGGTCCGTATGGTTGTCGAGGTGGGGAAAAAGCGAAGAAAGAGTTCGTGGGAAAATTCTTTCGCGTTGAAGAGGTGGATTCCGTATGGGCACTCAGCATCATCAACAAAGCCGGGAAGGTCCGGGTAATTGCAGTGGAGCAGATAGGGGATAACCTTGAGTAAAAGGTTGCCCTGGTTTGTGTTGAAAAGCATCGCCTTGGCCTTTCGCTCCTCATTATATTCGAGGTAACGTGTCAGCTTTTGTTGAAAGGTGTTTGCAGCTGGTTGATGCTTGCTATCCATGGGGACGGTGTTTCCTGTCAGGGCGCCTGGAGTATGGCTTCGTGCAGACGAACCGCCTGCATGGTTTTTTCTACGTCATGGACCCGGAGAATATCCGCTCCTTGCGTAGCGCAATATAATGAAAGTAAGGCTGTTGCCAGCTCACGGTTCTGGGTTTCGAGGGCAAGGACCGTGCCGATGAAACCCTTGCGTGAATGCCCGATAAGCAGCGGACAGCTCAGATTTTTGAACATATGCAGATTTTTAAGTATTGTCAGATTATGCGCTACAGTTTTGCCGAATCCGAGGCCGGGGTCAATAATAATTCGTTCCCTGGCAAGGCCATGTCCCGTTGCCCAGGATATCCGTTCAGTCAGAAAACTCATGATTTCCTGAATAACATCATCGTACAGCGGGTTGTCCTGCATATCCTTGGGAGTTTTGCGCATATGCATGAGAATCACCGGCGCCTCATGGGTGACGGCGATTCTGATCATCGCGGGATCGAAGCGCAAGGCGCTTACATCGTTGATGATATCCGCGCCCGCTTTTAATGCCTGGCGCGCCACTTCCGCCTTGGTCGTGTCAATGGAAACAGGGATGCTGTCATGCAGTTCGCGAATACAGGCAATGGCGGGAATAACCCGGCGCAGTTCCTCATCCTCCGAGACCGGTTCGGCATAGGGCCTGGTTGATTCGCCCCCCACATCAATGAGATCAGCACCACTGGCCAGCATGGCCTTTACTTGCGCGGAGATGGCTTCAGCCTGCGTAAAGCGACCGCCATCGGAAAAAGAGTCCGGGGTAACATTAAGAATGCCCATTACCAAAGGACGGGAGCCAAAGGCTATGGTTTTATTTTTGCTTGTGATCTGCAAGAGGCGGCCTGAAAATACGTGAGTCCTTTAAGCGGGTGGGCCGCTAAAGGACTCGGTTTGTTGGCAAGCAAAAGTGTGGACGGCGGTTGTCCGTTAAAGTCGTTGTGGCAAATAATTTTGTCGTCTGAATTGCCGGAACTGCAAGAGTATTTGCGGCTTCAAGAGCCGTAAAGCAACAAAAAAATTTACAGGTTATTTCGCACCGGCTCTTAAATCTCCGGCTGAGATAACATTTTGTCGTCATGCGCCATGATCGCTTTGATATCCTCAAGACCGAGGGTTTCCCTTTCCAGAAGAGCCTGGGCAATGGACCGCAAAACCGCAATATTTTCTGAAAGCAGCTGGTGGACATTTTCGTTGGCTTTCAGGACAATGCGTTTTACCTCATCGTCAATCCGAATGGCGGTTGATTCGCTGTAGTCACGGTGCTGGGCGATTTCACGCCCCAGGAATATCTGTTCTTCCTTCTTGCCGTACGACAGGGGACCCATCTCCTCGCTCATACCCCATTCGCAGACCATTTTCCGGGCTAGTTGGGTGCAGCGTTCGATATCATTGCCGCTGCCGGTGGTGATTTCGCCAAAGATCAGCTCTTCCGCCACCCTGCCGCTGAGCAGGATACAAAGATTGTGCTGGAGGAAGGATCTGGCGTAGGTGTGTTTTTCGTCCACCGGCAACTGCTGGGTAAGGCCGAGGGCGCGGCCCCTGGGGATAATGGTTACTTTGTGGATCGGGTCGGTGCCGGGCAGGAGCATAGCCACTAAGGCATGACCTGCCTCGTGATAGGCGGTGATCTCTTTTTCTTTCTCGGTGATGATCATGCTGCGTCGTTCGGCCCCCATCATCACTTTGTCCTTGGCTTGTTCCATGTGGATCATGGTGATTTTTTCCGCATCGGCTCTGGCTGCGAGTAGTGCGGCTTCGTTCACCATATTCTCCAGGTCGGCCCCGGAAAAACCTGGGGTGCCACGGGCGATTACCTCCCAATTGACATCTTCAGAGATGGCCTTTTTCTGACCGTGGACTTCCAAAATTTTCTCCCTTCCCTTAACGTCCGGCACCGGCACGATTACCTGCCGGTCAAAGCGGCCGGGCCGGAGCAGGGCAGGGTCAAGTACATCTGGACGGTTGGTGGCCGAGATAATGATAACTCCCTCATTGGATTCAAAGCCGTCCATTTCGACCAGCAGCTGGTTTAAGGTTTGTTCCCGTTCATCATGGCCCCCGCCGAGTCCTGCCCCACGGTGGCGGCCCACTGCGTCAATCTCATCGATAAAGATGATGCAGGGTGCGTTTTTTTTGCCCTGGATGAACAGATCACGCACTCGAGAAGCGCCGACCCCGACAAACATCTCGACAAAATCTGAGCCGCTGATGGAATAAAAAGGAACCTCGGCCTCGCCGGCGACCGCCTTGGCCAGGAGGGTTTTGCCGGTGCCCGGGGCCCCGGCCAGCAAAACGCCCTTGGGGATACGGCCGCCCAACCGGGTGAATTTTTTAGGGTCTTTGAGGAAATCGATGATCTCGGAAAGCTCTTCCTTGGCCTCTTCAATACCTGCGACATCGGCAAAAGTGACCTTGGTCTGATCCTTGTCCAGGAGGCGGGCCCTGCTTTTGCCAAAGCTCATGGCCTTGCCGCCGCCGCCCTGCATCTGGCGCATGAAAAAAATCCAGACGCCGATGAGGAGAAGCATGGGGAACCAGGAAACAAGGACGGTGACGTACCAGGGCGATTCTTCCTTCTGCTTGACCAGGATGTTGACCTTGGCTTTGCGCAGGATGGGAATAAGCTCCGAATCGGCAGGGGGGGTGACTACCTTGAACTCCTTGCCGCCGCTGCCCTTGCCGGTAACTTCATCCGCCTGAATGTTTACCGAGGAGATCTGGCCGGATTCAACGCTGGTCAGGAAATCACTGTAGCTCATTTCCACCACGGAGGTTTGCGGCTTGTTGAACAGGTTGAAAAGCAGGATCATGGTGAGGCCGATTACCAGCCACATGGCCAAATTTTTATAAAAACTGTTCAAGCAAAACCTCCCTCATTATTGTTGAAATCGCAAAAAGCCGCGATTACAACGGTTGCCGCTGCGTAACCATTTGATTTTGTGTAGCGGACCTGTGGCCTTTTTCCCTTTTTACGAGGTCATCATTATTGACAAGTCGCAGAAAACTCCGGCGAAAATGATTGTGTATTTTTTACTCTCTCCACCATAAGCCAGACGCAGGAGAAAGTCCAGAGGGCCAGCCCTGTGCGCTCTTTTTTTTGCACGATTTCTGCGGGTTATTCGAAATACTCCTGCACCGACTTGGGCTCCATGGATTCCTGCTGCATGGTGCCGATGGCCTTGACCATGGACTCGGCCCCGGCAATGGTGGTGGTGTAGGGCAGGTGGTAATTCAGGGCCGCCCGCCGGATGGTATAGGCGTCTTCCGTGGTTCTGGTGCCGAGCGAGGTGTTGACGATCCACTGGATCTGCTTGTCCTGAATCTTGTCGAGGATATGTGGTCGGCCCTCGGAAACCTTGTGGACGCTGGCGCAGGCGACCCCGTTTTCCGCCAGAATTTTGGCGGTGCCCCGGGTCGCGAGGATATTGAAACCCAGGGCGATGATTTTCTTGGCAATGGGCACGATGGCCGGTTTGTCGCTGTGCCGTACGCTCAGGAAAACATTGCCTTCGGTGGGGATCTTCTGACCCGCGGCTAACTGAGCTTTGGCGAAGGCCAGACCGAGGCAGACATCCATGCCCATTACCTCGCCGGTGGATTTCATCTCCGGCCCCAGCAGGGTGTCCACGTTTTCAAAGCGATCAAAGGGGAAAACCGCTTCCTTGACCGCATAGTGCGCCACCACGACTTCCTCGGTGAGGCCCAGCTCCGGCAAGGTCTTGCCAAGCATGACCTTGGTGGCCAGCTTGGCAAGGGGAACGCCGGTTGCCTTGCTGACAAAGGGGACGGTTCGCGAGGCGCGCGGGTTAACCTCAAGGATGTAGAGCGTGTTCTCTTTGACCGCAAACTGGATGTTCATCAACCCTTTGACCTTGAGTTCGGCGGCCATGGCCCGGGTCGCGCTCTTGATCGTCTCGATCATTTCCTTGGAAAGGCTGTGCGGCGGCAGAACGCAGGCGGAATCGCCGGAATGAATGCCAGCCTCTTCGATGTGCTGCATGATCCCGCCGATGATGGTGTTTTCCCCGTCGGAGATGGCATCCACATCGATTTCCACCGCATCCTTGAGGAATTTGTCGATCAGGATTGGCCGGTCGGGCGAGACATCGATGGCCGAATTCATATAGGAGGTCAGGTCCCTTTCATTATAAACGATCCGCATGGCGCGGCCGCCCAAAACATAGGAGGGACGAACCACCACCGGATAGCTGATCCTCGCGGCGATGACCAAGGCTTCCTCCGCGGTCTGGGCCGTGCCGTTTTCCGGCTGCAACAGGTTCAGTTTGTGCAGGAACTGCTGGAAGCGCTTGCGGTCTTCCGCCCGGTCGATGGAGTCCGGAGAGGTGCCGAGGATGGGGACCCCGGCCTTGGCCAGGGGCACGGCGAGATTCAGGGGAGTCTGGCCGCCGAACTGGACGATGACCCCATCGGGCTTTTCTTTCTTGATGATATGCAGCACGTCTTCCCTGGTCAGCGGCTCAAAATAGAGCTTGTCCGAGGTGTCGTAATCGGTGGAGACCGTTTCCGGGTTGGAGTTGACCATGATGGACTCGATGCCCATTTCCTTGAGGGCAAAGGCGGCATGGACGCAGCAGTAGTCGAATTCGATCCCCTGGCCGATCCGGTTGGGGCCGCCCCCGAGGATCATGACCTTGGGGCCCGTGGTTTCGCGGGCCTCGTCTTCCACCTCGTAGGTGGAATAATAGTAGGGGGTGTAGGCCTCGAATTCGGCGGCGCAGGTATCGACCAGCTTGTATACCGGCTGCACGTCAAGTTTTTCCCGCAGCTCCCAGACATCCTCTTCCGAGGTGCCGGTAAGAAAGGCGAGCTGGCGATCGGAGTAACCCAGCTGTTTGACCTCTTTGAGAAAGTCATGGTCCAGGCCGTTAAAGCCCTTTTCCCGGATGCGGGCTTCCATCTCGACAAGCTGTTTGAAGTTATGCAAAAACCAGGGGTCGATAAAGGAGATTTCGTAGATCTTCTCAACGCTCATGCCTCGGCGCAGGGCCTCGAACACCTGGAAAAACCGTTTGGAATTCGGTTTGCGCAGGCCGTTTTCCAGATCCTCTTGTTCCAAGGCCTGAAGGTTGAATTTGGGGTCCGCGCCAAAGCCGCTCACCCCGATTTCGAGAGAGCGCATCCCTTTCTGGAAGGCCTCTTTGAAGGTTCGCCCGATGGCCATGGTCTCGCCCACTGATTTCATGGCCGTGGTGAGAAAGTCGTCGGCCTCGGGGAATTTCTCAAAGGTGAAGCGGGGAATCTTGACCACGCAGTAATCAATGCTCGGCTCAAAGGCCGCCATGGTTTCTCGGGTGATGTCGTTCTTGAGCTCGTCCAGGGTGTAGCCCACGGCCAGCTTGGCGGCGATCTTGGCAATGGGGAAGCCTGTGGCCTTGGAGGCCAGGGCGGAGCTCCGGGAAACCCGGGGATTCATCTCAATGATCATCAGCTCGCCGTCTTTGGGATTCACGGCAAACTGGACATTGGAGCCGCCGGTTTCCACCCCGATCTCCCGCATGATGGCGATGGCGGCATTGCGCATCTCCTGATACTCGCGGTCGGTCAGGGTCTGGGCCGGGGCCACGGTGATGGAGTCTCCGGTATGCACCCCCATGGCGTCAACGTTCTCGATGGAACAGATGATTACCACGTTGTCGGCCTTGTCGCGCATCACCTCAAGCTCATACTCCTTCCAGCCCAGCAGGCTTCTCTCCAGCATGACCTCGGAATTCATGCTCAGGTCAAGGCCGGCCTTGCAAAATTCGTCGAGTTCCTTGGAGTTATAGGCGATGCCGCCGCCGGTGCCGCCCAGGGTAAAGCTGGGGCGGACAATGATGGGGAAGCCGATCTGCTTGCTGGCGGCTTTGGTCTCTGCAAGGGTGTGGATGATGACGCTTTCCGGGACCTTAAGGCCGATCTTGCGCATGGCATCCCGGAAGGAATCCCTCCCTTCCGCCTTTTTGATCACCGCGATATTGGCCCCGAGCAATTCCACCCCGTACTTTTCCAGGACGCCCAGCTCTGCCACCTTGATGGCAGTGTTGAGGGCGGTTTGCCCGCCCAGGGTGGGCAGGAGCGCGTCCGGTCGTTCCCGTTCGATGATCTTCGCGACCATCTCCGGAGTGATCGGCTCGATGTAAGTACGGTCGGCGATCTCGGGGTCGGTCATGATGGTGGCCGGATTGGAGTTGATGAGGACGACCTCGTAGCCTTCCTCTTTCAGTGCTTTTACCGCCTGGGTGCCGGAATAGTCGAACTCGCAGGCCTGGCTGATGATGATGGGGCCGGAGCCGATGATCAGAATTTTTTTAATGTCAGTTCTTTTAGGCATCGGGTTCTTTTACCTGCTTGTGGTTATGTCAATTGGGTTGTTGTTTAATAATAACCAGCGCACTACTGCTGCATCATGTCGATGAAACGATCAAAGAGATAGAGCGAGTCATGCGGGCCGGGGGCATTCTCCGGATGATACTGCACCGAAAATATCGGGTATTTCCGGTGCCGCATGCCTTCGACGCTGTTGTCGTTGAGGTTGATATGGGTCAGTTCGATATCCTCCGGATTCAGAGTGGCGGAGTCAACGCAGAAGCCATGATTTTGCGAGGTTATTTCTACCTTGCCGGTAAGGAGGTCCTTGACCGGCTGGTTGACGCCACGGTGGCCGAATTTTAGCTTGTAGGTGTTGCCGCCATAGGCAAGCCCGAGAAGCTGGTTGCCCAGGCAGATGCCGAAGATGGGTACCTTGCCGAAGAGGGCGTGGATATTTTCGACAACCCCCGGAATAGCGGCTGGATCGCCGGGGCCATTGGAAAGAAAGACTCCGTCTGGTTTCATGGCCATGATTTCTTCGGCCGTGGCGGTGCTGGGGACAACCTGCACCGTGCAGTTTCGTTCGGCCAGGAGTCTGAGTTGATTATATTTCAGGCCGAAATCATAGGCGACTACCCGGTATTTCCCCGGCGCGCTCGTGCTGAAATTGCTGCCGGGGACGGGACGGTTGTCGCTCCAGCCGTAAGGCTCGGCGCAGGTCACTTCCCTAACCAGATCCCGGCCGACCAGACCGGGGGAATTTTTGGCCTTCTGGATAAGAGAGTGTGGGTCGAGATCCTCGGTGGAGACGATGCCCTTTAACGCCCCGGCATTACGGATGTGGCGGGTAAGCGCCCTGGTGTCGATGCCCTCGATCCCGAGAATGTTGTCCTTTTTGAGAAAATCGGCCAGGTTGCCGGTTGAACGGAAGTTGCTGGGGAAAGCATGGTATTCCTTGATAAGGAACGCTTCGACCTGCACCCGGTCCGACTCCATATCCTCGGGGTTGACGCCGTAGTTGCCGATGAGCGGATAGGTCATCGTGACGATCTGTCCTTTGTAGGACGGATCGGTGAGTACCTCCTGGTAGCCGCTCATCCCGGTGTTGAATACGATCTCGCCACTGGTTTCTCCGGAGCCGGTGAAGGATCTCCCTTCAAAAATAGTGCCGTCTTCAAGGGCGATAAGTGCTTTCATAGAAATTTCCTAAACTCTAAATTGTAGAATACATGCAGGATGACTGCGGTATGGAATGCAGAACTTCCTTGATGAGCGCAATCTGTTTCTGGGCCGATCCCTGTTGCCTGTTTGCGACCTTCAGGGCTCCTCGCCCTGCCACGGCATATTCTTCCGGCTTTTCAATAAAATAGAGCAGTCTGTCGGCGAGTTCCCCTGGAGTTTTTACACAAAAACCGGCGCCTTCTGCTTCAAGCAACGCCTTGGCGTCGGAAAAATCCGCCATGTGCGGTCCATAAAAAACAGGGGTTCCCCAGGCCGCAGCCTCTAAAACATTGTGGCCGCCGCGTTCCACCAGGCTTCCTCCGCAGAAGACATAGGTGGCCATGGAATAGAGGCCGGCCAGTTCCCCCATGGTGTCAACTATAACTACCTCGGCGCTCCGGCCTTGCTCCTGAACCTGACGCAACCGCATGGTGGCGATTCCCTGTTCCTCGAAAAGTTTTTCCACCTCAGTTAGTCTCTGGAGATGCCGGGGGGCAACGATCCAGACAAGATCCGGGAGACGCTGTTGCAAGGCGCGAAACACCTCGATCAGCATCGCTTCCTCGCCGGTATGAGTGCTGCCGGTGACCAGTACCGGCTGCCGGTGATGAATACCCAGCATCTGCCGATAGCGCTCCACCATATTCGGGTCTGGCGAAGTGGTTGATTGGTCGTACTTGGCGTTGCCCAGAATGCGAATCTTGGTTGGGTCTGCGCCCAAGGCTCTGAATCGTTTGGCATCACCACCCTGGATAACCGAGATCTTGGTGAAACAGGCGAGCAGATCCCGCATCAGGCTCTTTATCTTCCGGTAGCCGGCATACGAATTTTCAGAAAGGCGGCCGTTCAGCAAAAACAGCTTTGCCCCGTGATGTTGCGCCTGCCGGATGATATTCGGCCACAGTTCAGTTTCCAGGCAGACATATATAGTAGGCCGGATCGTCGTCAGGGTCCGGTTGACAATACCGATGAGGTCAAACGGGGCAAAAAAACAGGGCACATCGTTCGGAAGCTGGTTTGCCGCCACCGCCATGCCATGCCGATTTCCGGTGGAGACAACGATGGATGCCTCGGGTAACTGTTTCTTGATCTCGGAAATCAACGCCCTGGCGACCTGGATTTCGCCGACCGAGGCAGCGTGCAGCCAGATGCGAACCGGTTTGTCTTCGTCAAGCTGCACATCTTCCACCTGGCCAAAGCGTTGCCTCAGACCTTGGCGATGTTTGTCTGAAAACGCAAGATACACACAGGCAAAAGGAAAAACGACAATGAAAAAGAGCCAGCCGAAGAGTTGATACAGAGTATATAGCAAGGATTAAGGGGCCCTTTCTGTGCGAGAAAATATGCCTGTTACAGACCTCAGATAAAAATCAAAGTATTAAAACTGATCGCGGCTTTTTCGTCAACAGGAATTGCGGGGAGTGATCTTTCCGTTTTCTTCCCCGGCGGGGTGGTAAGCACTACGATAAAGGGAGAGAAATTTTGGGATAGGGGTACTGAAAAATTTCGGGTAATCACTTTGTGCTTGCCGGAATATGCCTGGTGAAATACGGTGAACCCTGACAGGATAATGCGCTTTGAATAAAACCTCATCACCACTATAGGGCATGATGTGTCAGATGGCTAATACCGCAGGATAACCTATCAGGACGGCCTTTATTATGAACAATTCCCACATCGACATGCGCTCCTCCCGGATCATCGGATGGGGGTGGCTTGTGATCTGCGCTCTCGCCATGATCACGGCATTTTTGTCTCAGTTCAACTGGCTCGGGGCAGGCTGTGCGCTTGCCGCACTCTTTGGGGGATATATGGTGCTGGGTTCCGGCAGCTTCGACATCGACGGTGATGGTCTTACCCACAGGTCATCGTTTGGCGTCTGGCACATTCGCTGGAACGAAGTATCCAGCGTTGAGATTGGAGAAGTGGAAGGTACGATGGTATTCAAGGGGGACAAAAAACGCTTTATTCTTTCTTCCCCCGGCGGGTGGGATGCGTCCGTGAAAGACGAGGCTTTAGCCTTCGTATTCAAGCAGCTTGAAACGCGCGGCATCTCGGTGGTGACAAGCAGGGTTGCCGCATACAAAATCATGAAAAATACCCGCGTTTCCTGACCTGCCTGCCAGGAGTCACCGTATTGTCCCGGGCAGATTCCCGCAAGGGGAAGCGGGGATGTATCAAGTCAGCTTGACATCCGCCTCGTTTTTGGCAAAAAAAGCGCAGGCCCGCTCCTTGGCTTCTTCCAAATTGTCACTTGATTGCACAGCCGAGGCCAGGTGATGGCCGAAGGGATAATTCTTGGCGAAATAATGGCTGAACTCCTTGAGGCGGCCCAGCCTCCGCTCCGGCAGGAAGCTTTCCTCAAGCAGCTCGATGAAGCGCAGGTAGAGCGCCGGTTTGTTCAGCTCCCCAATCCCCGGCCCGAGACCATACACCTCATGGGCCAGCTCGGCGAAGAGCCAGGGGTGGATCGCCGCGGCCCGGCCGATCATGAGGCCATCCGCCCCTGACTGGGCCAGGCAATTTTTGGCGTCCGCCACCGAGAAGATCCCGCCGTTGGCCACCACCGCGATATTCACCCAGCCTTTGACCTTGCCGACCCATGGCCAGCGCGGTTTGCGGACGAAGGGCTCGCCCCGCAGCCGGGCGTGCACGTTCAGCAGATCAATCCCCTCGCCTTCCAGCATCCGGCAGAAATCTTGCAGCCGTTCTTCATCCAGGGTCTCACCCAGTCGGATCTTGGCGGTAAGCGGCAGGTCGGTTTCTTTTCTCGCCGCAGCCACCAGAGCCCGCACCAAGGCGGGCTCATCCATGAGTCGGCTTCCCGCGCCCATGCGGCGCACGGTGGGCGCTGGGCAGCCCAGGTTGAGGTCGATGGCCTCGGCTCCCAGGGCGTGGAGCTTGGCGATGGCCGGGGCGACCTCCTCCTCCCGGCTGACCAGGAGTTGATAGGAGAGGGGGGTTTCCTGGGGGCTGCGCACCAGATAGGGGGAGAGTTGCGGGTTTTCCATGGGCAGCCGCTTGGCGGAGAGCATCTCGGTGGACAAGAGGCCGATGCCCCCCAGTTCGAGAATGAGCCGACGCAGGGCCGAGTGGGTCAGACCGGCCATGGGGGCCAGCAGAAGCGGCGGCGAAATCTCCAGACCGCGCAGACGAATGGGGCCGCTCATTGGTTGAAGATTCGCTTGACCAGCCCGACGAGCTTTGACTCGCGCTCACGCAAAAAATCTAGATCAACCTGCCCGATCAGCTCCGGCCGCTGTTCGAGGAGAAGAGAAATGGCGATTTCCGCGCCGCCCACGGTCAGTTCCTGACAGCTTGCCCCCTTGTTTTCCTTTTGACGCTGCAACAAAACCCGGCAGCAGGTGACCCCGAAGCGGGCCTTGAAGCGGTCGTGCAACTCTTTGACCAGAGGCTTGAACTCCTTTTTATTCATTCCCCCTGCCCGACGCGGACCAAGAAACAGCCCCAAGCCTATGCCCGCCCCGGCCAGACCGCCGCAAACGCATCCGGCCCCGCCCATGCCGTGACAAAACCCGGAGCCGAGACTGGCAGCCACCTCTTCGCTCATGGGGCCGCCCAACGCCTGGTTGAGTACATAAATAACCGCCTCGGAGCAGCAGTAGCCCCGCGCCTCATAGATATTGCCCGCCCGCTGGCCAAACAGCGCCACGATGTCGGCCGCGCTTTCCTGATTTTTCATTCTTTATCCACGATCAAAAATTGAATGTTCAAAACGTATCACTCCGGCCCAAGCCGGAAATATGTAACCGATCATGGGGAAACCCACAAAGGTCAAATAACCACAGAACAAGCGATCACAGGGTACCGCAGATTGCGGCAAGCGGGACGGCGATGCGTACTTTGGTACGTGAGCCGGACCGATCGCCACAAGATGGGGTGCCCTGTGATCGCTTACGGAAATATTCGCTCTCATCGGCACAACCACCGCATATAACACAAAAGACCGGCCGAATCATCCACAATCCCGGTTAGCGCCGCAGGTCGCGCTTGAGCAGGGTCAGCATGATAAGCAGAGTGGCGAAAATCATGAGAACCGGGCTGAATATCCACATGAACAAGGGAACGAGAAAATAATAACCGCGCATGCCCATGGAAAAATGGATCCCGGAAGAACGGAATATCCGGGAGAGCAGGAGAGTGGAATCGCCGCCCTCTATCTCGTCCAGCTTTTCTTTGGGGATGTTGAGGACGAGGGACATATAGTTCACTTCCCGGATATGGCTGGTGAAGTTGAAAAAGCAATACCACAGGGTAACGATGATCAGCAGGATCTTCAACAACTCCACCGATGGTTCCGCCGGCGGGCCGGGCCGGAAAATCCGCAATGTTTCCAAGAGGCCGTGCAAATTGCCCAAAAGACTGAAGGCCCCCATGATGAGAATGATGGAGGTGGAAGCCAGAAAAGAAGCGGTCATGATGTTATTGCGCAGGGTCTGCACGGTAACGAGACTGTTTTTGTCGCCTGAATGGACAGCGATCCAGGCGTTGCGGTAGGCCTGAAGCTTGCCGAGATAAAGCCGATCGGGCCGGGCGCGGAGCATCAAGCCCAGGAAGGAGCGGTAGCCAAGCACCGCCAGCACGAAAAGCAGCAAGGCCAACCAGTCGAGCACGGGAATTCGGGTGCACAAATCCAGGAAAGGGGAAACGGCAGGAAGCATTGGTGATCCTCGTTATCGTGATGGTTTGAACTCTTGGACAGTGCCACCGAGGCGATAAAAAGGCCGCCAAAAACACCAAGCCGAAGCATCACCGCCCTTTCAGCAACCACTTCATATAACACAAAAAGCCGGCCGGAGCATTCACAATCCCGACCGGCTTTTCACCTTAAGCCTTTACACTTTTCCCTTTGCCCTGCCTTTATCCCCTGCCGAAGGTAAGCCCGGCCTCGCCGCGGTCCACCACGATGGTGTCGCCCTCGGCAAAGGTGCCGTCGAGAATCTTCATGGCCAGGCCGTCCTGAACATAGCGCTGGATGGCGCGCTTGAGGGGGCGGGCCCCAAAGCTGGGGTCGTAGCCTACTTCAATCAGGTACTCCTTGGCCGGTTCGGTCAGGCTGACGCTGTATTTCTGCTCGGCCAGCCGCCGGGTGAGCAGCTCCACTTGGATGTCGATGATCCGGGCAAGATGTTCCCGGCCCAAGGAGTGGAAGATGATGATCTCGTCGATCCGGTTCAGAAATTCGGGCCGGAACTGGGCATGAAGGATGGCGTCGATCTGGGTCTGCATCTCGGCGCGGCGGCTCTCGCCCATCTCCATGATCATCTGGCTGCCGAGATTCGAGGTCATGATCAGGATAGTATTCTTGAAATCCACGGTCCTCCCCTTGCCGTCGGTCATCCGGCCGTCGTCGAGGATCTGCAAGAGGACGTTGAACACATCCGGGTGGGCTTTTTCGATCTCGTCAAAGAGGATAACCGAATATGGCCTGCGCCGCACCGCCTCGGTGAGATAGCCGCCCTCCTCGTAGCCCACATAGCCCGGAGGCGCGCCGATCAGACGGGCGACCGAATGTTTTTCCATGAACTCGGACATATCGATTCGGATCATGGCCTTTTCCGTGTCAAAAAGGAAATAGGCCAGGCTCCGGGCCAGCTCGGTCTTGCCCACCCCGGTAGGGCCTAAGAAGATGAAGGAACCCAGGGGCCGGTTGGGGTCCTGGAGCCCGGCCCGGGCCCGGCGCACCGCGTTGGCTACAGCGGTGATCGCCTCGGTCTGACCCACCACCCGGCGGGCCAGCTCGGTGTCGGCGTGGACCAGCTTTTCCTTTTCTCCGGAAAGCAGCCGGTCCACCGGGATGCCGGTCCACTTGGCCACCACCTGGGCCACATCCTCCTCATCCACCTCTTCCTTGAGCATCTTGCGATCCTTCTGGATCTCGGCCAGATGGGCGTTTTCGCCGGTCAGTTGTTTCTCAAGCTCCACGATTCTGCCGTAGCGGATCTCGGCCACGCGGCTGAGATCGCCCTGGCGTTCAGCTTGCTGCTCGGCCACTCTGGCCTCGTCGATGCTGCTCTTGATGGTGCGGATCTTCTGGATGATGTCCCGCTCCAGATGCCAGTGGCCCTTCATCCCGGTCAGGGTTTCATTGATCTCGGCCAGCTCCGCCTCGATCTTGGCCAGCCGCTCCTTGGAGGCGGCGTCGCTTTCCTTTTTCAGGGCCTCCCGCTCGATCTCCAGCATGATCTTCTTGCGCTCCACCTCGTCGATCTCGGTGGGCATGGAATCGATCTCGATCCGCAGCCGGGAGGCGGCCTCGTCGATGAGGTCGATGGCCTTGTCCGGCAGGAAGCGGTCGGTGATGTAGCGGTTGGACAGGGTCGCCGCCGCGACGGTGGCCGAATCCTTGATCCGCACCCCGTGGTGAACCTCGTATTTTTCTTTGATCCCGCGCAGGATGGCGATGGTGTCGTCAAGTGACGGCTCCTGGACCAGGACCTGCTGGAAACGGCGCTCAAAGGCGGCATCTTTTTCGATGTATTTGCGGTACTCGTTCAAGGTGGTGGCGCCGACGCAGTGCAGCTCGCCCCGGGCCAGGGCGGGCTTGAGCATGTTGGAGGCGTCCATGGCCCCTTCTGCGGCCCCGGCCCCGACCAGGGTGTGGATCTCGTCGATGAAGAGGATCACCTCGCCGGCCCGTTTCTCCACCTCTTTCAAGACCGCTTTGAGCCGGTCCTCAAACTCGCCCCGGTACTTGGCCCCGGCCACCAGCGCCCCCAGATCGAGGGAGAGGACCTGCTTGTTGCGCAGGGTTTCCGGCACGTCGCCGTTGACGATCCTTTGCGCCAGCCCCTCGACGATGGCGGTCTTGCCCACCCCCGGCTCACCGATCAGCACCGGGTTGTTCTTGGTGCGGCGGGAGAGTACCTGGATCACCCGACGCACCTCGTCATCCCGGCCGATTACCGGGTCAAGCTTGCCTTGCCTGGCCACATCGGTGAGGTTGCGGGCGTATTTTTCCAGGGCCTGATATTTTTCCTCGGGGTTGGGGTCGGTGACCCGCTGGCTGCCGCGGATGGCGACCAGAGCCTGCAAAAAGGCCTCCCGGCTCACCCCCTTGCGCTTAAAGGCCTGGGCCGCCGGGGAATCCCGGTCGTCGAGCACGGCGAGCACCAGATGCTCCAGGCTGACGTACTCATCCTGCATCTCCCCGGCCACCTTGAAAGCCCGGTCCAGCAGGGCCTGAAACCGTTTCCCGGCATAGGCCTGGGTGTAGCCGCCGCCGCTCACCTGGGGCAGCTTGCTCAAAAGCGCCTCCATCTCCTGCCTCAGCTGGGCCGGAGCCACCCCCATCTTCTGAAGAATGGGGACCACAATCCCCTCGGGCTGGTCGAGAAGAACCTTCATCAAATGCTCGGGCTGCACCTCCTGGTGCCCCTTGCCCTGGGCCAGATTCTGGGCAGCTTGCACCGCCTCCTGAGACTTCACCGTGAATTTGTCAAATTGCATAGCGGTTACTCCTTAAGCTAAAAGAAAAAGGGACACCCAAGCGCCCCGCTCTGTACTGCAACTAACCGTAAGCTCGCCCCCAGCTACTGTCAAGGGCGGATTTGTCAATCTTTTGACAGAGGCGATTGCGCCGGATTTGTTGGCTCCTCCAGTAATTTTGAGGGAAGCGAAGAAAATAGCCTTTCTGCTGTTCTCCCTTTCTTCTTTTGCGTGCCCAAAAGAAGAAACAAGAAAAAGGCACCCCGGCCAGTCCTGGCCCTGCGGGCTTCCCTTACTTCTCGCCGAGGGCGGGACGCGGAAAAACTCGGGCTTCGCCCTCAGACAGTTCCCGCGTCTTTTCCGCCCCCGTCTGCGAGGCGCGGCAGGACAAATGGGGAAAGAATTTACCCACCCGACCCACATACCCTTTGCCTTACCCAAGCTCTCAAGGATATATAGAGCTTGTCCCTTAACACTCCATACTCAGGATAGCACATGCCCGATCCAGCCGTGCTCATTTTCATTATAACCTATCTCGGCGTAGCCCTTGGCCGAATCCCCGGCCTGATGCTGGACCGGACCGGCATCGCCCTGCTGGGGGCCATCGCCATGATCGCCAGCGGCGCAGTGCCGCTCGAGTCAGCCATGGGGGCCATTGACCTGCCCACCATCATCCTGCTCTACGCCCTGATGGTGCTTTCCGCCCAGCTCCGGCTGGGCGGCTTCTACACCTGGGTCATCCAGCGCACTACCGGGATGCTGGACCGGCCCCGGCTTTTTCTCTTGACCAGCATGCTGGCGGCGGCTCTGCTTTCCGCCCTGCTGGCCAACGACATTGTCTGTCTGGCCTTCACCCCGGTCCTCTGTCTCGTCCTGCTGAAAAAAGGGCTCAACCCTCTGCCCTTTCTTCTGGGCCTGGCAGCGGCCAGCAATATCGGCTCGGCCGCCACCATCATCGGCAACCCGCAAAACATGCTGATCGGCCAGGTCGGCCGGCTGCATTTCGGCAGCTTCCTGTTCTGGTGCGCGCCTCCCACTGTCATCGCCTTGGCTGGTGCCTACTTCATCCTCTGCCGCACTTACCAGGGCCGCTTTGCCATGCCCACGGTTCCCCAAAGCTTGGAGCAGACCGCCGCCTGGCCCGAATTCAACCGCTGGCAAAGCAGCAAGGGATTACTCGCCATGCTGGTTCTGGTCGCTCTTTTCTTCACTCCCATCCCCAGAGAGCTTTCCGCCATCACCGTGGCCGGTATCCTGCTGTGCAGCAGAAAGATGCACTCCCGCCGGATCATGGAACTGGTGGACTGGCACCTTCTTACCCTGTTCTGCGCCCTGTTCATCGTGGTTCACGGCATTACCGCCCGCAACATCCCCGGCCTGCTCATGGAGGCCATGAGTCAACATGGCCTGACCATCACCAACCTTTTTGCCCTCACCGGTATCTCCGCCCTGATGAGCAACCTGGTCAGCAATGTGCCAGCCGCCATGCTCCTCGTCCAATTCCTCGACCCTCGCGTGCCGGAACAGTGGTATGTTTTGGCCCTGTCCAGCACCTTTGCCGGCAATCTCATCATCATCGGCAGCATCGCCAATCTCATCGTCATCGAGCAGGCCAGGAAATTTAAGATCGAGATCAGCTTTAAGGAACACGCCCGGGCAGGCATCCCGATCACGCTTTTTTCCCTGCTTGTTCTGGTTTTGCTGTTATATTTAGGAGCTGGGCCCAGATAACCACGGTATCATGTCTGTTTCGTTACAGCTCCTTACCCACCTCTTTCAGGGAACTACCCGTATGAAACGCCTCTGGCTTTCCGCTCTCAGCGAAAAAAACCTGTCGGTTGTCCACGACTGGCTGCTCAGCTATGTCCTGACCTACGATAATCTTGTCCAGGCGCTGGTTATCGCCTGCGCCCTGCTGATCGCCTTTCTGATCGACAGAAGAATCAGGCTGAAATTTTCAGCTCCCGAGCTGCCCCAGAAATATTTCGCTCAGATCCTCTCCGGCCTGCTGCCCCTTGCCTCGCCCCTGCTCTGGCTTTTTTTGCAGCTAATCTCGCTGCTGGTCGCCGTGGAAGCCCAATGGCCACACAATCTGCTTACCATTGTCGTCAACCTGCTGGCGGTCTGGATCATTATCCGAACCACCTCCCTGTTTTTCGACAATTCCGCCTGGGTCAGGCTGATTACGGTCATCGCCTGGACCCTTGCCGCCCTCAACATCCTGGATCTGCTGGAACCGACCATCAAGCTGCTCGACCGTTTCGCCCTCAAGTTCGGTAAGATGCATATTTCGCTGCTCACTGTGCTCACCGGCTTCCTGACCCTGGTTCTGCTGCTCTGGGGGGCGCGGCTCCTCTCCCATCTTCTGGAAAAACGGATCCGGGAAAACTCGGCGCTCTCTCCTTCCATCCAGGTGCTGTTTATCAAGCTCTCCAAGATTACCCTGATTGCCACCGCCATCCTGGTGGGGTTGCGGAGCGTCGGCCTCGACCTCACCGGCTTCACCATCTTCACCGGCGCGGTCGGCGTGGGCATCGGCTTCGGCCTGCAGAAGATCTTTTCCAACCTGATCAGCGGCTTCATTCTCCTGCTGGACAAGTCCATTAAGCCGGGCGACGTGATCACCGTGGGCGAAACCTATGGCTGGGTGAACTCTCTCGGCGCCCGCTACACCTCGCTCATTGCCCCGGACGGCAAGGAATTCCTGATCCCCAATGAGGATCTCATCACCCAGCAGGTGGAAAACTGGTCGTTCAGCAACAGCACGGTCTGCCTGAGAATTCCGGTGGGCATCGCCTACAGCGCGGATGTGCGCAAGGCCATGGCCCTCTGCGAAGAGGCGGCCCGGCAGACGGAGAGGATCATCACGGACCCGCCGCCCCAGTGCCTGCTGGTCGGCTTTGGTGAAAGCTCCATCGATCTGGAGCTGGGTGCCTGGATCAACGATCCGGTCAACGGGGTCAAGAATGTGAAAAGCGATGTGCTGTTAAAGATCTGGGAGAACTTCCAGAAAGAGGGCATGGAGATCCCCTATCCGCAAAGGGATATCCACCTCAAAACCATGCCGCCCGACACAGGGGGCATGGCAGGGGAAGCGACAGATTCTCCCCCTGCCGGCAATGCCCTCCCGGCTGAGAGACCGAGGCCCCATCGAAGGAGAAGCCCATGAACAAACCCCTCAAAAATGCCCTGGTGGGGGCGATTGAGGCCGGGGGAACCAAATTCGTCTGCGCGGTCGGCACTTGTCCGCAAGACCTCAGCCGAACCGAGTTTCCTTCCGGAGATAATCCCGAGCATGTTCTTGCCGAGGTCACGCACTGGTTTGGCGAGCAACAACGCCGGCGCGGGCTGCTCCAAGCCATCGGGATCGCCTCGTTCGGACCAATCGATCTCCACCAGAATTCTCCGACCTACGGATACATCACCTCAACCCCCAAGCCCGGCTGGAAAAACACCAACATTCTCGGCGCGGTGCAAAGGGCATTCCCGGATATTCCAATAGCCTTCGACACGGATGTGAACGGCGCCGCCCTCGGCGAATTTCACTGGGGCAACGGCACCGGCCTGCGCGATTTCGTCTATCTCACCATCGGTACGGGCATCGGCGGGGGAGTAATGGTGGGAGGAGAGCTCCTGCACGGGCTTGTCCATTCCGAGATGGGACACCTGCGGCTGCCTCGCATACCGGGTGACACCTTTGCCGGGGTATGCCCGTTTCACGGCGACTGCTGGGAAGGACTGTGTTCCGGCCCGGCGCTTTTGGCGCGGGCGAAAATGGCGGCGGAAGCGATTCCGCCGGAACATGAAGCCTGGGACAGGGAGACGCAGTACATTGCCTACGCCGTTGCCAACCTGGTGTGCGTGTTATCGCCGCAACGGCTGATCATCGGCGGCAGCGTCAGAAAGGGTGGCCGGTTTGGCCAGGATCGATTTTTCCGGATGGTCCGCGCGCGGGTGCGAATCGCCCTGAACAACTATCTCGTTTCTCCGGCATTGCAAGAGGATATCGACCGTTTCATCGTGCCGCCGCTTCTTGGGGACGACGCCGGCATCTGCGGAGCCATTGCCCTGGCCCGGCGAGAAATCCGCATAGCCTCTGCCGCACGCGGATTGAGGAAAGACAACGGAATCAGGTAACCCCGAAAAAAACGGTTTTTGGGGAAAGATTTTCATTCAGGCATTTTCGCCAAACCACACGATGAGGCGCACCGATGGACGTTGCTTTCGTTTTTCTCATTACCGGGATAATCATCATGGCGGGATTCTTCGGCAATGTTTTTTTCGAGAAAACAAAAATATCTGATGTCCTCCTGCTTCTCTGCATCGGCATTTTTCTCGGCCCCGTGCTCGGCCTTATAGAACCGCAGATCCTTGCGCCGTTCGCCGAATATTTCGGCACCCTCGCCCTCATCATCATCCTCTTCGAGGGTGGGATGGACATGGATATTGACAAGCTGATCAAGGAGTTCGGCACAGCCTCGCTCCTGGTCCTCTTGTCCTTTACCCTTTCGACCGTTTCCCTGGCCTGCTTTCTCCATTTTGTTAGGGGCTGGGATCTGTTACTGAGCCTTCTCCTTGGCGCCATCCTCGGTTGCACCAGTGCCCCGGTGGTCATTCCCATCATCAACAAGATGGGGATCAAGGAAGAAACAAAGACCATTCTTTCCATCGAATCGGCGCTCAGCGATGTTCTTGCCGTCATCTGCACCATATCCCTGATAGAAATCATCACCCTCGGCTACATCGGAATCAAAACCCCGTTTCGCACCATTTTCAGCTCATTTTCCATCGCCATTGTTTTGGGCCTTGTCGCAGGATTGTTCTGGCTGAAGGTGCTCAATCACTTCAGCGCACGAAAATATTCATACATGTTCACCCTGGCGGCGGTGCTCACAACCTTCGGCGCGGTCAGCTTCCTGGGGGGAAGCGGCGCCATGGCGATACTCGTTTTCGGGATAATCCTCGGCAACAGCCATGACTTCAGCAAATTCCTGAAAATCAAGGACACTTCCCTTGTGAACAGCACCATCAAATTCTTCCATGGGGAAATGACCTTTTTCATCAGGACCTTCTTTTTTGTCTACATCGGCATGATGGTTTCCTTTTCCTGGATCGACCTGGACTTCGTGCTTTGCAGTCTCGCCTTGCTCCTTATCATAGTTGTCGTAAGGTATATGAGCGTCAGGGTTACGGTTGCGCTCTACCCGGAGAAAAAGAGCGACCGGGGCCTGATGATGTCCATGCTCCCCCGCGGGCTTGCTTCCGCGGTTCTGGCGACCTTGCCGGCATCAGCCGACATCAGGGGCAGCGAATACTTCACGGACCTGACCTTCGCCATCATTATCTTCACCAATCTCATCATGACGGTGGGGGTCTTTGTTGCCGGCAAAAAGGAGCCAACAAAGGATGGGCACTGAACCCCAACGACTATGATCCATCCCGGATTTTCCTAAAAAAAGACTTTCCCGGAAATTTCCCCCACATCATCCCTTGGTTCTTTCAAGCCGGTCATCCAGTTCACCGATGTAGGCGCTGATCGTGTTTCCCGACTCTTCTATCGCTGCGCGCAGATCCCGGTCGAGCTGAGCGAGTCGTGCCAGCACGGCTGCCCTCGTCTCGGCGTCCGTATCGGCCTGTTTTTTCAACGCTTCCTCCAGAAACCCGCGCAGTTCGGTAAAACGCGAAGCCTCGGCCTGGTCGGCCAGCTCCCGGCTGACTTGCAGTTCCCGCGCATTCCGGCGAGTGTCAAGGAGCAGCGAGGTCTGAAAATAGACCACGAACACCAGGAATAGGGCCACGAGAAAGGCCAGCATCCCAAGCATGACCAGGCCGAGCGGCGCCTGAACAGTTGCAATCCCCAGGGAAAGCGTGGCCGGCGCCATGAACACCCCCCAGTTGAGGGCGGTAAAAGCAGCAATTACAATCAGAACAATCAGTAATAACAGAGTACGAACTTTCATCTTGGCCGCTCTCCTTTTCTAAGCCGTTGAGTGAAAACAACTTGAACATCAACTCCGGCAAAAACAGCATAAAGAGCCGTACAACCGGGATAAAAAAGTACAGGTTATTTTCGCACGGCTCCTAAGTTGTTGCTCCGCTTCGATCTCGCCGGACAGCCTCTGGTTCAGAACTTAATATTTCCCCGAGCTGTTCTTCTTCTTTTTTCCGTTCAAGCACATGCACCGCAAACGGTTTGCTCGCCTCCCCGAAATAGAGGGTCTGATGGGGAAAGGGGATCTCGATGCCCTTGGCGTCAAAAGCGAGCTTTACCCGGCGCAGAAACTCGCGACCCACGGCCCATTGCTGGATGGGCACCGTTTTGATCCTGCCCTTGATAACCACGGACGAATTGTCCAGCTTGTCCACCCCGAAAATCTCCGGCTCTTCCAGGATCATCGGGCCGAAAATCGCATCCTCTTTCAGTTTACGCCCAACCTCCGCCAGGATCAAGACCACCGCATCGGTATTTTCCCTGTAGGCCACCCCGATCTCAAAAACATAGGCTGACCATTCTTTGGTGAGATTGCTGAGGGTAGTGACCGCGCCATTGGGAAAGATATGAACCACCCCGCCGAGATCCCGCAGGATGATGGTGCGGAAATTAATCTCTTCGACCAGGCCGCCGGTGCCGTTGATGATTGCCACATCCCCGACCCGGATCTGATTTTCCAGGATGATGAAAAAACCGGAAATTACATCCCGAACCAGATTCTGGCCGCCAAACCCCACCGCCAGGCCGACGATTCCGGCGCTTGCCAGAAAGGGAGCGATTTCGACCCCGATTTCCTTCAGAAACAAAAGGCCGACAATCAAACCCAGGACGAACATTGCTCCCTGCCGAACCAGCATGATCAGAGTTTCAATTCGCTTGCCGGATTCGAGCTGCGGTTCACGGGCGGCCTGGACTCGCTCGTGAAGGCGGGTCTTCAACCTGCCCAGCAGCTTGTTGAGCAGAGACTTGAAAAACCAGGCAATAAAGAGAATGAACACAATCCGGAAGCAGGTCTGGGCGATCGCTTTCCACTCAATGACTCCCAGATATTCGTTTAACAATTCCATCTTTCCTTGTCCCCTGATGTAGCTGCCGGATTCATAACATGTTCCGGCGCATTGATGGTGAGCGCTTCCTCCATCCCGCCATTGTCAGGTCAGGAAACAGCGGCAGATCTCGGCTTGATGTAAAGGTGGTAAAGCTGATGCCAGCACTGGGCCATGCGCATCTTTGCCTGGGCGGATTGGGAATACCGCCAGAACCCGTGCACCTTGGCGAGCCTGGTCAATTGCCGGCAATACAGTTCCCAGGTGAAATGGCCCTGGGCTCTTTTCATGCCGGTTTTGGCAATTATTTGCCAGTGCTTGGGATTTTTGGCGCAATCCGCAAAAAAATCAACCAGACAAGCGGTCATTGCCTCGGGATTGGTTGGGTTGATAAGAAAGCCCGACTTGCCGTGTTCGACAATCTCCCCCGGCCCGCCGAACATGGTGACGAAGACCGGCAGACCAGAGTGCATGGCCTCCAGAATGGTGAGGCCGAAGGCCTCGAACAGGGCGGGCTGAACAAAAATGCCCCGGCGATCGGCCATCAGCCGGTAAGCCTCGCCGGTAGCCTCCTTGCCCAGCAGCTTGCCGATCCAGCGGACGCTGGCGTGGAGATCGTACTCTGCAAGCAGCCGGTGCATCTTGCGGATTTCCTCCGCCTCTTCTCCGTCCCGGGAGCGCTCCGGGTCCAGGACGCTGGCGATGACAACCAGGTTGGCCCTGGCCCGCAGCTCCCGGTCCTTGCCGTAGGCCTCCACCAGGCCGGTCAGGTTCTTGATCCGGTCCAGCCGGGCAATGGAGAAGATGGGCGGCAGCTCCGGCCGGGCCAGATGCCCGAAGCAGTCTTGATCCTCCCGACTGAAGAGGAGGTCTTCAAGTTCACGGCTCGTCTTCTTTTCCCTTCTGCTGCGCTGGGTATATGGAAAGAAGGTCGCCGGATCAACGCCGGGAGGGATGACGTTGAAGCGGGGATGAAACAGGTTGATGCCGTTGGTCACATTGAGCAGGCCGGGCATGGTGAAAAACTGATACGATTCATACTGGCCGATAACCTGATCCGTGCCGATGATCTCCTGGGAGGTGCTGGAGATAATAAAATCCGCCAGATTCATGGCCATGAGGTCCGCCATGAATTGCACGGAAAAATGATATTCAGCCTCAAAATTTCCCCAATGGAGATCGCTGAAGAGATATTTGGACTTTTCCAGGGCATGGGCAATGTTGCTTTGGGTGACCCCCATGCTTTGGGAAAGAAGGGTAGCCACCAGATTGCCGTCCGAATAATTGCCCACTATAAGATCGGGCCTGCCGCCGAATTCCTGGCGAAGCTCCTGCTCCACATCGATGGCGAACTGGTCCAGATAAGGCCATACCCGGAAACGGGAAAGCCAGTGCGGCACCACCTCGTTGTCTTCTTTCTGGAAGGGCACCCGCAGAATCCAGACATTTTTGGTCTGCCAGACCTTTTCCAGCCGCTGGTTTGCGGTGGTCCCTTCATCTTCAGGAATGAGCCTGGTGACGATGAGAATCATCGGGTCAATATCCAACCCGGCATTCCTTAGATCCTGGGCAAGAAACCTTTCCAGGGCCTTGGCCTGGTCAAGTACGTAAACAACCTGTCCGCCGGTGTCCGGACGGCCGAGGACGTTTTCCTGGGCAAACCAGCCGTGCGGCGAGATCAGGGCAACCTTGGAAATCATGGGAATACTGGCCAAAAACTCCTCCAGGGTTTCTTCGTTGGGCTGTTCGAGGATGTCCTGCAATAGATTCATGGTCTCAAGAATCCGGGCCGGGCTGCTGCCCCAGCCATCGAGAAACCCGAGGGCTTGCAGCTTGCCTTTCAAACGGCTCACATCCTGCTGGCCGGAAAAACGATCCACGGTATCAAGGGCGTATTCCAGGGCGGTTTCCAGTTCCCCGACGTCCCGGATGATGGCGCCGTCCAGCAGGAGCTGCACCCCGTGCAACTGATGGAGCTTAAGGAATTCATACAGAGCCTTTTGCCATTTTTCCGGCTGACTGGCCAGATTCGCGGAAAGATACCGGTTGAGGTGCCTGATGCCATGCCCGATGATATTTGGATCCTTCAGACTTGGCCCATAATCGTAAAACGGAGCGAGGTTCAGCTCCATGGTTCTCTGCTGGGCGGGCAGATCGGGCCTGACCAGCCGTTCCTTGATGGAAAGAAAATCCCGGGCGCTCAGGCGCGACAGTTCTTTCTTGTCCCTTTGGATCGCAAAAAGCCGGCAGCTGGCTTTGCGGTGACGATAGACCACAATCCGCTCTTCCGGCAGACAGAGGATCTCCTGGACCTTGCGCAAAAACCGCCAGGAGCCGGGGAGCAATTCCGTCTGCCCCCCTTCCCCAACCCAGGTCTCAAAGGCGAGAAGGATGTCGTTTCGCAGCAGGATCGAGGTTTCCGGCGCTGGGATGGAAAAAATGAATTCCAGCAGTAAAGGGATTTCCTGCTCATCAATAAAATTGCTGAGCGTATTAGTCATCACCCTGTCCTCCTATGAAATCGTAGTGCTGCATCCCGTTGATTATTCCGGCCGCATACTCGCGCTTGCTGAAAAAAATCCGCCGCAGACCCCGGAGAACCTCCAGCTCCTTGCTGTAATTAGCCACCACCAGGCCGTTGGTGTCTCCCCGGAGCATGGAGGCGTCATTGCCGGAATCCCCGCAGACCATGATATCGGCCAGGGGGATGTTCCATTTGTAGCTGAGATAACGGATCGCCTTGCCCTTGGAGGCCCGGTAGGGAAGGATGTCGAGAAACTGGCCGTGGGAATAAACGAGATGGTACCGGATTTTTTTTGCCTGGAGGGTCTGGTGTACCCTGACCAGCAATTCAGGATCGTCCTCCAGGTAATAGCTGACCTTGAAGGGCATCTGCTTTTCCGGCTCCTGCAATTCCAGAAAATCCAGCCTCCCCAGTTGTTCCCTGATCTCCTCCGGCCGCCAGCGATAGGCAATATGGCGGTGCCAGCCTTTATCCGGGGAAAGGGTCGCCCCATAGTAGATATCCGTGCCCACCGAGCAGATAAGGATATCCGGCCGTTCCACCGCATGCTCCTCAAGAATTTGCAGGGTTTTTATCAGGCAGCGACCGGTGGCCACGCCCCAGCATAGATTCTCGGCATTGGCGTTGAGCAGGGCTAAAAGTTCCTTAAGCGAATCGGCATCGCCGATCAGGGTATTGTCGATATCGCTGATAAGCATGCGCTTTACCGAGGTGAGCCGCTTGCCGATAACGGTTTTTCCGGCGCTCGTCGGGGATTGCATCACGGCGGGCATCTCGGAACGCACTTTTTTAATAGCCGCCAGGGCCCGCTCACAGTGGGAGAGCCAGGAATAATGGCGCTGGACCCGGTTGATGCCGTTTTGCGAAAACCTTTGCCAGACATCCTTATCCACCAGGATGCTTTTGCAGGCGGCGGCAATCTCCCGGCTGTTGGTGGGGTCGATCAGAATCCCGTTGTCGCAGTTGGCGATGATATCGGTCGGCCCGCCGTCCCGGGTGGCGACAATGGGCAGGCCGCAGGAGGCCGCCTCGATCAGGGTCAGACCGAAGGGCTCCACCAGGGCGGAATTGACAAAAACCCCATAGCTGTCGGCACAGAGCCGGTACAATTCGGGAACCTCGATGGAAAAATTGTGTTTTTTGGGAATGGCCAGCTTGCCGTAGAGATCGTAGCGGTCCATGAGAAGCAACATCTCGGTTAGCACATTGCGTTCATTTTCCTCCATCTCGGCGATGTTTTTGCGGATTCCGGCAAAGATGGCCAGGTTGGCGATGGCCTGCAACTCCTTGTCCTCGCCGTAGGCCGTGACCAACCCGGCAATATTCTTGCGCTGATCCGGTCGGCAGAGGGCCAGGATGAAAGGTTTTTTCGGCGACACCCAGAAGCGGTGGAGCTCACGGAGCAGCACCACCCTGGCCTGCCTGGTGCTTTCGTCACCGGCATCCGCGTCCAGTTGGGGAGCATAGTGGGGATAAAAGGTTTCCACGTCGATCCCCGGCGGATTCACCTGATAGCGGCCGGCCTTAAAATTGGCGTACAGGGAATACTGCTTGTCGATTTCGTGGTTGGTGCTGACGAAAATCTGCTCGGCATCTTTGATGATCCGGTCTTCCACCAGAATGCGGTGGTCGATGTGGTAACGATGGTTGATCTCCTCGCTGGTCAAACCTTCTTCGAGCAGGGTCTTTTTTTTGTGGGCTCCCATGGAGTGGCCGGTGAAAATGAAGGGGGAGCCGAAGATGCGGGCCAGTTCGCCGGCGACATAGCCCGCATCGGCGTAATGGCCGTGAAAAACATCTGGCATCCGGCCGGAAACCTTGATGAATTTGAGGGTCTTGTCCACCATCTCGTCAAGATGGGGCCAGAGCAGCTCCTTGCGGATGTATTTTCGGCCGCCGCACTGAATCCGGACAATCCGCGCCTTGTCGGAGAGCGGCTCGAGGGGACGGGAATAATCGGATGAAACGGCTTTATCGACAATCAGGCGGGTTATAAGATCAACCTGGGCAACCTCCGGGTGGGCAGCCAGGGACCGGGCCAGCTCCAGCACATATTTCACCTGCCCGCCCGTGTCGGCATCGCGGCCAAGCTCCGGCGAGTTTCCCCTGATCAAGCCATGGATGCTGAAAAGCTGGACATACAATCCTGAAGATTTCATGTGTTACCTCCATGTCGTGATGCGCCCGAAACGTAAGCGATCACAGGGCACAGCATCTGCTTTGTTATCGGCCTGTTTGCATACCATATGTTTAGAGCCCCTGCCCGAGAATCGGGCTTAGGGGCTTTTATCCAGCTTCGCTGGGATAGCTCTCAGGCCTCTGTCGCGCATCTGCCGCACCCTGCAATCGCTTACAGTTGGGATACGGTGCTGCACTTGGTCGCCTACCCTGTGATCAGTTACCCCGAAACAGCTCACCACTTCGGCGAAGACCGGGATCCGGCCTTACTGCGACTGCGCAAGAACACTGGCTTTCGGCCGGAGGTTATCCCCGGCAAGGAGACCGGAATGACGGAATATCATCTTCTTTTGAGGTGCCGCGAGTTCATCGGTAATAATTTCGTGCGAAAAGTGGCGATTCCGTCATGGAGCCTTCAGGGTAACAGGAAAAAATAATCTTTTCACGGGACAAGGAGAGCATGAAGCGTTCAACGCCTTGTGATTACACGAGAAAAAATAATTATTTTTCGTAAAAAAACCTCGCCGGACGGTGAGCGAAATGGTGTTCTCCTGGTGAATCACGGTCGGCACGCCCCCTTGACCTGGTCGAATATCTCGGTTAGTCTCCCAAGAAAGACGCCTTTTTCGGATCCGTCCCGCTTCCGCACTTTCCCGCGCCCCGCTGTTTCTCCCTCTGTTCCCCCCCCCACGGTTCAGGGCATTTCCGGACGGTACTCCCGGCTTTCCAGGCACCATGCCCCACAACCCCATCGGAGGCTCAGCCCATGGATCCGACCATTTTCACCCCGCAATATCTGAAAAAAACCAACCCGCGACTTTTCAGGCTGATCAGTCAGGCGGCCGACCCCGAGGATCTCCGGGGCCGAATCATCGACTACAGCTTCGGGGCGGAACAGAAAGCCCTTGAGGAAGCGAGCCACGAAGACGCCAGCTTCGCCGCCCGGATCCGCGACTGCGGCATCATCCTGCGCGGGATGCTCAAACCGGGCTCGGAGCAGGCCGCCGGCGGCTTCAGCATCCTTCAGGTTCTCTGGGATCTCGGCCACGATCTGCCGCGGCCGGAACTTACCCCGGCCTTTTACGCCGACCTGCTCCACCTGCTGCTGGGAGTCAAAGGTCAGGGACCCCGCGGCTCCCTCGACGCAATCCATCTTGCGGCGATCAGCGCCAGCGGCAGGAAGGCGGCCTTGATCCGGACCCGCCAGCTCGACAGCCTCTGGGACGAGGTGGACCGGCGGATGAACGCCTTCCCGACCGGCCTCGGAGCGGAAGCGATCAAGCGCCGCAAGAGGCGGCGGGAGAAGATCCTTGCCGGGCTGGGCGGCAATCTCGATGACTGGCACAACTGGCGCTGGCAGATACGCAACATTATCCGCGATCTGGCCACCCTGGAGCAGCTGGTCAAACTCAGCCCCTCCCAGCGCGCCGCGATCAAGGCGGCCAAAGAGCACAAGCTCCCTTTCGGGATCACCCCCTATTACCTCTCCCTGATGGATGACGAACTCGGCCGGCGCGACGCGGCGATCCGGGCTCAGGTGTTGCCGCCGATGAGCTATGTCAGGGAGATTGCCACGATCGACGACAGCTCCTGCCTCGATTTCATGGGCGAAGAGGACACCTCCCCCTGCGACCTGATCACCCGCCGCTACCCGGCGATCTGCATTCTCAAACCCTACAACACCTGTCCGCAGATCTGCGTCTACTGCCAGCGCAACTGGGAGATCGACGATGTCATGGCCAGCGGCGCCTTTGCCGGCATGGAGCGGATAAACGAAGCCATTCAATGGATTCACGAACACCCGTCGATCCACGAGGTGCTGATCACCGGCGGTGACCCTCTGGTGATGGGCAATGAAACCCTGGCCACGATTCTGGCTCAAGTGGCGGAGATCCCCACCGTCGAACGGATCCGGATCGGCAGCCGGACCCCGGTCACCATCCCCATGCGGATCAGCGAGGGGCTGGTGGGGCTGCTTGCCCAATACCGCGAACCGGGCCGGCGGGAGATCGCCCTGATGACCCACATCCAGCATCCCTACGAAATCACCCCCGAAACCGCCGCCGCGATCGATCGCCTCCGTCTGCGCGGAATTCCGGTCTACAACCAGCTGGTCTACACCTATTACACCTCCAAACGTTTCGAGGCCGCGGCCCTGCGCCGCCACCTCCGGCTGATCGGGGTCGATCCCTACTACACCTTCAACACCAAGGGCAAGGACGAGACCCTGGCCTACCGGGTGCCCATTGCCCGGCTCCTCCAGGAGCAACAGGAGGAATCCCGGTTGATGCCGGGCCTGACCCGCACCGACGAGGCGGTCTTCAACGTCCCCCGCCAGGGCAAGAATTACCTGAGGGATCGCGGCTACCGGAACCTGCTCAGCATTCTCCCCAACGGCAGCAGACTTTATGAATTCCACTCCTGGGAGCGGAAGGTTTCCCAGGAAGCAAGCACCTTCATCACCACCGATGTCCCCCTGCTCGACTACCTGGAACGGCTGCGCAAAGACGGGGAGAGCGTCTCGGAATACGAGACCATCTGGTATTATTTCTGATCGCAGGAGAGATCCGGTGGAGATTTCAGAAAGTGCCTGCGGAAAAAATTTTCAGCGATAACGATGGATGGCCGGCCTCACACCTCAAAGCTCTGGTGCGGCTCGGGAATCTCAACACTCGGGAAATTAAGCTCCAACCGCATGCTCTCGGCCAGGGCGGTGGCCGCCTCTTCCTCGCCGTGCACCACAAAGGTGCGGGCCGGTTTCTTCCGCATGGCCCCGGCCCAGGCCAGCAGCTCATCCCGGTCAGCATGGCCGCTGAAGCCGGTCAGGGTCTCCACCTTGGCCCGCAGCGGGAACTCCTCGCCATAGATCTTGACCGTTTTCTCCCCCTCGACAATTTTACGCCCCAGGGTATGGGGCGCCTGCCAGCCGGTGACCAGGATGGTGTTTTTCTGGTCGCCGATGCGCCGCCGCAGATGATGGAGAATGCGGCCGCCCTCCATCATCCCGCTGGCGCTGATGATAATGGCCGGCTCACGCAAAAAATTAAGCTCTTTGGACTCCTCCACGGACTGGGTGTAACTCAGGGTGTCAAAGCCGAAGGCATTGCTGTGATTGCCTGCCAATAAGAATTCGCGGATCTCGCTGTCATAGGTTTCCGGATGCAGCCGAAAGATATCCGTAACCCTGGTGGCCAGCGGGCTGTCCACATAGATGGGGAGCCGTGGGATGTCGCGCTTCAAAAACAGCTTGTGCAGGGCATAGACCAGCTGCTGGGTCCTCCCCACGGCAAAGGCCGGGATCAACAGCACCCCGCCGCGGCGATAAGTGTCATTGACAATTCGTTCCAGTTCTTTTTCCGACTCGGGATAAGGCGGATGCTGCCGGTTGCCGTAGGTACTCTCCATGATGAGGATATCCGCCCCTTCGCTCAACACCGTTGGATCATTGATGATGGGGATGCCGCTCCGGCCGATATCCCCACTGAAGACCAGACGGATATCACGACCCTGCTCCTGGTCATGGATGTCGAGAATCACGTTGGCACTGCCCAGCATATGGCCAGCATCCACCAGGGTGAGGTGTACCCCGGGCACGATCTCCCGCCGGCGGTTGTAACTGATGCCGACGAACTGATCCATGGCCGCAACCGCATCCTCCCTGGTGTAGAGCGGCTCAAATTCCTTCTGCTTGTTGCGCCGACGCAGCTTGTTGGCAAACGCCACGTCCTTCTCCTGGATAAAGGCGGAATCCATGAGCATGACCGCACAGAGATCGCGGGTGGCCGAAGTGCAGACGATATCGCCGCGGAACCCTCTTTTGACCAGGGTGGGGATGTTGCCGGAATGGTCGATATGGGCATGGGACAGGACCAGACAGTCAATATCCTTGCCCGCGCCAAAGCCGCTGCGGTTCAGCTCAAAGGCCTCCTTACGCTTGCCCTGAAAAAGCCCGCAGTCAAGAAGGATGCGCTTGCCGTTCACCTCGAGCAAATGCTGCGAGCCGGTAACTGTTTTCGCCGCGCCGTGGAAGGTCAGTTTCATGGTTGTGCTCCCTTGTTGAAGGATGTGCTTTTCTTTAAGCATAACAAAACCGACGGGAGAAACAGAAGAAAAGATTTTCACTTGGCCTAACATAAAATGGTTTGACAAGAGCAGGTTATTTTTTACACCTTTTGCATGCTTCGTCTTGATGAGTTTGGGAGGATTCTCGATTTCACCATGCATCGGGGAACCCAGAAATATGATTTTTCAAGACTACGATGACTTCCAAAGTGCCCCCTGTTAATGCCATTCTGGACAGGCGGGGTTGGGGTGGCAGAAGGTGCAACAGAAAAACAGATACCACCGCCCCCCGCCTTTTCCCACAGGCCGACGAGATTACAGGTGGAGATACTCAATGGCTGCAAAGTATCATCCCCATGTCCTGCCGCCGCATGTAGCTCTCTGAGTCAAGGGCCAAAAGTCCGACTTTTCGCCCCGTCGGGGAATAGCGCCTATCACCCGCACGCCTGACGTTCCTCTGATGTTTCCCTTGTTTGCGAAGCTGCTTTTTGTTAGCATCTTGGCATGGTTGTTCCGTTTACCATGACTTCTACATGGTTTCATTGCTCGTGCCTATAACCTGCAATGCCTGGGCAATCCTCTTGCCCTGCGGTTTAAGCTTTTTGTTTGTGGATTATTCTTGAATTGGGGGAGAAGGGGATTGGGGAAAAAAACATGGTGGCCAGAAAAAAGATGGACATAGGACACTATTTGACCCAGGTGGCATGGTATAAAACTCCATGTGGGCATGACAATGATCTTGCCCAAGGCCTTAGAGCTATCCAGAAATCGAGGCGCTGGCCCGGCTGAGTAGCGCTGGTGGATGGGGGAAGCTATATACCGTCCAGCGGGAATGTGGTGCGGGTGGATTTCAGGCAGAGGCTGCGGGCGGGGTGAATTGGGTGCTTATTTCATTCGCAATAAACAGGCTGTTTTAAAATATGTTTTGTCGAGGGAGGTAGCACATGAGGTCAGGGGGTCAGTTGCAAATCAAAAAAATACATAAAATGCCGAGGTTGTAGCGTGGCAATCAGAGAAGAGATGAAGCCAGGCGACAGGGTACGCTTACGGGCAAGTCCCTCGCGCGTCGGCACCCTCACCGATGAATACGATGGGCCGCCCAACCGACGGCGGGTTCTGGTCTGCTTTACAAACGGCGATGAGGAGTTCGTCCTTATCGGCTCGCTGGAAAAAGTGACCGGCGATTCTCTTCGACCCTATGCCCTGATTGAAAGCGGGCGATACGGTACCGTCAATGATCTGCGCGGGGCTATCACCTATTACCGCCTGAGCGGCAGGCTTGCCAACCTGATATACAGCCTTAACACGACCAACACCCAGTTTTTCGCCTATCAGTTCAAGCCCGTTCTCCAGTTTCTGGACTCACCATGTCGTGGAATCCTGATCGCCGACGAGGTTGGTCTGGGTAAGACTATCGAGGCGGGATTGATCTGGACCGAACTCCGGGCGCGACTCGATGCTCGGCGGCTATTGGTGGTCTGCCCGGCCATGCTCCGGGAAAAATGGCGGGATGAGCTCAATAACCGGTTTGGCATCAAGGCTGATATCTGTGATGCAGGAGAGATGCTACACATCGTACAGCGTATGTATCGGGGTGAGTTTGAAGAGTTCGCCCTGATTACGAGTATCCAGGGCCTTCGCCCCCCCAAGGGCCGCCAGGATGAAAAGACTTCCACACGGTCCACGGCTAAGCTCGCTGCCTTTCTTGAAGAAAAGGCCTTTGACGATCCGGTTTTCGACATGGTCATCATCGATGAGGCCCATTATTTACGGAACCCTGGCACTCAGACCCACAAGCTTGGCAGACTGTTGCGCCCCATCTGCGATAACTTAGTCATGCTTTCCGCTACCCCGATTCAAATGCGGAGCAGTGATTTGTTTTCGTTGCTGAACCTGCTGGATGAAGATGCTTTTCCCTATCCTTATTCCTTTGAGCAAACTCTGAAGGCAAATAGGCCTATTATCCAGCTACGTGACAGCTTGCTGCGGGGAGCAGTTTCCAGGGAAGATTTTCTGGAAGCACTTCAATCGGCTCTCATTTGGAGAATTTTTGAAGACAGCCAGCAGATCAATCATCTCATCAAGTACCCCCCCACCAACGAGGAACTGAACAGTCATCAGGGCAGGTCGCTGCTTGCAGAAAAACTCGACCGGATCAACCCGCTGGCCAAGGTCATCACCAGGACAAGGAAACGGGATGTACAGGAGATGCGTGTTGTCCGCTGTCCCGTCCTTGTCAGGGCTGAGATGACACCAGTCGAAGCGGATTTTTACGCAGCAGTTACAGCAGGAATCCGTGAGTTCTGCGAAGGGATGGACATCCACGCCGGTTTCATGCTGACCATCCCCCAGACCCAAATGGCAAGCTGCATGGCTGCCGCCTGCAGGGCCTGGGGTGGAGAAACTGTTCATGACGATGAACTTGAGGAGACCATCTACGAAGCATATGGGGGTGACGATGAGAATGCTAAAGGCGGCAATGCAGACAACCTCGGAACCCTTACGAGAGCCCTAATCGACATAACCAGTGAAATCGGCAACTACCGGGAACTGCGACGGGTTGACAGCAAGTACAACGAGCTGGTGAAGTCGCTCAAAAATTACTGGATGGAAAACCCGGGCAAGAAGGTGGTGCTCTTTTCCTTTTACCGCGGGACCCTCCGTTACCTGCATGAACGGCTTGAGGAAGATGGAATTATCGCCATCGTCGTTATGGGAGGAATGGACAAACATGCTGCCATTAATAGTTTTGCGGACCCGTCCGGCCCAAATATTCTGCTTTCTTCGGAAGTAGCGGCGGAAGGTGTGGACCTCCAGTTCTCAAGTCTGCTTATCAACTACGATCTGCCGTGGAACCCTATGCGTATTGAGCAACGCATCGGACGTATCGACCGTATCGGCCAGGAGGCTGAGCGCATCCTGATCTGGAATTTCCTCTATGCGGATACTATTGATGAACGGATCTATAATCGGCTGTTGGTGCGCCTCAATATCTTTGAACAGGCGCTCGGCACTATCGAGGCCATGCTTGGCGACCAGATCCGAGAGCTGGGATACTACCTCCTAGTACACAAACTGACTGCGGCAGAGGAGGCTGCGCGCATTGACCAGACTGCCCTTGCCCTTGAAACCATGAACCGCACCCAGGAAACTCTCGAAAAGGAAGCAACCCAGCTGATCGCCCATGGCGAGTATATCCAGAACCAGGTGAAGGCCGCCCAGGAAATCGGCAGGTATGTAACCGGGGAGGATCTTTCCCGTTATGTGCGTGACTTCTTTGTGCAGGAGTACGAAGGAAGCCGGTTTGTCCAGAAGGAGGGCGATGAGGAATATTATATCGCAGAGTTGTCCGTCGAGGCCAAGGTGCGCTTTGGGGAATTTCTCGACACACACCATCTCAGCGGTAAAACCAGAATACTGCGAGACATAAATCCCATTATTCTCTTTGAGAATCAGGTCGGCATCCGGAAGCATCGTGTTGAAATAATTTCACAATATCACCCCCTAATTCGATTTGTCAGTGAAAAACTCCGAGCCAAGGGAAAGATCGGAGGCTACTTTCCCGTATCCGCCATAGAGGTGAATAGACTGACTTTCTCCAATGTTGAAGCGGGAATATATGTCTATGCAATAGCCAGATGGTCGATCTCCGGCGCACGGGATATTGAACGGCTGGAATATTCGGTAAAACGGATGGATACCGGAGACCGGCTTGACAATGTCCTGGCTGAACGCCTGGTGAACACTGCTGCGATGAAGGGGCGGGACTGGTTCGGCGCGCAGGGCGTGCTGGAGCACAGAAAAATCGCAAGAATATACGATGCCTGCCTTGAAGATCTTGAATCGCGATTCCGTGATTTTGAAGGGGACATTCAACGGGAGAACAATGACCGTATCAATATGATGATCAATACCTTGGAAAGGCACCGGAGATCGCAAAGCAAGAAGATTGAAGATCGTATTTTTATACACGAACAGAGCGGCGACGAACGGAAAATGAAGCTCATCCCGGCGGAGAAGGGAAAACTCAAGAAGCTCAACAACAAGATAGATGAGAAGATCGCCGTACTTTCGAATAAACAAGTCATTCAGTCCGGTGAAGGGAATGTTTCAGGAGGAGTGATCCGCGTTTATTAACTGTTGCGAGGGATTGTTATGGGTAATTCTTTACATGATGCCCTGAAAGCGGCGATGCAAAAGGCCGGGATAAGTCTCCCGGAGGGGAAGAAGCATCAGGCGCAACCACAGGAGAAGCGTGGCAACAACACCGACCGGGAAAATGCTGGCAGCGGTAACGCGCCTAAACCGTTACCACCTCAAGCGCAACAGCAGGAACAATCTTTCTGCGGCCATATGAAAGAGGCAGGAGTTGGGGCCGTACAGTTCAATAAAACCCGGATTCTCGAAAGCAGGGGGCCTGGTGCGCAACAAGAAATTAACACCACTGCCCCGCCCAAATCATCTGCAAAGAGAGTGGTAATATTTGAGTACCCAGTCGTTAAGAAAGAAGAGAAGGCGATCGTTCCGAAACAACCGACAACGAAGGTCGAGACCGTAACCGCAAAACAGCAACAGCCAACTCAACCGAAAGCGAGCGAAACCGTAAATCCAGTTAAAGAACAACGCACTGATTCACTTCCACCTCAGCCAGTCCCATATACGATTGAGATTGAGGGCGACATAACTGCCAATCCGCTCCTGACTGCGACCCCAAAAATGGGCAACCTGCTTATCCCGGAAAGCGACGGGAGAAACGAACAGCTCCATACGACCAAGGTTGACGATGAGCGGGAAGTTGTCATCGGACTGGATTTTGGCACTGCATGCGTAAAGGTCGTTATCAGCGACAAAGCCAGCGGGAAGTCATTCGCTATCCCCTTCTCGGACGACATGGGCTTGTCCGCCTATCTGCTGCCAAGTCGGGTTTGGCTCGGTGATGGCGGTTATAGCCTCTCTGAACAGGGCGTTCCGAGGCGCAATTTGAAACTGAGCCTGATGATCGCTCATGCATGCAATGAGGATTGTTTTGCTGATGCCGCAGCCTTTCTTGCTCTCGTTGTCAGAAGGTCAAGAGGATGGTTTTTGTCTCAGTATGCTGACAGTTACAAGAAAATTAAAATTTTTTGGAAGTTGACTCTCGGACTCCCAGCGGCCACTTATGAGGATAAGGACTTGGTGGAACGGTTTAAGAAATTGGCCGCCTCGGCCTGGCTGATTGCAGGCCTCGAATCAGCCAATATTCCCAAGGAAATCGTCAAACAAGTATGCCGCAAGGCGCACGAGAAAGATTTTGCTCGATTTTCTGAGAACCCTGAAATTAGTGACACAATTTTCAGTGTTGCCCCGGAACTTTCCGCGCAGTTGTATGGGTTCCTGACTTCCACTAAATTCGACGAACAGGCGCGGAACATATTCATGATGGTTGATGTCGGAGCCGGAACCGTTGATTCATCGGTATTTTATGCCACCCAAGGCAGGGGGAAAAAGCTTCAGTTCAATTTCTGTTCGAACATCGTCGAGTTTAACGGCGTGGCAAACCTCCATGCAGAACGGATCAAATGGCTCAGGCAAGCATTCACGGCAAAGGATATCCTGAAACAGATCCCCCTGGATCTTGACACTCTTGCAACCTCAACTGACAAACTCCATGGCGTCCCTGAAAAGATCGACGATTATTTTCATGGAATTGAATTGTTATTTCGCAGTTCTGAGGGAAATCCGGACCATATGTTCTATGAAAAACGGCTCAAATATCAGGTGCTTGCCAAAACTTTGAAAGGTGCACGTGAAAAGGTCACAGAACTCTCCGATTTTGCAGGGATGCCGCTGTACCTTTGTGGAGGTGGTAGCCGAATGAAGTTTTATCAGCAACTGGAACAAGACCTCCTGTCGCACAAAAACGCCTCCTGGTTCTGCTTCCAGCCGAAAAAACTGGAAATACCGGAGAGGTTGGATGTCCCTGGAGTGAGGAAGGATGAATTCGATCGCCTTTCCGTGGCGTTCGGATTGAGCGTCCTCGATGTGGGCAAATACCTCAAACAACCAACAGAGCCCCATTCACGGTCAGAGCCCTACCAGAGCCCTACACGTTGCCCTTGGTGTAACGCTCTTGGTGTATGTTACTGTGGTTGAGGTTTCAATAGGCTTGCCCAACTGACTTTCAACTTTCCATGGGACACGACAACCAAATGGATGAAGATTTTATGGGACGCAGCTGGTCGCCGCCTGACAAGTTTGTCTGCCCCGGCTGCGTGGCAGACAGCTTTCTCAAGGAGAAAATCGCCCAGAACCTGGCCAAACGGAAGTGCGACTACTGCGGTCGGGGTGGGAGAGGAAACATCGCCGCCCCGGTCGCGGCAATCATGGAGCACATTGGCCCGACTTTTCACTATTATTATGCCGACCCCGACCATGCCGGTGTCCCTTATGATGAAGGCGGCTATGCCATTTCCCCGAATATCAGGGCAGAAGATGGCCTTTGGGCCATCAACCTGAAATGCCATGATGTGCTGTTTGCTGATATTGCCAGATCGATCGGCAATGATATGCTTTGGGTGGAGGCTAGCGGTGGAGTCTGGCTAGGGGAACACCAAAACGAATTTTTGTCCAATGAGTGGAAAAGATTTTCCCAGACCATAAAACACGAAAGCCGTTTCTTTTTCTCGACCCTGGCCTCGACTGGACAAAAATTTCCTTCCAATTACACGCCACTTGAAATGTTGGCAGAAATCGGGCAGATGGTGTCAGAAATGGGAATGGTTCAGCCATGGTCGGCAGGGACAAAACTTTTCCGTGGCCGCAAGCGGGAGGCCGATGCAACCTGGCCGCTTGACGCCAAGGAATTGGGTGCGCCGCCTAACGAGAAAGCCCTGACGCAGCGGATGAATCCAGCCGGTATCAGTTATTTCTATCTGGCCAAGGAACAAGAAACGGTGCTTGCAGAGGTGGAGCGTAGCATCATGCCACGCCAAATCGCAATGGCGTCGTTTACACTCCGCCGAGATTTGCAATTGCTTGACTTGGCCAATTTTCCACAAATTCCCTCCATCTTTGACCAGGCACGTCGTTCCGAGTATGAATCGGCCCTTTTCCTGATTTCCTTCGCTAACGAAATCAGTAAACCGGTCAAGAAGGACGGGTTGGAACACATCGAATATATTCCTTCACAGATTGTGTCCGAGTACTTCGCCAAAATCTTTCGGCTGAATGACGGAAGTCCACTTGACGGCATGACCTATGCGAGTGCGGCCTTCAGTGGAGGGGGCAATATCGTCTTGTTTCCACCGCAAGATAGCCGAGGTTTTGGCGCGTTGGCGAATTTCTCAGATCCTGTTTTGATCCCTCCTAGAGACTCAAATTGTACTGAAGGCAAAGCAGGAGACCGAATTTGAAACCAGCCGAGCGATCTCGGGGAAGTTGTTGCATACTATGCATGGGACAACGAATGTCGTTGCCCGTATTTTCTCTGTCTCGGTGGCATAAGGGAAGGGGGCAATAAATGTGGAAAAAATCTGTCCAGTTTTTCTGTAATGACAATGCACCGACAAAGGAGAAATTAAAATGAGCCTGATCTGGAGCCCCCTACCGAAAGAAGCGTATTCAGTGCTGCATCAAGGCCAGATGGTCGGCCCGTTCTGTGCTGAGCACATAAACATGCCCGGCGTCTGGAACATTCAGTTTTTGTGCATCGCCGAGGCCTTGGAAGCGCTAAGGTCGTATGAAGGAGATACTGGTGAATTTCCAGTGTCGTTCAACTGCACGCCGGCCGTCATCGGCGCGTCCTTGCAGAAGTCGGACGCAGACAAGACCCTCGGCGAGTGGGCGGAAGAGCTGACGCCGACGGCCTGGATCGACCGGGCGCTGACTGTGCAGAACTTCATCTTGACGGAGGTGTATCCGTTGTGGGAGATGATCGCTCGAGAAGCAGCAGCATCCTACGTGCCGAGGTCGCACGGAAACCTGTACATCGTCGATTTTGGGACGGGGAGGAGAGTGCGGTGAGCAGGGAGCACTCAGTCAAAAAATTGAGGGGGAGTCGCCGGGAGGCTTACCCTGGCGTTGGGCTCCTTAAGAGATAGTAAGCCTTGTAGACAACCATCAGAACCGATAAAAAATGTCACTTGACTTCCTTGTTGACAAAGCCTCATAGTTAGGGTAAGAAAATTTTCTTTCTAATTAAAAAATGAATAATTGTTCATTTATCACAGGGCCAGCAACTGGTTTATCAACAAAAAATTCTCATTTTTGATAAGTAAATATTGGAGGCCGCCATGGGCGAGTTAATCCGCGAAAACGGGGATATTTCTATTAACGCGAATATCCTTATAAAAAAAGAAGATGACATCTTCATTGCTCACTGCCTAGAAATGGACATCGTAGCGACTGGGGATACCGCTGACCAAGCGCAACGTGAGTGTATATCTTTAATCTGTGCGCAAATAGAATACGCATTTGCACATGACAATCTTGACAATTTGTTGCATTCAGCTCCACCCAGTGTATGGTCTGAGTTCTTTGCCTGCAAAGAACAAAAAGAAATGCGCTATAAGATAGAAAAACGATTTGAAGAAGCCAACCAGAAATCTTTTTTACCTACATGGCTAACTGCTAGGACGTGCAACATGGCAACTGCTTGCCATGCCTAAAAGACCTCTCAAGTTCAGAGAATTACTTGAAAGGCTAAAACCATATGGAATAGTCTCTATGGCAAAAAGAGGTAAGGGTTCAGAGGTTATACTTCTTTTGCCAGAAGAGCCTGGCTCGAAAAAGGGTCTCCAATACCCAATTAAACATCACGGGGACGGAACAGAAATATATATCCCTGTGATTAATGCTGCGTTAAGACGATTTTCTATCAAACCAGAAGAGTTTTGGGATTAACCTTCTTCCTCTATATGATTCATGGAATGGCACCTATCGCTAAAATAGGTGCCATTTTTTTTGCTTAAATTGCTGGGATAAGAGAGGGTAGAGTAGGAAGCTGATATCAGAACAGCAGCCGGTATAAATCCCGCAGCTTGTGGTTGTCTGGCCTCGGCAGACTTTGTCCTGGAAAACCTTGACCCTCTGGCCTCTCCATAACGAATCTGATCATTTTGCCACAGCCCCTAAGCCGTCTTGCAAAACAAGAAATTGGATTTTGGATGTTATCTCCCGGCATAAGGGGCTGTAACGAAATTATTATTTCGTAACAGCCCCTAAAAAACGCCGGCGATGGGCGCTTGGCAGTGGTTGCAGTTTCCGCCGGTCATCTCCTGCCTGGTCATGGTAAAGCCGGTCCGTTCGATGACCAGTTTTTTGCAGTTTGGGCAGTAAGTGTTTTCTCCGGTATCGTCGGGGATATTGCCGACATAGACATAATGCAGCCCCTCGTTCAGACCGATTTCTCTGGCGCGGATTACCGTGGAATGCGGGGTGGGGGGGCGGTCGTTCATCTTGTAGGTGGGCCAGAACCGGCTGACGTGCCAGGGGATGTCGGCGGAAATACTTTTGATGAAACTGGCGATGTCGGTGAGTTCCTCGTCCGAATCGTTCCAGCCAGGAATCACCAGGGTGGTGACCTCCACCCAGACCCCCAGTTCCTTCATCAGCCGGATCGTGTCGAGGACCGGTTGCAGCCTGGCGCCGCAGACCTCTTTGTAGAATTTGTCGGTAAAGGCCTTGAGGTCTATATTGTTGGCATCAAGATACGGAGCCAGTTCCCTGTTGGCTTCCGGCCCGGTGTAGCCGTTGCTGACAAAGATATTCTTCAGGCCTGCCGCCTGGGCCAGCCTGGCGGTATCAAGGGCGAATTCATAGAAGATGGTGGGCTCCACATAGGTATAGCTGATGGACTGACACCCGGATCGATGCGCGGTTTCGACCACTTCCGCCGGGGTGCGCAGGGTGCCGGGGATATCCGGATGAAGGTGGGGATACTGGGAGATCTCGTAATTCTGGCAGTGTTTGCAGTGGAAATTGCAGCCCACCGTGGCAATGGAATAGGAAAGGGAGCCGGGCAGCAGATGGAAGATGGGCTTCTTTTCGATGGGGTCGATATTTTCGCTGATCAAGCGACCGTAGTTGAGACTGTAGAGAATTCCCCCTCGATTTTCCCGGACTCTGCAAATTCCCCGGTGGCCTTCACTGATCAGGCAATGGTGGCGACAGAGCAGACAGCGGACATGACCAGGGTGATCGGCAGGCTTAATGTAAAAAAGCGCTTCATGCATGGTCATCCTTCAAGGCGACGGGCCTTTATTTTTGGGTTAGGTGTTATGGGAAAAGGGTCTATGTTATATTAAGTCACAAGCGAGGAAGGGTGGTCAACAAGAAAATTTTCAGTTTATTTCAACGGAATAGTGTGGTTTTTGCCGGTTGGTGAATAAAAAGTAAAAAATAGGGTTGACGGAGGGGACGGGATCGACTACTTTGCCGCTCTCCGCAACGATGGAGGCCAAGACTGACTTCTGGTCAGACCCCTTGGATCAGCGATCATTGAAAACTGAATAGTGAGCAAAGTAGAAGATGGGCCCCAAGAAACCGGAGTTTCGGCTTCGGGAGTTTTTATTGCAGTAAAGAGATCAGAATCTCTGTTAAAGAAGAGTGGGTTTTACGGAACCTGTTCAGATATTAAACTGGAGAGTTTGATCCTGGCTCAGATTGAACGCTGGCGGCGTG
>Ga0208863_1000365_pt1 | contig 50836 bp, 45 predicted proteins | sample RifOxyD3_FD_184040 | JGI IMG/M metagenome (GOLD analysis project Ga0208863, IMG submission 184040) | Soil microbial communities from Rifle, Colorado - Rifle Oxygen_injection D3 (SPAdes) | ecosystem: Environmental > Terrestrial > Deep subsurface > Rock core/Sediment | place: Rifle, Colorado... | reverse complement strand
TCCGCGCCGATGGTACTGCCAGGGAAGCTTGGTGGGAGAGTAGGTCGCCGCCGATTCTTTTTTTGTTGTAAAACCCTTCCCCGCAAAGGAAGGGTTTTTTTTTGCCTTGATTCCGGGTATGGTCTTTTGACGGTTGGCTGATATTTAGGAGCCGTTCACAAATAACCTGTACATTTTCGATCATTTCGTTACGGCTCCTTATGCCGTTCACGATATCCAAAGGTATAAGTTATTTTTTACAACGGCTTATGGAGGAGGTGATATGGAGTATTCTTCTGTGGCAGGTCTTGTGCTGGCTGCCGGAAAGGGCACCCGGATGAAATCCGACAGGCCGAAGGTGCTGCATGAGGTCTTCTTTTCCCCGATGATCCATCATGTTCTGGATGTGCTTCAGTCTGTATCTCTTGGAAGAAATATTGTGGTCGCCGGTCATTGTCACCAATTGGTGGAAGAATCTCTTCGTGGGTATCCCGTTTCCTTTGTTCATCAAGCACAACAACTCGGAACCGGCCATGCGGTTTTGGCTTGCGAGGGTGAATTGCGCCTTCATCAAGGCCCTGTTCTGATCATGTGTGGAGATACTCCTCTGGTCAGGGCTGACACGATCCGGCAGTTTCTGCGCGCGCATATCGAAAGCGAGGCACTGCTTACGGTGATGACGACCAAGGTCGTGGAACCAGCCAACTATGGCAGGATTGTTTCCGATGAACAGGGAAACTTTGTGAAGATTGTAGAAGAAAAAGATGCCACCCCCGCCCAGAAAGAGATCGGAGAAATCAACGCCGGTATTTATGGCGTTGATGCGCAATTTTTGTTTGAGGCCCTCCACAGAGTTGGCGTGAACAACATGCAGGGCGAGATCTATCTTACTGATATTGTGGAAATTGCCACCAGCGATGGGGTTCAGGTTCAAAAATTCTGTTGTGCGGACAGCGAGGAAATTTTAGGGGTGAACTCCAGGCGCGAACTGGCGCAAGCCCATGCAATTTTGCAGAGACGCTATCTGGTCGCGCTGATGGAGTCTGGAGTCACCATTATTCAGCCGGAATCTGTTACCATAGAGAAAACGGTCGCAATCGGCAAGGATTCCGAAATATATCCCTGCACCTCCCTTACAGGAACATGCAAGGTTGGCGCCGGGGTGTGCATTGATTCTTTTGTGAAAATACATGACTGTAAGATCGGAGATTTTGCGCGCATTGGCTCCTTTACCCATCTCCAGCAGACCAATATCCCCGCTTTGAGTATTGTTGCGCCCCACACCGTGGAGATCCAAGGGCGGTAAGTGAGGGAGCTGATTTTGTCTCTGGCAACAGCCTGGCCTTTCTTCTTGAGTTGAGGGGATAAAGGGCTTGACTTTCTTTTTCCCCCCGGGGTAATTTCGTATTCAACAGGCAGAGGTCAGAGGGGAGATGTTTTTGCTTTTTTGCTTGCGATCAGCAGTAGGGAACGTGGGCTTTTCTTTGTCTTAACTAATTCTATTTATCCCGTTTTTTCTGGGACAAGAGGAGTTCGGTATGGAATATGAAGAGGATTTGAAGAAGCTTGAAAGTAACGTCGAGAAAATGTTGAATAATCTCGATTCAGTCCAGGATGAAAAGATAAGGTTGCAAGCTGATCTTGCCCGTCTGGAGCAGGATAAGGAGGAGCTAGAGGAACAGGTCAGGTGCATGAAGGAGGAGAAAAAGAGTATCCTGCAAAGGGTTTCAGGGCTGCTCGGATCTATTGAAAAGTGGGAGAAATCGGCGGTAGTCGAGGCTGGATCCTCATCTGTAACGAATAAGCTTGGCAAGGCGCCGTCTGAGCCTGTGCAAGGGGTTCTGATAGGCAACTGATTGTGAAAATATATTGCTTTCAGGGAGTTATTCTGTTAACCCTTTCATTGGTGGTGCATTGTGGAACGATTGGTCACCTTTAAAGTGCTTGACCAGGAGTATCCGCTTTATACCGATGCCCCGGAAAAAGATGTGCAGGAAATATTGTCTTTGGTGAAAACACAGCTGGAATATGCCGGGCAAGCATCTCAACCAGTTTTGTCGGCCAATAAACTCGGGATTTTAACGAGTTTAAATATTGCCAGTAAATATGTGAAGCTGAAAAAAGAGTACGAAGAATATAAGCAACTGGTTGAGAGGAAAATCAGTCTGCTCAGCGAAAAAATAGAAAATAATTTTTAGATGATACATTGTTTTCCCCTGCCTTGTTAGTGATCTGGAAGAGTGTCTCGAGCCAACATTGAGATTTAGGGCGACTTTGCTGTTTCGGGCAAGGAATCCATTTTAATGGAATTCCTTCAAAGAGATACAGGTACCGCCCACCTAACGCAGTTAGGTTCGATGTCACTACCGGACACTTCAATGGCGGGGGATTTGGTTCTTGCTTGTGCTGCCTTTTCCAGGATATGGATGAGGCTTTTATATAATATTGTGTGGGTAAGGACTTCTGATTGCCATAATAAACAGGCAAAAGACTTTATCTATCAAGAGGTTGCGAAAACGGTAATATTTGTCTTTTTTCCCTAAGGGTGAATTGGCAGAGGATTTTGTTTCAGGTTGCTTGGTTACAGCATACGACAGGAAAACTCCCAGGAGATATAGGGAGATATTATATTGAAATTGGGAAAATAGTCGTTTAAGGATTTGTTGCCAAGACAAGAGATTTACACCTGAAGCAGTCCTTTTTTTCGTTTTTGTCTCTTCTTGATCCCCACCCAGGCCCATAAAGCTGAGTTGAGCAGCTTGCCGGATTTTATGCCCTTCAGGGTGCAAACGAAACTTATACCCTTTGGGTGAGAATAAGGGTTGGCGGTTTTGTCGCAGGCCTGCAAGCAAGGTTTGCCATGTCCTCTGCCCCTGTTTTTTTTAGACATGAGAGCGACATGTCCCCGAAGGGACTTGTGCGTACTTTTCAGATAAATTCGACATGAGGTTGTCTCCGTGACTGTACAGATAATATTAGCGGTTGTGCTTGGTATATGCAGTGGAGTTGGCCTTGGCTTTCTGGTGCGCAAGAAATTTCTCGAAGATCGGACAGAGAATCTTGAGGCACAGGGACGAAAGCTTATTGAAAGAGCCTTGGCCGAAGCAGAGCAGATTAAAAAAGAATCTGTTCTGCAAAGCAAGGATGAAGCCTTTGCCCTGAAGCAGGAAGCGGAAAAGGATATCAAGGCGCTCAAGAAAGATGTTCTTGAGGAGGAGAAGAAGTTAATCCAGAAGCTTGAACAGATTGAAAGGAAAATTGATTTCCTGGACAAGCGGGAGCTGGACTTTCTCAAAAAGGAACAAGCCTTTACCCGTGAGGAAGAGGGGCTGTCCCGGCGGCAGAAAGAGATTGCTCTCCTTGTTGAAGCACAGCGGGCTCAGCTTGAAAAAATCTCGGGAATATCTCGCGAGGAAGCGAAAAAACAGCTTACAGACAGCATCGAAAGTGAAGCCAGGATGGAAGCCGCCAAGATGCTGGTCAAGATTGAAAATGAAATGAAGATTCAGGCCGATAAAAAAGCCAAGGATATCATTTCCCTGGCCATCTCTCGATATGCTGGCGATTATGTCGCGGAGAAAACTGTTTCCGTGGTGCCTTTGCCAAACGAGGAGATGAAAGGCCGGATCATCGGTCGTGAGGGCCGGAATATCCGGGCTATCGAAGCGGCAACCGGGATCGATATTATTATCGACGACACCCCGGAAGCGGTCATTCTCTCTGGCTTTAATCCAGTCCGCCGGGAGATTGCCCGGCAATCCCTGGAGAGGCTGATTACCGATGGCCGGATTCATCCAGCCAGAATCGAAGAGATTGTGGGCAAGGTGACTGAGGAGCTTGATGTGACCATGCGGGAGGCGGGGGAACAGGCAACCTTCGATGTGGGCGCGCATGGGGTCAATCTGGAATTGATCAAGCTGCTTGGCCGTCTCAAATACCGAACCAGTTATGGGCAGAATGTCTTGCAGCATTCCCTGGAAGTCGCCTTTCTGTGCGGCGTTATGGCTGCCGAGCTTGGGGTTGATGTTAAGCTGGCCAAGCGGGCCGGCTTACTGCATGATATCGGCAAGGCGGCTGATCATGAAATTGAGGGCTCACACGCCAGCATCGGCGCTGATATAGCTAAAAAATATGGTGAATCCTCGGTTATTGTGCATGCCATTGCTGCTCACCATGAAGATGTGCCGCCGGATGGAATTCTTGATGTTCTCGTGCAATCTGCTGACGCTCTTTCCGGCGCCCGGCCAGGGGCGCGCAAGGAAATGCTGGAGTCCTATGTCAAGAGACTTGAGGATCTTGAAAAAATTGCCAATTCTTTCAATGGGGTGGAGAAATCTTATGCCATTCAGGCCGGTCGTGAGGTGCGGATCATTGTTAACAGTGGGATGATCAGCGATGCGGAGGCAATGATTGTCAGCAAGGACATCGTCAAGAAGATCGAGCAGGAGTTGACCTATCCCGGGCAGATTCGGGTAACCGTAATCAGGGAAACCAGGGCCGTGGAATACGCTAAATAGTGTAATCGCTCACATGAAGACAGTAATTGAAAAACAGATAGAACTGATAGAGCGCGGGGCGGTCAACGTCATTTCCAGGGCAGATCTTGTAAAGAAACTGGAAAAGTCGCAGGCAACCGGCACGCCTTTAAAGATCAAGGCAGGCTTTGATCCGACCGCTCCTGATCTTCATCTGGGCCATACCGTGCTTATTCAGAAATTGAAGCATTTCCAGGATCTCGGGCATGAGATTAATTTTTTGATCGGTGATTTTACCGGGATGATCGGAGACCCGACCGGGAAATCCGAGACCAGGAAGGCTTTGACCGTTGACCAGGTGGAGAAGAACGCCGCAAGCTACAAAGAGCAGATTTTCAAGATTCTCGATCCGGAAAAAACCAAAGTTGTTTTTAACAGCGCTTGGCTGAACAAGCTCACTTCTAAGGATTTTATCATGCTTGCCTCGCAGCTTACCGTGGCGCGCATGCTTGAGCGGGAGGATTTCAAGGTTCGTTTTGAGAATGAACGACCTATCAGCATCCACGAGTTCCTCTATCCCCTTATTCAGGGTTATGATTCTGTCGCGCTCAAGGCGGATGTGGAGATCGGCGGCACCGACCAGTTGTTCAATCTGCTCATGGGCCGTGATCTGCAACGCGTCTGGGGACAGGAACCCCAGGTAGTCATTACCATGCCTTTGCTCGAAGGACTCGACGGAGTCAACAAGATGAGCAAGTCTCTGGGCAATTACATTGGCATCACCGAGAAGGCTGACGATATTTATGGGAAGACCATGTCGGTTTCAGATCAGCTCATGTTCCGGTATTTCGAGTTGCTCAGCGATCTTGCCGAAGAGCAGATAGGCGCGCTCAAGGAGGAGATGGCGGCTGGCCGACTGCATCCCAAGGCGGTTAAGCAGCAGCTGGCTCGGGAGTTGACGGGTCGGTTTTACGATGCTGTGACGGCCCAGAGAGCGGAAGAGAATTTCGCGAAGATATTCAGCCAGCATGACAACCCGGAGGAGATGCCCGTGGTGGTCATGCCTGCCGCAGCGGCAGGGATCTGGCTGCCAAAGCTCCTGGTGGAGGCCCAGTTGGTCAGCGGCACCGGGGAGGCGCGGCGACTGATCCAGCAGAATGCTGTTTCTCTCAATGGGGACAAGGTCAGCGATATTGAATACTTAGTGGCGACTCAAGGTGAACTTATCCTTAAGGTCGGCAAACGGCGTTTTTGCAAGGTGACCTTCACTTAAGGCTTATCAGGCAGGAAAGACAAAAAAAGAGGGGGAATCGATTATTTCGACTCCCCCTCTTTTTTTGTGCTGATTCTTGAGCAGTTATCTGCATTTTTTACTTTCTATCACGGCAGGGGCAGACTGACGGAAAAGATCGTGCCCTGGGGTTGGCAGTCGCGCAGGGAAATTTCCCCGCCATGGCTGTGGACTATCTGGCTGACAATGGCCAGCCCCAGACCTGTTCCTGTTTCCCTGGTGGTAAAGAAAGGTTCGAATATTTTTCCCCTGATACCATCAGGGATCCCGGGCCCGTTGTCAGCAATCTCCAGAACAATGGCTGCTTCTGCGGTTTCCCTGGCCCGGAGCGCTACCCTGCCATCTTTCATGTTCCGGCAGGCATTGGCGCTGTTTGTCGTCAGGTTGAGAAGCACCTGCCTGATCAGCTGCGGGTCGGCCCAGCACTCAAGGGTGGGTGGAATATCCAGGGTAAGGGTCAGATCTGTGGCCCATTCCGGATTCTGGCTCAGGGTTTCCATGGTCTCTTGAGTCAGAATCCGCAAGGAAAACCATTCTTTTACCGGGTTAAGCGGCCTGGAAAAGAGGAGAAATTCATGGATTGTGTCATCAAGGCGGTCTGATTCCCGGATGATGATGTCAAACAGCCGTTTGTTAACGGAGTTGTTCCTGTTTTCTCTGTTCAGCAGTTGCGCCGCCCCGGAGATGGCAGCCAGTGGGTTTCTGAGTTCATGGGCAATGCCTGCGGCCATTTCGCCGATGGTCGCCATTTTCTCGGCCTGCTGCACCTGGGCTTCCATTTTTTTTATCTGACTGAGATCCTGCAGGGTGTAAACGGAGCCGTTTTCGTTGTCGTCCGCAGGGTTCAGTCTGGAGCAGGAGTAGCCTACCGGGATTATCTCTCCGTTTTTGCGGGGGATGACGACCAGGTGTCCCCGCTCGTCGTGAAGCATAGCTGTTTCCAGTGCGGGAAGCGCCTGGGAAATTTTCTGGCCGAGAAGCTCGTTGGCTTCGTAGCCTGTTATGCGTTCCGCCGCCCGGTTGACGGAGGTTATCCTGCGTTCAGCGTCAACGGTGATAATGCCGGTATTGATGTCATCAAAGATCTGTTTGTAGAGAAAGGAAAGCCGACCATAGTCGCTTATGGTCTGGAACAGTTCCGCTTCGGCCTTTTGGAGCCGGGTTGAGAGCATGGAACTCAAGATGGCGACCAGGAAAAAGGTGAGGCTGTAAATGGTGAAATAATGGAGAAGCATCTGGAAGTTGTTCAGCTGGCCAGGGTAGACCGGGACAAAGTGAGAAGCATGGCCGCCATATTCGACCAGGAGCAGGGCGCCAAAGAGCAGGGTGCTCAGGGTGGCAAATAAAAGGCTGCCCTGCCGGAAAAGCATGAAGGCCCCCATGACAATGGGAAAAAAATACACCACCGTGAAAACAGACTGACTGCCGCCGGTGAAAAAAACCAGGAGCGTCACCAGGAGGGTATCAAGGGTAATCTGCAGGTAGCCAAAGAGGGAGTAGCACTGAATCAGCTTGATGGCCAGGGCGGAGAGGATGGTGAACAGGTAGAGCCCGGCAATGAAATAGGCAAGATAGTGCAGCGGCGGAAGAAAGATGGCTGGGGCTTTTGTCTGGATGAGGATGCTGACCCCCAGCATCAGGGAGAGGAAAAGCACCCTGAAAAACAGCAGCCATTGGATCTGTTTTCTGAGATGATTATTGGCGGCAGACGAGCCGGTATGCGGGCAGAGGCTGGAGAGTTTCATGTGGCCTTGAGAAAATAGGGCAAGGATGCATCATCCAAACGGAAACTATTCAGTTCCCTTAGAGGTTATATTTTTTCGCCTTGTAACGGAAGGAGCGAAAGCTCATTTTCAGGAGAGATGCGGCTTTCATCCTGGAATTTTTTGTCCGGGCCAGGGCCGTTTCGAGCAGCTTTTTTTCAATGTCGGCGAGGTAGTGTTCAAAGCCCAGGGTAAAGGCGAGTTCCTCCGTTGTTGCAGCAGAGGCCGCCTTTTCGGCATGGCCAGGATCAGGGGAGCGGCCCGCCCGGTGTCCTGACAGGGTGAGGCTTTCCGGCAGGATGATGTTGGAGGATTCCAGGGCCACCCCTCGTTCCACAATATTCTCCAGTTCGCGGACATTGCCAGGAAAATCGTAGTCCATCAGCACCTTCAGGGCATAGGAGGAGATCTGCTGCACCTCCTTGTCGAACAGGGCGGAATATTTCTGCAGAAAATGCTCGACCAGGAGCGGCACATCCCCTTTGCGTTCACGGAGTGGCGGGATACGGATGGGGATAACGGCCAGGCGGTAAAAAAGATCCTCCCGGAAGTTCCCGGCCAGAACCTCTTCTTCCAGATGTTTGTTGGTGGCGGAAATGATGCGAATCTTGACCTTGATGGTCTCAGTGCCCCCGACTTTCTTGAACTCCCGTTCCTGCAAGACCCGCAGGAGTTTGGTCTGGATAAGCGGGGAGAGTTCGCCGATTTCATCCAGAAAGGCGCTGCCGTGGTTGGCCAGCTCGAACAGCCCGATTTTGTTGGCAATCGCTCCGGTGAACGAGCCCTTGGCATGGCCGAAGAGTTCGGATTCGATGAGGTTTTCCGGGATGGCGCTGCAGGTGATGGGGATGAAGGCGTTGGCCGCCGCCTTGCTGTGCTGGTGAATGGCCTGGGCCACCAGTTCCTTGCCGGTACCGGATTCGCCATAGATGAGGACATTGGCCTGGGTTGGGCCGATGCGCTGGATGAGATCGTAAATCTTGAGCATTTCCGGGCTGTTGCCGATGATACCCGCAAAAGAATCACGCTCCCGGACGGGGGGCTTCTCCGGCCGGTTTCCCAGGGCTGACTTGATAACCGAGAGAATGTCGTCCACCTTGAAGGGCTTGGTGATGTAGTCGTAGGCCCCGTTTTTCATGGCCAGCACCGCATCTTCCGGCGAGGCGTAGGCGGTGATCAGCACCACCGGGACGGAGAGATCCTGCTGTTTGATGTTTTCAAGAAGAGCGAGGCCGCTCAAATCCGGCATGCGGATGTCGGAGATGATCAGGTCGAACTGGCGCTGTTGCAGAAGGGCGAGCGCCTCGGCGCCGCTGGCCGCAGCACGGGGCGCGTGGCCGATTTTCTCCAGGAGAATGGTGAGGAACTCCCGCATGCTTGGTTCATCGTCAACAACAAGTATCTCGGCCATCTTTTGTACTCAGGGTTGGAGGTGGTCTTTCCGGTAGCAGGCGATCGAGTTTATCCTGACAGATTCCGAAGCTATTTGCCAAAACCGCAAACGGGCCAGGCGCAGGTCTTGCATTGTCGACACAGGCCGCCGTGCCCCAGCCGGGCAACGTCTGGGCGGGTGATCTTTTCTCCGCCCAGCACCCTGGGCAGGATCAGGTCAAAAATGGTGATCTTGTGGAACATGCCGCAGGCAGGCAGGCCCAGCACCGGCACCGCCCCGATATAGCCGATCAGAAACATGGCCCCTGGCAGAACCGGGGTGCCGTAGACGATATCCGTCGCGCCGGCCCTGGCAATGCCCTGGCGGGTTACATCATCCGGGTCCACCGACATGCCGCCGCTGGTGATGATGAGATCCGCGCCCGCCTCCAGGCAGGCGTTGATTTCCGCAGCAATGGTCTCGATATGGTCAGGGGCGAAGCGAACCGCCACCACCTCCGAGCCGAGCTTTTCCAGTTTCTGGCGCAGTACCGGTTCAAAGGCATCCTTGATCCGGCCATGAAAAACCTCGTTGCCGGTGATGATCAGCCCGGCCCTGGCCTGTCTCAGTTGGGCAACCCTGATAATGCCCCCGGCTTTTTTTGCCACCTCAACCGCAGTGTTTACTACCCCTCTTTTGGCCACCAGGGGGATAAGTCTGGTTCCGGCCAGTTGTTCACCCTTCTTGACCGGGGTGTTGCTGTGCAGGGTGGCGCACATGACCTCGCCTGGCAGGTTGAACTGGTAGAGGGCCTCGACCTCGATCTTGAGTAACCCGTCATGGGCCGCGACGAGGTTGAGCTTGCCTTCCACCGGCTCCCCGGAAACCTCAACGCCCGGCCCGGCAAGGGCTTTGGCCATCAGCTCGGCCGCTTCGTTTTCGTGGATGTCGTCTTCGCCCAGCTCCAGCACATAGATGTTTTCCTTGCCCAGGCATTTCAGACGCTCGATATCCTCCTCTCTGATGATGTGGCCTTTGCGAAAGGCCCGGCCCTTGAATTCTTCGCTGCGGATTTCGGTGATGTCGTGGGGCAGAACCATGCCAACGGCCTGTTCTACCGGGATTGTTTTTGTCATGTCGGGCTCCAGGGGATTTAGAATTCAGTAGTCAGGATTCAGAAGTCAGAATACTGCGTGAATACGCCCTCCTGAATTCTGAATTCCGACTTCCAAGCAGTTAGATTATTTCGTAATAGCGGCCAGAGGCGCAGGGCCTGCATAAGGGTTTGCCGTTTTCAAGAACCTCGCGGCAGTCCTGCACCCAGTCGCCGCAGCGTTCGCACTGCACCCGGCGCATGGGTCGGCCGGGCAGATCCTTTTCCGGCACCGCGACCTTGACCGCCTGGATCTTGAACAGCTCCTCCTCGGGCATGATCCGGTAGGCCTCCAACTGCTGCTGGTACTTGTCGCTGATTTCCGGGCAGTATCTTTTCGAGGTCTCCCGTGATTCTTCCAGGGCGGTGATCCGTGTTGCCTTGCCGGTCTTGAGATTGACGAAGGTCGCGGCCATGATCCCGTAATCCAGCCACTTGAGGGAGCGTTTGCCCAGGGAACAGCCGGTGACGCTTTGGATGGCATCGGTGGCGCAGCGGTCGATCTCCACCAGGACATAAAACTCCTTGCGCTGGGCCTTGGGATCGTCGATGCCGATCTCTCGTAGGCCGATCATGGACAGGCGCACCCCGATGACCTGGCCCGCGCAGATGTGGCCATGAATTTTTGTCGATTTTTCAAGAAGTTGCTCGAAGGTTTTCATGTTGTTTCTCCGGGAGTTAAGGCGGCGTCATAACTGGCAAGCGCCAAGGTGTTCATCCGAATGTAGGCGAAAGTGGAGAATTTTACCAGGAAAAGTCACTGCGCCTGTGGGTGGTTGTTTTGTCCTGTGCCCCGGAAGAAGAATGCTGGTAAAGTTTTTCTATCTATGCTAAATAACGCATTCCAAGGTGCTCCATGGGAGCTTTATAGGGAACCCCGTGCAAATCGGGGACGGGCCCGCCGCTGTAACCGGGGACGAATCTCGCACGATGTCACTGTCTGTTTTAGGATGGGAAGACGCGGGATGAGGAGGAGCCGGGAGTCAGAAAACCTGCCTTGAAAAACCAATGCCGCATGATCGCCGTGGACAAGTGATTATGTAATGATCTGCCGTGGATGAAACAGGGCCTCCCCGGATCGAGAAAATCGGTCTGGGGATTTTTTTTGCCCATGGAACTGGATATCTTAAAAGAGTTGTGGCTGCATCTGCTCTGGCCTCTGGCTCGACTGATGTTCTGGGTCTCGCTGGGGATTGTGGCGGCCAATTTCATTGAGGCCCTGAACTGGACCCCAAGGCTTGCCCGGTTGACCCGGCCTCTGGCGCGGTTGGGCCGACTCTCCGCTGTTTCCGGGGCCAGTTTCAGTATGGCCTTCTTTTCGGGCATCACCTCCAACACCATGCTGGCTGAGGCTTTTGCCCAGGGGCGTCTTGCCCGCCGGGAGCTGATTTTAGCCAATCTTTTCAACAGCCTGCCGCGATTTTTTCTCCACCTGCCCACGGTATTTTTTCTCACCGTGCCGTTGATCAAGAGCGCGGCCTTTCATTACGTCGGTCTGACCTTTGGTGCAGCTCTGCTCCAGACCGGCCTGGTGGTGGTGGCAGGCCGCCTGCTTTTGCCGTCTCTTGCCGAGGGCGGCGAGGCGGACGAGCTGCCGGAGCGGGAAAGGGTTGGCTGGCGTGCGGCCCTGCAGAAGGGGATCGCGCGTTTTCGCCGGAGAATCGGCAGGCTTTTTACCTTCATGGTGCCGGTGTATGTGCTTTTCTTTTTTCTGAACCGGCAGGGGGCCTTCGCGGCAATCGAACAGTTTCTCGCGGCAAAGGTCTGGTTTCTCGCCTGGCTTAATCCGCAGAGCCTCGGCATCGTCATGGCCCATGTCGGCGCCGAGTTTGCCGCAGGCCTTGCCGCGGCCGGGGCCCTGCTTGCCGACAATACCCTTGCCCAGCGGGAGGTGGTTCTCGCCCTGCTGGCCGGCAATATTCTCTCCACCCCGATCAGGGCGGTGCGGCACCAGTTCCCCTATTACGTCGGGATTTTCCCGCCGGGGCTGGCCCTTGAGCTGGTGGGGCTCAGCCAGGTGCTGCGGATGATTTCGGTGGTCGCAGTTGGGCTGGGCTATTATTTCGTCACCCTCGGTTAGGGGACTCTGGAGGCAGCGATGATGGGTTTTAAAAAAATATTGCCTGCGGCTCTGTGCTTGCTGGTCGCTCTGGTTATGACGTTTGGCGCGACCGGCGCCCAGGCGGCCCAGGCCGAAAAAAAAGCGGTGGTGCTGGCGGTGTTCGGTACCAGCCATGAGAGCGCCTTGCCCGGTATCCTCAACATCCGGGATCAGGTGCAGAAGGAGTTGCCCGGCACCCCGGTCCGTCTGGCCTTTACCTCAAACATCATCCGGAAGATCTGGCGGGAGCGGCGGCTGGATCCCTCTTACAAGGCGCAGCATCCGGAGGTGCCCGGAGAAATCATCAATGTCAAGGGGCCCCTGGCCACCATCGCCGATCTGCAGGACGAAGGCCATGCCTGGATTGTAGTCCAACCAACCTATATTTCAAGCGGGGAGGAGTTTGCCGATCTGGCCGCCTATGTGCGGGGGCTGAACAGCATTAAAACCGTGAAGAAGCGCAATATGCCCTTCAAGAAGATCCTCCTTGGGCGGCCTGCCCTGGGAACCCACGGCATCGAGCACGAGTACCGCCACGATATCGAGGAGGTGGCTGCCATCCTGGGCCCGGATGTGGAACTGGCCAGAAAGGCTGGACGGGCGCTGATTTATTTCGCCCATGGCAACGAGCATTATTCAACCGGGGTTTATCTGGAGTTCGAACAGACGATGCGCCAGCGGTATCCCGGAGTGCGCATCTATGTTACCATGGTCGAGGGCTTTCCAGACAATGCCCTGCTCTTTGAGAAGCTGGCAGCAGATGGAACAAAGAAGGTGCTGCTCAAGCCTTTCATGACCGTGGCCGGAGACCATGCCAAGAACGACATGGCCGGGCCTGGTACTGACTCCTTGAAAAGCATCCTTGAGGCGCGGGGCATTGACGTGGCTGTTTCCCTGACCGGCCTGGGCGAGTCCGACGGTTTCGCGGCCATCTTTGTCAGACACGCCAGGGAGGCCATGACCGATGAAGGTATCTGGTAAAGCTGAGTTGAGCAGCTTGCCTGCTCAAACGAAACTTATGCCCTTTGGGTATAAGCGATGAGGCACAGTCAATACCAAATATGGCTGCTGACCATCTCCCTGGCGGCAGCCACTCTGGGCGCCATCATCTATGCCACCGGCATGGGGCACATCGCGGTGCCTGCCGGGGAGATCGTCCGGATAATCGCGGCGCGAGTTACCGGCAATGGTGCGCTGCTTGCCGGGATTGATCAGGTGTTTCCCTTCGTGGTCTTCGATGTCCGTCTGCCCAGGATTCTCACCGCCACCCTGGTCGGCGGCGGCCTGGCCATGAGCGGCGTCATCTACCAGGGCATCCTGCTCAACCCGCTGGCCGACCCGTACACCCTCGGGGTCTCCTCCGGGGCGGCTTTTGGCGCGGCCCTGGCCCTGCTGGCTAATCTGACCATGATCGGCCATTTTTCCGTGCCGCTTTTCGCCTTTGTCGGCGCGGCTCTGACCCTGCTGGTGGTGCTCTACCTGTCGAGCTTTAACGGCCAGATTTCGGCTAACACCCTGATTCTTTCCGGGGTCATTGTCGGGGCCATCCTGGCGGCGGGGATCAGCTTTTTGAAATACCTGGCCGACGAGCAGGTGGCGGTGATCATCTTCTGGCTGATGGGCAGCTTCGCCTCCCGCACCTGGCTGGATGTGGCGGTGGTGGCGGGGGCGGTGTTCTGTGGCCTGGGGCTCTCCTTTTTTTACGCCAGGGATCTCAACATTCTCAGCCTGGGCAGCAGGTCGGCGGACACCCTGGGCGTTGAAAGCACCAGGGTGCGCTGGATTCTCCTCCTCGGCGCCTCGCTGGTGACGGCGGTCTGTGTTTCGGTTTCCGGGATCATCGGCTTTATCGGGCTCATTATCCCGCACCTGATGCGTTTTCTGGTGGGGCCGGACAACCGGAAGCTGCTACCGGTTTCCGTTTTGGCCGGAGCCCTGCTCCTGCTTGCGGCCGATACCGTGACCAGGGCGGTGCTGCCGGTGGAGGTGCCCATCGGCGTGCTCACCGCCCTGATCGGCGGGCCGTTTTTCTGCGTGATTTTCCGCCGGCGGCAAAGGAGGGCGCTATGAGCGCGGCAGATGGGTTTGCCCTGGCCGGGGTCAGCTTTGCCTACGGCCCGACTCCGGCCATCGCCGAGTTGGATATTTCCCTTGCGCCGGGCAGGTTTTACGGGGTGGTCGGGCCAAACGGCTGCGGCAAGACCACCTTTCTCGACCTGCTCACCGGCGGCAAAAAGCCCGATCAGGGAAGCGTCACCTTTATGGGACAGCCGGTGGCTGATTACCGCAGGCGGGATCTGGCCCGCCTGCTCGCCCTGGTGCCCCAGGATTTTGTCATCGACTTCGCCTTCACCGTCCAGGAGGTGGTACTCATGGGGCGGCATCCCCATATCGGCCGTTTTGCCTCGCCGGCGGCGGAGGATTGGCGTCAGGTGGAGGCGGCTATGGCGGCCATCGGCATCAGCCATTTTCAGGAGCGTTATGTAAACGAGCTTTCCGGCGGTGAGAAACAGCGGGTGGTGGTGGCCCGGGCCCTGGCCCAGCAGACCCCGTATCTGCTTTTTGACGAGGCGACCTCCAGCCTGGATGTGCGCTACACCATGCAGATCTTCAACGAGGCCAAAAGGCTGGTGAAAGAGGAGGGGCGGACGGTGGTCGCCGTGATCCACAATCTGAACCTGGCCGCAGCTTACTGCGACGAACTCATCTGCATGCAGGGGGGAAAGGTGGCTGCCTGTGGGCCCAGCGACACGGTGCTTACCCCGGAGCTGATCCAAAAAGTGTTCGGGGTGGAGAGCCGGGTGGCCTTTGATGAGTTCAGCAACAGCCAACAGATATCCTTTCGCTACTGGAGTTAAGATTGCAAACCTTCGCCAGCACCGCATCTGCCTTGTCATCGGCCCGCTCATGTGCAATAGCACACTTCGCAGACCTCTTCCGCGCATCTGCGGCACTGGCGAAGGTTTGCGGTTTTGGGATAATCTGTACTTTCTGAATCAGCAGAGGAACAACTTATGATAATCACGCGGTTGCTTGTTCTTGCTTTCCTTCTTGCCTGCTTGAGTCCTCATCCGGCGGCGGCCGCGGCTTTAGCCACCTTTCAGGACAGCGAGGGAAAAACCGTTACCGTGACCAAGCCCTATGTCCGGATCGTCTCGCTCTATCCGGCCCATAGCGAGAATCTGGTCAGCCTGGGGCTTGGCGCGGAGATCATTGGGATTGAAGGCGCGGCTGAGGGGTTGCCCCAACTTGCGGGCAAGAAGCATTTCAGCTACCGGGAAGACCCGGAAAAAATCATTGCCGCCCGGCCCGATCTGGTTCTGGTTCGGCCAATGATTGAGCGCTCCGTGCCCCAGCTCATTGCTACCCTGCGTCAGGCAGGCATAACGGTGGTCTCCCTCCAGCCCAACACGGTGGAGGAGATCTTCGATTACTGGCGAGCCCTCGGTCTGCTCACCGGCAGAACCAGGCAGGCCGAGGAGATGGTCGCCACCTTCCAGACCGAGCTGGTGGCCATCAGAAAGATTGTCGGCAAGGTGCCGGAAAAGGCCAGGGTCAAGGTCTATTTTGAAGCGATCCACACCAAGATGAAAACCTTTGCCCGGGAAAGCATTGCCATCTATGTGCTGCAACAGGCCGGGGGGATCAACGTGGCCGCGGATGCCCGCCAGGTTCGGGAAACCAATATCGCCGCTTACGGCAAGGAGCAGATCCTGGCCAAGGCCGGAGAGATCGAGGTTTTTCTCGCCCAGCAGGGACGGATGAATCCGGTGACCATCGAGGCCATCAGCCAGGAGCCTGGCTTTCAGGCGATCAAGGCGGTGCGGAACGGGCGGGTTTTTCTGGTGGACGAGCGGATTGTCTCCCGCCCGACCTTAAGGCTGATTGAGGGGACGAAAACTATCGCCGCCTTGCTCTACCCGGAACTCTTTCCCGGTGGAGGCCAGAAGAAGTGATTCTCCAGGTGGTGCTGCCGGATAGGAGGAAAAGAGTACCATACCCCGTTTGCGGTGGGGGGATATCGGTAAGTATCCGTTTCCTGCCGGGCAATGTTTTCGCTCATTCTCGGTGGAACTCCTGTCCGCCTCCGAGGCGTCTGCTGTCCCGCCCGTCCCTGGTCGGGACGACGCAGCCGAACCCGCGAAAACATTGCCAGGCAGGAAACTCCTGTAGCTGTAGCAAAGTTGCCTGTAAAGAGGTGTGCATCGATGGCCGGTGATCGCCAATCCGCCTTCCTGATCGCCGGCACCAGCAGCGGCTGCGGCAAGACCACCCTCACCCTGGGGCTGCTCGCCGCCCTGCGCAATCTGGGTCTGGCGGTGCAGCCCTTTAAGTGCGGCCCTGATTTCATCGACCCGGGGCTGCACAGGCTGGCTTGCGGCCGGGTTTCCCGGAATCTGGATCTCTGGATGATGGGCGAGGCAAGGGTACGGGAAACCTTCGCCGCTGGCGCTGCCGGGGCGGAGATCGCGGTGATCGAAGGAGTCATGGGCATGTTCGACGGCCGGGATTCTTCCAGCGCTGCCCTGGCCAAGGCTCTGGGCCTGCCGGTGGTGCTGATTCTTGACCTGCGTTCCGCAGCGGAAAGCATCGCCGCAGTGCTCAAAGGCTTTGAAACCCTTGACCCGGAGGTGGCTCCGGTGGCCGTGATTCTGAATCGAGTTGCCAGCCCCCGGCATCTGGAGCTGGTGAGCGGGGCCATCCGCAGCCATTGCCGGGCCGAGATCCTGGGGCATCTGCCCCAGAACCTTGATTTCGCCATGCCCGCCCGGCATCTCGGCCTGTTTACCGGAGAGGAACAGCCCCTCAGCCCCGAGGCCCTTGCTCGCCTGGCCGCGACGATCAGCGGTCAGGTCAACTTGGAGCGCCTGCTGGAGTTGGCTGCTTTCGCCGCTTTGCCGAAGCCGGAAGCCGCCCCGACCAGGCAGGAGGCGGCGGCGCGGGCCAGGATCGGGGTGGCCAGGGACAGGGCCTTTTGTTTTTACTATGAGGATAATCTCGATCTGCTGCGGGCTGCGGGCGCCGAGCTGGTTTTTTTCAGCCCCCTGGCCGACCGGCAACTGCCCGAGGGGCTGGACGGCCTCTATCTGGGCGGCGGCTACCCTGAGCTTTACGCCCGGGAGCTTTCCGGCAATCTCGCCATGCGGGAGGCGGTTTACGATTGGGCCCAGTCCGGCAAGGTGCTCTACGCCGAGTGCGGCGGCTTCATGTATCTGAGCGAAGGCATTGCCGGGGATGATCTCGGGGTGCTGCCCATGGCCGGGGTGTTTCCGGTGACGGCCCGGATGCAGAAAAAGCGGGCCAGCCTAGGCTACCGGGAGGTGCGGCTTGAAAGGGATTGCTTCTTCGGGCCGGCCGGTACCGTGCTGCGGGGGCATGAGTTCCATTACTCGGTGATAGGGGAGATGCCGGCTCATATCGAGCGGATCTATGCGGTGAACAGCAGTGCTGACAGCGACGGCAGCCGCGAAGGGTATCGCCATAACAACGTGCTTGGCGGGTATCTGCACCTCCATTTCGGGTTTAATCCGCAAATGGCGGGGGAATTTGTCCGGGCCTGTCGGCCGGCTTAAGGAAAGGGATAAAATGAGCAGCACCATCATGCAGATACCACCGGAGGCCATCGAGGCGGAAAGCTTCCGGATCATTGCCGAGGAGCTTGGCCCCACCTCCTTTGATCACCGAACCTTCAAGGTGGTCCAGCGGGTGATCCACGCCACCGGTGATTTTTCCTTCGCCGAGAGCCTGATCTTTCACCCCCAGGCGATTGAGGCCGGGATCGCCGCGATCCGGACGGGCCGCAATATCCTGACCGATGTCAACATGGGCGCGGCCGGGGTGAGCAAGGGTCTGCTCGTCTCCTTTGGCGGCCGGGTGATCTGCAAGGTGGCTGAGCCGGAAACGGCCCGGCTTGCCAAAGAGGGCGGGTTGACCCGTTCCGAGGTCGCCATTGAGAAAGGGTTGGCGGAAGATATCGGCATCGTCTCGGTTGGCAATGCGCCCACTGCCCTGCTTAAAGTTATGGCGTGCCGGGATGGCCTGGCGGAAAATCTTCGCCCTGCTCTGCTGGTCGGGGTGCCGGTGGGTTTTGTCAATGCCGCCGAATCCAAGGAACTCCTGAGTGAGAAGTCCTACCCATTTATCACTTGTAGGGGGAGAAAGGGCGGAACCCCGGTGGCGGTGGCCATCGTCAACGCCCTGATTCGTCTGGCAGGGGAGGAGTAGAAGGCCATGGCGCGCAGGCTACGAAGCGGTTATACCACCGGCGCCTGTGCCGCCGCGGCGGCCAAGGCTGCGGTGTGGTTGCTTCTCGGCCAGCCCAGGCCCGAGAGGGTGGAGATTCTCTTCCCGGATGGCAGCCGCCATGGCTTTGTCGTGCATCAAGGCAAGGCCGAGGCCGGGCAGGCCTGGGCCTCGGTGCTCAAGGACGCCGGGGATGATCCGGATGTGACCAACGGCGCCGAGATCGTGGCCAGCGTCCGGTTTCTGCCCGCAAGGGAAATTCCCCCTGATTGTGTTCAGCTCGAACAGGCAAATATTTTCCTCTGCGGCGGGGCAGGGGTTGGCCGGGTAACCAAGCCGGGGCTCGCGGTCAGGCCCGGAGAGCCGGCGATCAACCCGGTGCCGCGCCGGATGATTGCGGCCGCTATCCTGGAGGGTTTGGGGCAGGATTTGGGCAAGGGTGTGCAGGTGGTGATTTCCGTGCCCATGGGCGAAGAGTTGGCGAAAAAGACTCTGAACAGCCGGCTGGGCATAGTGGGCGGTATTTCCATCCTCGGCACCACCGGCATTGTCCGCCCGGTGTCCGCCGAAGCCTGGACCGCCACCATCGAGGCCTCTCTCTCGGTGGCCAAGGAGACAGGGCTCAGTGAGGTGGTGCTGTCTACCGGGCGCACCTCGGAAAAGGGGGTGCAGACCCTGCTCTCCCTGCCGGAGGAGGCCTATGCCATGATGGGCGATTATCTGGAGTTTTCCCTGCTGGCCGCGGCCAGGCGGGGGTTTGCCACGATCCATCTGGCCGGGATGTGGGCCAAGATCATGAAGGCGGCTCTGGAGATCCCCCAGACCCATGTCCGGCACGGCGCCTTGGAGGTGGCGGACGGTCTGGCGCTGCTCGCAAGGCTGGGGGCGGACCAGCCCCTGCTGGCGAGCCTTGAAGGAGTCAACACCGCCCGGGAGATTCATGTCCGGCTGCAGGAACAGGGCAGGGACAATCTGATCCTTGGGGTCTGCGAAGCGGCCCGGCGCTATGCCGAAAAGGTTTCCGGTCTGTCGGTGCGGGTCTATCTGGTGAACGAACACACCCGGGTGGAACTGCATGTTTAGGAGCCGTTACGACATAACCTATGGTTGTTTAACCGTTTCCTTACGGCTCCTTATGCCGTTTTGTCAATCCAGATGACGTGCCTATTGGTACAACGGCCTAGGTTGATCCTGATCGGCGTCGGCTGCCGGGGGCTTACCGGAGAGCAGGCCGGGATGCTGGGCCGGTGCAGGCTGATGGTGGGCGATCCCCGCCATCTTGCCCTGGTGGAAAAGATGGCGGCGGAGAAGCTGGCCATCACCCCCCTGGCCCCGGCCCTGGAAAGAATCCGCCTGGCGCTGGCCAACGGGGATGTCGGGGTGCTGGCCAGCGGCGACCCGCTGTTTTTCGGGATCGGCCGGAGGCTGCTCAAGGAATTCGGGGAGGCACGGCTGGTGGTTCTTCCGGCGCTCTCCACCATGCAGGAGGCATGTGCCAGATTCAAGCTGCCCTGGGACGACCTGGAAACAGTCAGCCTCCATGGTCGGAAGGCCCTTCATGCGCCCGGCCTGCTCCTTGCCGGGGAAAAGACCTTTGTCTTCACCGACCGGCACAACACCCCGGCCCATCTGGCCCGGCAGCTTGTCGATTATTTGGAGTTGATCGGGGCCGATGACTTGCTGGCCCGCTGCCGGGTGCATGTGGCCGAGAATCTCGGGACCGAAGCGGAGCGGCTTTTTTCCGGCACCCTGCTTGAGGCGGCGGGGCAGGACTTTGCCGAGCTGAATGTGCTGATCGTCACCCGGCCGGGCGCAGAGGATGGGAATGGTCCGGTTTTCGGGATTACCGAAGAAGAAATTGCCCACAGCCGCGGCCTGATCACCAAGGATGAGGTGCGGGCCGTGACTCTGCACGCCCTGCGGCTGCCGAGCACCGGAGTGCTCTGGGATCTCGGCGCCGGCAGCGGCTCCATTTCCGTGGCAGCGGCCCGCCTGCATCCGGGCTTGACCGTCTTTGCCGTGGACTGCACGGCCGAGGCCTTTGCCAATGTTAAGCGCAATATCCGCCGGTTCGGCTGCTACAACGTCGTTCCCGTTCTTGGCGAGGCAACGGCGGTTTTGTCGACCCTGCCCGACCCGGACCGGGTTTTTATCGGCGGCAGCGGCGGCAGGCTCGGGGAAATCATCGCCCAGACCGCCGGTCGCCTCCCGGCCGGAGGCAGGCTGGTGATAAACGGGATAACCGGAAAAACCGTGGCCGAGGCGCCGGAGTGCATGGCCGCGCATGGCTTGCGGGTTGAATTGACCCGGATGCAGATTGAACGAACGACCTATCCGGAGACAGAACCGGGCAAGGTTCTGAATCCCATAACCGTTATGACAGGAAGAAAATGAAGGGAAAATTGTATGTAATCGGGGTGGGCCCGGGTGATCCGGAACTCATGACCCTCAAGGCGGTGCGTATTCTGGAACATTGCGGGGTGTGGCTCGCACCGGCGGCGAAAAAGAACGGGGAGAGTACGGCCCTGGGGATCGTGGAAGGGGTGGTGGACCGTAGGGACAAGGAGATCATCACTCACCATTTCCCCATGAAAAAGATTCGCATGGGGCAAGTCCCGGACCCCGAGGTGAAAAAGGCCTGGGACGCGGCGGCAGCCCAGATCGTCGGCCATTTACAGGCGGGCCGGGATGTGGCCTTTCCCACCCTTGGTGATCCGGCTATTTACAGTACCGGCTTCTATGTCTGCGAAACCCTGTTTGCCCTGGCCCCTGATCTGCCGGTGGAGATCATTCCCGGGGTCTCTTCCATCGGAGCTTCTGCCGCGGCCGCCGGCCAGCCGCTCTGCCTGGGAGATGACCGGCTGGTAGTCATCCCCGCCACCTTTGAAAACGGCCGCTTGCGGGAAACCCTGGAGCAATTCGATTCGGTGGTCCTGATGAAGGTGCACCGGGTGATGGACCGTTTGGTGCCCCTGCTGGCGGAGATGGATCTTCTCGACAAGGCTGTGTTGGTCGAGCGCTCGAGCCAGGGCGGCCAGCGGATCCGGCGGGATCTGACCACCGACCTCAAGCCCCATTATTTCTCCACCATCATTGTGAGAAAATCATGAATGAGACTACGGGGCGCTTCCCCATCGCTTTCGTGGGAGCCGGACCTGGCGACCCGGAGTTGATTACGGTCAAGGGCCAGCGGCTGCTGTGGGAGGCCGATTGCCTTGTCTACACCGGCAGCCTGGTGCCCGAAGCCCTGCTGGCGGGGGTGACCGCCGCGGTGCATAATTCCGCGGGGTTGAATCTGGATGAGGTGATGGCTCTGGTGACCGATGCCTGGCGGCAGGGACAAAAGGTGGTCCGGCTCCATACCGGCGACCCCTCGCTCTACGGGGCGATCAACGAGCAGATTGCCCGGCTGGCGGCTGAGGAGATTCCCTTTCAGATCGTGCCCGGGGTGAGCTCGGCTTTTGCCACCGCTGCGGCCCTGGGCACCGAGTTGACCCTGCCTGAGGTCTCGCAGACCGTGATTATCACCCGGAGGGCAGGGCGGACCCCCGTGCCGGAAACGGAAAGCATTTCATCCCTGGCAAGCCATGGGGCCACCATGCTGATCCTGCTCAGTGTCGGCATGATCGCCGAGGTCGTGGCAGAGCTGGTCAGCGGCGGCTATCCACAGGATACTCCGGTGGCGGTGGTCGAGAAGGTGAGCTGGCCGGAGGAGCGGATCATCCGTGGTACCCTGGCCACCATCGCTGCCCAGGTCAAAGAGGCGGGGATCAGCAAAACTGCGATTATAGCGGTGGGGAAGGTGCTGGCAAGTTCTCCGCCCCCAGCCCTGTCGAAGCTCTATGACCGGCACTTCGGTCACGGTTTTCGAGCGGCGGATTTGTGATGGATGACTTCTCGGCTGAAATCCGCAGCCTTGAGGGGAGCATTTTCGCTCATGGTCGGCACTGCTGCCGACTGCCATCGGCGTACCGCCGCTGCCGAACTACAGCTCGCCGGACATCCTGTCCGCCTCCGAGGCGTCTGCTGCCCTGCCCGTCCATGGGCAGGGCGACGCAGCCGAACCCGCGAAAACGCTCCCCTCAAGGCTGCTTCTTTTCGTGGATATTCCGCGAGTGTCGCGTTGAAGACAACATGAGGCACAAGGCATGAAAATCGGCATCCTTTCCATAACCGATGGCGGTAAGAGACTGGCTGCCGAGCTGGCCGCGAAAATGCCGGAGGCTCTGCTCCTGGAGCAAGAGGACGGGGTGGCCCGGGCTCTGGCTGCCCATTGGCGGGAGATGGACGGCTTTGTCTGCATCATGGCCGCCGGCATTGTGGTGCGGGCCATTGCTCCGCTGCTGCAAGGCAAGGAGAGCGACCCCTGCGTGGTGGTGCTGGATGAGGCGGGGCGTCATGCAGTCAGCCTGCTTTCCGGCCATCTGGGTGGCGGCAATGATCTGGCCCGGCAGGTGGCGGCGCTTGTGGGCGGCGAGGAGGTGCTCACCACCGCCTCCGACACCCTGGGGCTTGTCGCCCTTGATCTCTGGGCCAGGGATCAAGATCTGGTTTGCGAGGACAAGGAAGGTCTGACCCGGGCCAGCGCCAGGCTGGTCAACACCGGCAGCTTGAGGATTTATGCCGAGGTGGCGATTGCCTCGCTGCCCCAGGGGTTGGTGGCGGTTGCCGGGCCTGAGCTGGCCGAGATCGTGGTTACTCCCCGTCTTGGCGATTATGGCGGGGCCGTGGTTTTCCGGCCCCGCAATCTGGTGCTTGGCGTGGGCTGCAACCGGGGGGTGCCGGTGGCCGAACTCCGTCAGGCCTGCGAGGAGTTGTTTGCCGAGCAGAACCTGTCGCCAATGAGCATCCGCAATCTGGCCTCCATTGATCTCAAGCAGGATGAGGCAGGCCTGCTGGCCTTTGCCGAAGAGCAGGGCTGGCGGCTGGAGTTTTTCAGCAAGGACGAGCTGAACAGGGTAGAAAATGTAACGGTTTCCGAGGCGGCGCTGCGGAAGGTGGGCGCAATCGGCGTGGCCGAACCTGCTGCCCTGCTCAGCGCTAAGAGTAACGATTTACTGGTTGGGAAAAGAAAATGGCGCAATGTAACCATGGCGGTGGCCAGGGCAAACTGTACGTTGTCGGCACAGGACCGGGCTCCGCAAGACAGATGACCCTCGCGGCGGGCGAAGCGCTTGCTGCGGCCGAGGTGATTGTCGGCTATCAGACCTACCTTGACTTGATTCCTGAATTTTTGGCGGGCAAGGAGGTGATTGCCTCCCAGATGATGAAGGAAGTTGATCGTTGCCGCAAGGCCCTGGCTCTGGCGGCGGAAGGGCGGCAGGTGGCCCTGGTTTCCGGCGGCGACCCGGGCATCTACGCCATGGCCGGGCTGGTTTTCGAGATGGCCAGGGAACAGAACCTATGCGTCGCCATCGAGGTGATCCCCGGAATCGCCGCGCTCAATGCCTGCGCGGCCAGGCTGGGCGCGCCGCTGATGCATGATTTCGCCGCGATCAGCCTTTCGGACCTGCTGACCCCCTGGGCAAAAATAGAGCGGCGGCTTGAGGCTGCGGCATCGGCGGATTTTGTCGTGGTGATCTATAATCCGAAATCAAAGAAACGGGCCGAACACATCGTCAGGGCCCGCGAGATCCTCTTGGCGCACCGCCCACCCGAAACCCCGGTGGGCATAGTCACCGCCGCCACCCGCGAGAATGAGCGGATTGTGCTCACCACGCTGGAGAAGATGCTGGCAAGCGAGATCGACATGCAGACCACCATCATCGTCGGCAACTCCATGACCTTTGCCTGGCAGGGGTTCATGGTCACGCCCCGGGGATACGCGGCAAAGTATGCGTTGTGAGGTGAATGCAGGAGGTATTCTTTGGTCTTTTCTTCTCAATAACCCCTGTCTCAGGCAGATAACCAAACTCTGCCGCCGGTACTGGTTGTCAGTATTCTTCAGGATACCCACAAAAAACACCTACAAATATGTGAGATGCAAGGGCGTATTTTACATATTTGTTTATGGGCCAAGTAGGGCAAGCAGCGTGCTGACCGCATAAAAAGACACACATTCAACAAGAAGGAAGTTGGCGTCAGCGTGGCACGATTCTCGCAGCCCGTCCAGAGGTTCACCAAGCCCATCTTATTATCAGGAACTCTTTTAAGGAGATGCTATGCGTCCTCGTTTTCTTGCTATACCCTGCACCGGCCTTGCCCTTTTCCCTGGCCTTGCCCTGGCTGCTGACAGTCAATGCGTAGACAGCGGCACCACCGCCTGGATGCTGGTCTCCACCGCCCTGGTTCTGCTGATGGTGCCTGGCCTGGCCATGTTTTACGGCGGCCTGGTTCGCAGCAAGAACGTTCTGGGTACCATGATGCACAGCTTTGTCTCCATGGCGGTGATCGGGGTGCTCTGGGTGGTCTGCGGTTACAGCCTTACCTTTGGCAAAAGCATTCTGGGCGGGGTTATCGGTTGGAATCCGGACTACTTTCTGCTGGGCGGAATCGACGAGGTTATCAGCAACGGGGTGCCGGAGTATGTCCTGGCCATGTTCCAGGGCAAGTTTGCCATCATCACCCCGGCTTTGATCAGCGGGGCCATTGCCGAACGGGTCTACTTCCGGGGCTATATCCTCTTTATTGTCCTCTGGTTCCTCCTGGTTTACAGCCCGCTGTGTCACTGGATCTGGGCCCCGGACGGCTGGTTGTTCAACGCTGGCGCCAGCGGGGTGATCGATCTGGCCGGGGGCCTGGTGATTCATGTTTCCGCAGGCGTCAGCGCCCTGGTCGCCGCCTTGTTCCTCGGCCCTCGGCTGGGCTATCCGAAAACCGCCATGCATCCGAACAATCTGGTCATGACCATGATGGGCGCGGGTCTGCTCTGGGTTGGCTGGTACGGCTTCAACGCTGGCTCCACCGTGCAGAGCGGCCTGGACACCGCCCGCGCCCTGACCATGACCCAGATCTCTGCGGCCAGCGGGGCGCTCACCTGGTTGATTATCGAAAGCATCGCCTTTAAAAAGGCCACCTCCCTGGGCTTTGTTTCCGGGATTCTCGCCGGCCTGGTGGTGATCACCCCGGCCGCCGGAGTAGTGCAGCCCGTAGGCGCTCTTACCCTTGGCGCGGCCTCTTCGCTGCTCTGCTACTTCGCCCTGACCATGAAGATGCGGCTTGGCTATGATGATTCGCTGGACTGCTTCGGCATCCACGGCATAGGCAGCGGCCTGGGCGTACTGCTGCTCTCTTTTTTCATCCGCGACTCGTGGATGGCAAAGGCCTCCGCCACAGCGGGTCGGGCTTGGACCGCCTTTGATCAGTTGCAGGTGCAGCTCCTGGGCATGGGGGTCACCATTGCCCTGGCCGCCTCTGTTACCTTTTTGATCTGTCTGCTGGTGGAGAAAACCGTGGGCTTCAGGATTGATCAGCAAGGCGAGATTGAGGGTCTGGATAAATCCCTCCATGGTGAATCCGGCTACGGGTTGGCAGAACGGTAATATTTTCTTTGTGTAGCAACAAAAAAGGCCGGACGCTCCAGCGTTCCGGCCTTTTTTTATTGGTTTGTCTCAAAGGCGCAGGTCAGGACAACCGGGACTTATAATCTTCATAGCTAAAGGAGCGCACCATTTGACTTTCGCCGGTGCGCGAATCGCAGATCACAATGCTTGGCAGCCGTACCCCGTTGAAGGTCGTGGTCTTAACCATGGTGTAATGGGCCATGTCGCCGAAGACCAAGCGTTGCCCAATCTGCAGCGGCTCGGGAAAGGAATAGTCGCCGATCACATCGCCAGCCAGACAGGAAAGCCCGCCCAGTCGGTAGGTGTGGGCAAACTCGCCAGGCTCGCCCGCACCGAAAAGCACTGGCCGGTAGGGCATCTCCAGCACATCGGGCATGTGGGCCGTGGCCGAGGTGTCAAGGATGGCGGTGCTGATCTCGTTTTCCACAATGTCCAGCACCCGGGTTACCAGCACCCCGATATTGAGACCGATGGCCTCGCCTGGTTCCAGATAAACCTGCACCCCATATTTCTCTTGAATCCTGCTGATGGTGGCACATAAGCGGTCAAGGTCGTAACCCTCTCGGGTGATGTGGTGGCCGCCCCCGAAATTGAGCCATTTCATCCCGCTGATAAATTCGCCAAACTTCTCCTCAAAGGCCGTAACCGTGTGTTCCAGGGCCTCGGCATCCTGCTCGCAGAGGGCGTGGAAATGCAGGCCTTCTATGCCGTCAAGCAACTCGGGCCGGAACTGGTCGCGCACCACGCCCAGGCGCGAGAAGCGGCCGCAGGGGTTGTAGAGATCAACCTCCACCTCGGAATACTGGGGGTTAACCCGGATGCCGCAGGAGATTTTTTTATTGGCCCCGGCCACCCGGTCTTTGAACTGTTGCCACTGATTAAAGGAGTTAAAAACCAGATGATCGGCGCAGGCGAGAATTTCGCCAAACTCCTCCTCGGTGTAAGCCGGGGCATAGACATGCACCTCCCGGCCAAACTCCTCTGCCGCCAGCCGTGCTTCCGATAGCGAACTGGCCGAGGCCCCATGCAGCACCTCGCGGATCTGGCCGAACAGGCTGAACATGGCAAAGCCCTTGAGGGCCAGGAGGATCTTCCCGCCGGTGCGCTGCTGCACCTGGTCGAGGATGGCGAGATTGCGGGCCAGGGCGGCCCGGTCGCAGACGTAGCTGGGGGTTGGCGCCTGGCTTAGATCGCAAGCGATATTGATTACCTTGTGGCTCATCACACTTTTCACTCTTCACTTTGCACTTTTAACTCAGCACTTTTTCCAACCACGGCAAGCCGTGGATATTGAGTTTCTCCATAAAGGGGTCAGGGTTCAGCTCTTCCATGTTGAAGACCCCTGCGCCCCGCCACTCGCCGGTGAGCATCATCATCGCCCCGATCATGGTCGGCACCCCGGTGGTATAGGAGATGGCCTGGGAGCCCACCTCGCGGTAGCATTCCTCGTGGTCGCAGACATTATAGATGAACATCTTCCGGTGCTTGCCGTTCTTGACCCCCTCCACCTCACAGCCGATACAGGTTTTTCCTTTGGTGCGCGACCCCAGGGAGGCTGGGTCGGGCAGCAGGGCCTTCAGGAATTTGAGCGGGATAATCTTGCGGCCCTCGAACATTACCGGCTCGATGGAGGTCATGCCCACATTCTGCAAGACCTCAAGATGCTTGAGATAGTTGTCGGAAAAGGTCATCCAGAAACGGATGCGCTTTAGTCCTTTGAGGTTCTTCGCCAGGGATTCCAGCTCCTCGTGGTACATGAGATAGGCGTTCTTGGGGCCGAGCGCTGGAAAATCATAGCTCTGCTTTACAGACAGAGGCTCGGTTTCGATCCAGGCGCCGTTTTCCCAGTATTTGCCCCGGGCCGTGACCTCGCGGATGTTGATCTCGGGATTGAAGTTGGTGGCGAAGGGATGGCCGTGGTCGCCGGCGTTGGCGTCAAGGATGTCCACATAATGAATCTCGTCGAAATGGTGCTTGGCCGCGTGGGCGCAAAACACATTGGTCACGCCCGGATCAAAGCCGCTGCCCAGCAGAGCCATCAGCCCTTTTTTCCGGAAACGCTCCTGGTAGTCCCACTGCCATTGGTAACAGAATTTTGCCTCATCCGGCGGCTCGTAGTTGGCGGTATCAAGATAATCTACCCCAGTTTCCAGGCAGGCATCCATGATATGCAAATCCTGATAGGGCAGGGCCACGTTGATCACCAGCTTTGGTTTGAACTGCCGGATCAGGGCCACGGTCTCGGGCACCCGGTCGGCATCGACCCTGGCGATCTCCAGGTTGTAACCGGTCCGCGCCTTGACGGATTTCTGAATATTCTCACACCGGGTAAGGGTTCGGCTGGCAAGGCAGATTTCTGAAAAAACCTCCGGCGCCTGCGCACATTTGTGGGCCACCACACTGCCAACCCCTCCGGCCCCGATTATCAATACCTTGCTCATGGATGGTCTCCTTTCTTTCTCGTAGCTCTGTCATATTTTAGAACCCCAGGCGGGTGAAAGCCGTTGTTGAAAAATAACCTGATCATTTTGCCTGCGTTCAGCCACTATACCTGAAGCTCTCCTCTTTTGCACCTGCCGGGCCGGATTAGCAGCAAAAAAATCAGTCAGTCTCTACCGCAGAAATATTCCGGCAGAGTTGCCGCAACATGGTTGACAAGGCAAAACGTAAGGTGTATATCTTGCCACGACATAAAGAGCAGGGCCGTTAGCTCAACTGGTAGAGCAAGTGACTCTTAATCACTAGGTTTGGGGTTCGAGCCCCCGACGGCCCACCATCTTTACTCATGAAACCCACGGCGAATTACCCAACCAGCGTGTTCGTCCGCCCGCCTTTTTTCATGACCGTTTATCCCGCACCCGGCGCATATTTCAAAAAGGCTCAAATTTGGCCACGAAACCCACGAAAATTTCAGATTACTCGGCCATGGTGCGCCTTTGCCAAATTGATTTTTCTTTTTTTTTCGTGTCCGTTCGTGGTTTTTGTGGCAAAAAAATTCCCTATTGATCGCCTGAGAGGATACTTTGGTAAGAAAAATCATCAATCGCTTCCGTGACAAACTGAAAAAAATTATTACCGGCCGGGCAAAGCGCAGCGGCCTTGTCGCTCCCCAGCAAGAACAGCCCCTTACCCAGGAGACGCAACGAACCTCCCCACGTCGGGGCAAGAAAAAGGAGCCCCGGCCTCCTCATATCCCGGAGAATTTACGCCCGCAAGGGGCGGCGCTGCCCCAAGCCGCTCCAACCCCGGCTTGGGATGCCTCACAGTTTCTGGTTCCCAGAGTCGAGGGCAAAACCCGTTTCCATGACCTTGACCTGCCCGACGAGATCATGCATGCCATCTCCGATCTGGGTTTTTCTTACTGCACTCCCATCCAGGCAAAAATTCTGCCCCACACCCTTACGGGCAAGGACGCCACGGGCAAGGCCCAGACCGGCACCGGCAAAACCGCTGCTTTTCTGGCCACCATCTTTACCCATCTGCTGCGCACCGCGCCCTCTGGCAAACGGCGGCATGGTTCGCCCAGGGCCCTGATTCTGGCCCCGACCCGTGAGCTGGTTTTGCAGATTGTCGAGGATGCCCGCGAGCTTACCCAGTACTGTAACGTCACCACAGTGGCTATCCTGGGCGGCATGGATTATCAGAAGCAGCAGCGCCAGCTCACCGATCAGCAGGTTGATATCGTGGTGGCCACGCCTGGCCGCTTGCTGGATTTCAAGCGTCAGCAGTACGTTCATCTTGACCAGGTGGAGATTCTGGTGATCGACGAGGCGGATCGCATGCTGGACATGGGCTTTATCCCGGATGTCCGCCAGATCGTGCATTCGACCCCTAACAAGGACAAACGCCAGACCCTGCTTTTTTCCGCCACCCTGACCCCGCAGGTTATCAGTCTCGCCTCGCAGTGGACCAAGGATCCGGTAACGGTGGAGATCGAGCCGGAGCAGGTGGTGACGGATACCGTGGAACAACTGGTCTACCTGGTCAGCAGCCGGGAAAAATTCGCCCTGCTCTATAACATTATCATCCGGCAAAACCTCGAACGGGTGATGATCTTCTGCAACCGCAAGGATGAAACCCGCCATCTCTCCGAGAAACTGGCGCGCTACGATATCCAGTGCGCCATTCTTTCCGGCGACATTCCCCAGCACACCCGCACCAAGACCCTGGAAAACTTCCGGGCCGGCAGGCTTCGGGTGCTGGTGGCCACCGATGTGGCAGGCCGGGGAATCCATGTGGATGGGGTGAGTCATGTTGTCAACTACACTCTGCCCCATGACCCGGAAGACTATGTGCATCGCATTGGCCGGACTGGCCGGGCCGGTGCCCTGGGCATCTCGGTGAGCTTTGCCGATGAGTCCGATTCTTTTCAGCTGCCCGATATTGAGGAGTTCATCGGGGCCAAACTGCCCTGCATCCAACCCGATCCGGAGTGGCTGTCAACCCCGCCTCCGTCCAGGCCTGCGGTCAAAAGAGATTCCTCCCCTGCTGCCGCCCCGCGCAGCCGTCCCAGCAGCGGCAGCAGACCCCGCCCCGGCGGAAGAAGACCGCCGCCTCGCTCGTCAAGCCCGCAGAGAACTAAGACCTCCGTCTGATGGCCAGCATTACTCTGAAGGATATCGCCTTGAGTTTTGGCGGTCTGCCCCTGCTCAACGGCATCGACTTGCAGATCGAACCCGGCGAACGCCTCTGTCTGGTGGGCCGCAACGGTGAAGGCAAATCCTCGCTCATGAAGATTCTGGCCGGGGAGATCGAGCCGGATCGGGGCGAGATCACCCGTCAGAAAGGGCTGCGCGTAGCCCGGCTCACCCAGGAAGTTCCTGCGGACTTAAGCGGAACCGTGTACGAGGTGGTGGCCGCTGGCTTAGGCGAGATGTTCGCCCTGCTGGCCCGCTACCACGCGGTAAGCCACCTGCTCCAGAGCGACCACTCCGAGGCGGTTCTGGCCGAGCTGGCAGAGGCCCAGCATGCCCTGGATGCTGCCGATGGCTGGCAGGCCCAGCAGCGGGTGGATACCGTACTTTCCCGCTTGCAGCTCCCGGCGGATCAGGAGTTTTCTGCCCTTTCCGGCGGGTTCAAACGCCGGGTGTTGCTGGCCCGGGCCCTGGTCAGCGAACCGGATCTGCTCCTTCTGGACGAACCCACCAACCATCTGGACATCGAGGCGATTAACTGGCTGGAAGAGTTTCTCCTTAGTTTTTCCGCCACCCTGCTCTTTGTCACCCATGACCGCATGCTGCTGCAAAAGATCGCCACCCGGATTGTGGAACTTGACCGGGGCAGGCTGACCAGTTGGCCGGGTAATTTTGCCACCTATCTCCAGCGTAAGCAGGACGCACTTGAGGCTGAAGCTGGGCAGAATTACAAGTTTGACAAGAAACTGGCCCAGGAAGAGGCCTGGATTCGCCAGGGGATCAAGGCCCGTCGCACCCGCAACGAAGGCCGGGTCCGGGCCCTGCTCGATCTGCGCCAGGAACGTTCCGCCCGCCGGACTCAGACCGGCAAGGCCCGCATCCAGATGCAGGATGCCGAACGCTCCGGCCGACTGGTGGCCTCACTTAAGGAGGTTTCCTTTTATTACGGCGGCGTCCCCATCATCAAGAAGCTCACCGCCACCATCATGCGCGGGGATAAGGTGGGGATCATCGGCCCCAACGGGGTGGGCAAATCCACTCTGCTCAAGCTCCTGCTCAGCCAGCTTGAGCCTACTCAAGGCAGCATTACCCTGGGCACCCGCATCGAGTCCTGTTATTTCGACCAGAACCGGGAACAGCTTGACCCCGAAAAGACCGTGGCCGACAACGTGACCGACGGCGGGGACACCGTGCTGGTGGGCGGCCAGCCCCGCCATATCATCAGCTATCTGCAGGATTTCCTCTTTGCCCCGGATCGGACCCGTTCGCCGGTGCGCGTTCTCTCCGGCGGAGAAAAAAACCGGCTCCTCCTGGCCAAGCTCTTCACCCAGCCCTTCAACCTGCTGGTGATGGACGAGCCCACCAACGATCTCGATGTGGAAACCCTGGAATTATTGGAAGAGCTGTTGCTGAATTACGAGGGAACCCTGCTGCTGGTCAGCCATGACCGGGCCTTTTTGAACAATGTGGTCACCTCCACCCTGGTTTTTGAAGGCGAAGGCCGGGTGGAGGAGTACGCGGGCGGCTACGACGACTGGCTTGCGCAGCGGCCTCAGGCCCCGTCAGCGACCGCCAAGTCCGAAAAAAGCAGCAAAAAGGAGCCGCCCAAAAAAGTTGCCTCCCGGAAGCTCTCCTACAAGGAAGAGCGGGAGCTTGAGGCCCTGCCCAAGCGGCTTGAGGAGATGGAGGCGGAGCAGGAAGAGCTGCACCGGCAGCTGGCCGATCCGACCCTGTACCAGAAAGAGGCATCAGCCATCCCCCGGATCCAAAAACGGGTGGAAGAACTCGGGCAGGAGCTGAAAACTGCCTATGCCCGCTGGGAAGCGCTTGAGGTGATCAAAGGCGAGGTCTGAGCTTGTTCCCGGAATTCGACTATACTCGGTAGACTTCCCGGCGGTGGCCAACCTTGATCACCCAGATAGTCAGTTGGGTATCTTGGATCGAATAGATGATGCGGTAATTTCCTTGACGAAGGCGGTATTTTTCCTGGCCGGAGAGTTTTTCGCAACCGAGGGGACGGGGATTTGCGGCAAGACTTTCTATGCGTTCGATGATCCGTTGCAGATCGTTTTTGGGGAGGCAAGCCAGATCCTTCCTTACCGAATCTTTGAAAAACAGGCTATAGGCGGCCATTGGCCTTAAGCTCTTTCAGCACGGATTCATAGGAAACCAGCGGCTCATTGCCCCGCTCTTCAAAGGCGGCCAAGTCGTCAGCATCCTCGGCCAGCGCCTGTTGTATTGTATCGTTGACGATATCAGAAAGGGATCGGGATGTCGCCAGTGCTTTGTGCTGAAGCGCTAGATGCAAGGCGGGGTCAAAATATACCGTTGTCCTTTTGGTGAGTGCGCTCATAGTTCATACCTCCTGCAATATAATTTAGCGCTACAACGTTATGGCGTCAAGGCGTTTGTTTTTCAAGACGCGACCTTGATTTTGCTGCGGATTCAAAAAGATGAGGTCGTTTATTGATCCGATGTGGCTGGTTGGCGGCCTCGTATTCGGAGTAGTTGCCGCCGAACCAGGAAACTAGGGACATCCCCCCCTCCGAATATGCCCAAAATATCCGCAGTCAAACCGCTTACGGCCAGCGCAGGGCATGATGCAGGAGGCGGATAATGTGTACGTCTCCTTTCCGCACCCGGTAAACAACAACAAACGGAGTGCCGGAAACAGCAAGCTCTTTCGTATCCGCCAACCGGCCAGGCCTGCCCAGGTTGGGTTGGTCTTGCAGAAGTTCCACTGCTTCTATGACCCGACTTGCCATGCGCCTTGCCGCCGTGGGGTTATCATGGGCAATATACTCACCTGCCGCTTTCAGGTCATTCAGCGCGGGCGCAGCCCATTCAAGCCTGCGCATTCTTTCCCCAGGTATTGAGAATGGCGATTGCCTGTTCGTGGCTTTTCAGATCGCCACGTTCGGCAGCGGCAAGCCCTTCTTTGATTGCTTCCACCTGCCATTCCTGGACATTGAGAAATTCTTCAATCGCCTGGGCCGCCAGAAACGATTTTGAGCGATGAGTTGTTTGCGCCAAGGCAGCCAAACGCTCTGCCAGATCGGCGGATACCCGTGTGGAAACCAAGATCGTTTCATTCATGCCGGTCACCTCTTTAATTTGTATACATTATCATCATAAATGATGATAGTCTGGCTTTAATTGGTAAACAAGAGGGCCAACACAATAAATGCTCAAACCCTGGTCAAATGACGGTACTTGATCCGATGCGGCTGATTGGCGGCCTCGCCTAGGCGGGCCTTGCGGTCGGCCTCATATTCGGAGTAGTTGCCATCGAACCAGAGCACCTGGGAATCCCCCTCAAAAGCGAGGATATGGGTGGCGATCCGGTCGAGAAACCAGCGGTCATGGCTGATGACCACGGCGCAGCCGCCGAAGTTTTCCAGCGCCTCTTCGAGAGCCCGCAGGGCGCTGATGTCCAGATCGTTGGTGGGTTCGTCCAGCAGGATGACGTTGGCCCCTTCTTTAAGCATCCGGGCCAGATGTACCCGGTTGCGTTGCCCGCCGGAGAGGAGCCCCACTTTTTTCTGCTGATCAGAGCCGGAGAAATTGAACCTGCCCACATAGGCCCGGGAATTCACCTCGCGGTTGCCCATGGTGATGGTTTCCTGGCCTTCGGTAATCGCTTGCCAGATTGTCTGTTCCGGATCCAGCACGTCGCGGGACTGATCCACATAGGCGAGCTTCACTGCCTCGCCTAAACGGATGCTGCCGGAATCGGGCTGATCCTGGCCGGTGATCATCTTAAACAACGTGGTCTTGCCCGCGCCGTTGGGGCCGATCACCCCGACGATGCCGCCAGGGGGCAGGGAGAAGGTCAGGCCCTCAAAGAGCAGCCGGTCGCCGAAAGACTTGGCGAGGCCCTCTGCCTCAATGACTATCTTGCCCAGGCGCGGGCCGGGCGGGATGTAGATCTCCAGATCCTGGGTCCGCTTCTCCGCCTCCTTGCCCAGCAGCTCCTCATAGGCTTGGATTCTGGCCTTGGACTTGGTGTGCCTGCCCTTGGGGCTCATGCGGATCCACTCCAGCTCGTGCTGCAGGGTTTTGCGCCGCTTGCTCTCTTCTTTTTCCTCGTTGGCCAGCCGCTTTTCCTTCTGCTCCAGCCAGGAGGAGTAGTTGCCCTTCCAGGGGATGCCCTGGCCCCGATCCAGCTCGAGAATCCAGCCCGCCACGTTGTCGAGGAAGTAGCGATCATGGGTTACGGCGATGACCGTGCCTTCGTAGCGCTGGAGATGCTGCTCCAGCCAGGAGACGGTCTCGGCGTCCAGATGGTTGGTGGGCTCATCGAGCAGCAGGATGTCGGGTTTTTTCAGGAGCAGGCGGCACAGGGCCACCCGCCGTTTCTCGCCGCCGGAAAGCACGGAGACCTCGGTCTCCCCAGGCGGGCAGCGCAGGGCATCCATGGCCATGTCCAGCCGGGCGTCGAGATCCCAGGCGTCCAGGGTATCGAGTTTCTCCTGCACCACCCCCTGTCGGGTAATGAGCTTGTCCATTTCGTCGTCGCTCATGGGCTCGGCGAATTTTTCGTTGATCTTCTCGAATTCGGCCAGCAGATCCACCGCCTCCTGCGCCCCTTCGCGGACGATATCCAGCACGGTCCGGCCCTCCTCCAGGGTGGGCTCCTGCTCCAGATAGCCCACAGTCAGCCCTTGGGAGATGTGGGTCTCGCCGTTGAACTCCTTGTCAACCCCGGCCAGGATCCGCAGCAGCGAAGATTTGCCTGAGCCGTTCATGCCCAGAACCCCGATCTTGGCCCCGTAGAAATAGGAAAGGCTGATGTCTTTTAAGATCGGCTTTTTGTCGTAAAACTTGGCGACCCTGACCATGGAATAGATGATTTTATTGGGTTCGACGCTCATTGGGGGCAACTCCTCAGAAGTCAGAATTCAGAAGCCAGTTATGAAAAAGTCGGTGACAACATTTCAAGACTTGCTGGCGTGGCAAAAGGTACATCTGTTTATGTTTACTATTCGGAATTAGGAATTCAGAATTCTGAATAGACACGGCTCTTGATTGTTACAAAGCGAGCAATGATAGCATAAAGTAGAAAAATCTTCACTTTGAAAAAAAAGCAGGCGGTTTGAGCGTGGCTTGGCCCTTTTCTTTTTTTGCAAAGCAGGGCATGATGGACAATTAAAAGCATAACGCAAAGGCGCAGAGGCGCAAAGAAGGAAGCTTGAAATAAAAGGCCTAAAAACCTCGCGTCTTTGCGCCTCTGCGTTAAAATTTTTCAGGACATCCCATGGAATATCGGATCATCGAACTGGAAACCCGCCTGGCCTTTCAGGAAATCGCCCTGGAAGAGCTGAACCTCGCGCTCATTGGCCAGCAGGCCCAGCTTGACGCAGTGGAAAAAGAATGCGCCCGCCTGGCCCGGCTGCTGGCCGAAAACCTTGCTCCCTTCAACGCGGATCAACCATGATCCAGCCCTTTACCCTCACCGTTGGTGCGCAAGCCTCTCTGTGCGGCGCCTCAGCCTCCCTGGCCGAGGCCCTTAAAAAGCAGCTGACCATTGACAACCCCGAATACCTCGAGGCCAAAAAATACAGCCGCTGGATAAGCAAGAAGCTTAAACCCAACCTCTATTTCTATACGGAGCATGGCGGCGTTCTTACCTTTCCCAGGGGCTACGCCAACCACGCCATTCTTCTGGCCCGGAAATTCATGGGCCAGGATCCACAGATCATCGATCAGCGCAAGATCGCTTCCCCGGTGGAGTTCAACTTTGCCGGCGAGCTGCGGCCCTATCAGGAGGAGGCCATTGCCGCCATCACCCGCCATGACTTCGGGGTGCTTGAGGCAGGCACCGGCTCGGGCAAAACGGTGATCGCTCTGGCGGTGATCGCCAAGCGAGGCCAGCCGACCCTGGTGCTGGTTCACACCAAGGAGCTGCTTTATCAGTGGGCGGAAAGGGCCAGAACCTTTCTTGGTCTGGAAGCCGGGATGATCGGCGACGGCCATTTCTCTCTGGCCCCCGTCACTATCGCCATTGTCAACTCGGCCAAAAACAGACTGGAGGAGCTGCCCGCCCATTTCGGCCAGCTCTGCGTGGACGAATGCCACCGGGTACCGGCCTCGCTGTTCACTGAGGTGGTCTCCGCCTTTGACTGCCGGTACCTGCTGGGCCTTTCCGCTACGGCCTTCCGCCGGGACGGCCTGACCAAGCTGATCTATATGTCCTTAGGCGACCGGGCCTACAAGGTGGAGACCTTCGATCTGCATGAAAGCGGGGCTATCCTCAAACCGGAATTCATCCAGCGGGCCACGGAATTCCGCTATGTGTACCGGGGTAACTATCAGGCCCTGATGAAGGCGCTTACCGGTAATCTGGTTCGTAATCAACTCATTGTCGCGGATATCCTCAAGGAGCGCGCCACCACCCCAGGCACCATTCTGGTGGTCAGCGACCGGGTCTGGCACTGCGAGGAGCTGGCGGCAATGCTTGAAAGGCATGACTGCCCGGCGGCGGTACTCACCGGCAAGCTCCCGGCTGAACAGCGCACGGCCATGGTGGAGGCTATCCGTCAGGGCGAGATCAAGGTTCTGGTTTCCACGGTTCAGCTTATCGGCGAGGGTTTCGACTGCCCTGATCTTGCCACCCTTTTTCTCACCACCCCGATCAAGTTTACTGGCCGCCTTCTTCAGGTGGTGGGGCGGGTGCTGCGTCCGGCCCACGACAAGCAGGCAAAAGTTTATGATTATGTCGATCCGGTGGGGGTTTTGAGCTCCTCGGCCCAGAGCCGCTGGCTTACCTTTCAGCAGGAATAGCAGCTCTTCACTCTTTGCAAATTCTCTTTTCCCGTGTTAAAAATACTATTTTTATAACGGTTCTGATCGAGATAAATAAGAGAACCTGCTTAAGCAGTTACCTTTTACTTTCGTGTTCTTTCGTGGTTTTTGCGGCAAATTTTCTCAAAGAGACCCCCATGTCCATCTCACAAAAAATGCTCGCCTTTGCGGAACACTCCTCCTGGATTCGCCGGATGTTTGAAGAAGGCGCCCGACTTAAGGCCCAGTACGGCGCCGAGCAGGTTTGCGATTTCAGCCTTGGCAACCCGGATCTGCCGCCGCCTCCCCAGTATCAGGAAGCGTTGCGCAAGGTTACTGCGGCAGAAGGTCCCGGCGCGCACGCCTATATGGCCAACAACGGCTATCTCTTTGTCCGGGAGGCAGTGGCCAGACAGATCACCGCTGAACAGGGTCTGACAGTCGCGCAAGACGATATTCTCATGACCGTGGGCGCGGCCGGGGCCATCAACGTGGCAATGAAGGCTCTGCTCGATCCCGGCGACGAGGTAATCATCCTCGCCCCCTTCTTTGTGGAATATAATTTTTACGTGGACAACCACGGCGGGCTCACCAAGATCGTTAACACCGCCGCTGATTTCAGTCTGGATCTCGCGGCCATCGAGGCAGCCCTCACCCCGAAAACCAAGGCCATCATCATCAACAGCCCCAACAATCCCACCGGCCAGATCTATGCCTCCGCAGAGCTTGCGGCGTTGGCTGAAATCCTGCGCAAGGCGCCCCAGACCATCTACCTTATCAGTGACGAGCCTTACCGCAAGATCGTCTATGACGGCCACACGGTGCCCAGTGTTTTTGCCGCTTACTCTAACGCGGTAATCGTTTCTTCGTATTCCAAGGATCTTTCCCTGCCTGGCGAACGGATCGGCTACCTTGTCGTGCATCCCCAGATCGAAGGCAAGGCCCAGCTTGTCGGAGCCATGACCCTGGCCAACCGGATCCTGGGCTTTGTCAATGCCCCGGCCCTGATGCAGCGAGTGGTGGCCGAGCTTCAGGGGGTCACGGTGGACTGCGCCGTTTATGCCCGCCGTCGCGCCTTGTTCTGCAAGATTCTGGCTGAGGCTGGCTATGAGTTTGTCCCGCCCAAGGGTGCTTTTTACCTGTTTCCGAAATCGCCCATCGCCGATGACGCCCGCTTTGTCGGGCTGCTGGCCGAGCAGCGGATCCTCGGCGTACCGGGGCGGGGCTTTGGCATGCCGGGCTATTTCCGCCTCGCCTTCTGTGTGGAGGATGAGGTGATCAATCGTTCCGCCTCTGGTTTCAAAAAGGCTTTGGCTGCTGCCAAGGCTCTCACCTAAACAACACATTACCCTGAGGTATTGCACATGGGAGACGCATTGGCGCTACTCGCCCTGCTGGTCGGGCTTGAGCTTGTTTTGGGAGTGGACAATATCCTGGTCATCTCCATCTTTGTTGGCCGCCTGCCTGCGGAAAGGCGTGACAAGGCGAGAATGGCAGGGCTTGCCTTCGCCCTGGTGGCCCGGATCGGCATGCTGGTCGCCCTCCTCAGCCTGACCAACCTCACCAACACCGTAGTGCTGGATTTTTCTGTCCGGGATCTGATTCTTGTTGCCGGCGGCCTGTTTCTCCTCTGGAAGGCAGTGAAAGAGATCCACCACACGGTAGAGGCCAAGGAAGAAGGCGGTGGCCCCGGCATGGTCAGGGGCGGCTTTGCCGCGATCATCAGCCAGATCGTCCTGCTGGACATCGTCTTTTCCATCGACTCGGTGATCACCGCCATCGGCCTGACCGATCAGGTCTGGATCATCATCAGTTCGGTGGTGGTCTCCTTCGTGGCCATCCTCTTTTTTGCCCGGCCCATCGGGGAGTTCATCCACCAGCATCCGGCAATCAAGATCCTTGCCCTCTCCTTTTTGATCACCATCGGGGTGACCATCTTCATGGAGGGGCTGCACAAGCATGTGCCCAAGGGCTATATCTACCTGCCCATGGGCTTCGCCCTCTTAGTCGAGATCCTGCAGATGCGCTACGAGCACAACCGGAAAAAGGCAGTGCCGTCTTATTCGGTAGAGGGGTAGGAAGATCCTTCCTTGATGGCAAAGAACATTGAGGCCCTGGCCACCGGGATGGTGGAGGACAATTCCATTTTGGCCACGTCGATCTTGGCCATGACATTGTCCTGGGAGGCCACCGCATAAAAATACCGGCCATCCGGGGTGAAATAGGAAGAGTGTGCCTCTTCGCTGCCCTCGCCGATCTTGATGTTTTTGATAAATTCCTGCCGGGCGAGGTCAATGACGCTGATCACCCCGTCCTTGTGGTGGACGACAAAGATATACCTGCCGTCAGGAGAGATTGCCGGGTGGCCTGGGCCCTTGCCGGTCTTGATGACCTTGATCCATTTGCGGGTGGCGACATCCAGCACATGCAGGCCGGACGCCCCGAGATTGCTGAAGAAATAAAATTTTTTGTCCGGACTGAAGGCGGCGTGATGCCCCAGGCCTTTTTCGCCTGGCGCCAAGGGAATGGGCAGGTCGGCGATCACCTCATCGCTGGCCGCGTCAATGAGGGTCAGGCTGGTGCCCTCCTTGGTGCTGCCGTTTACGGCATAAAGCAGCTGGCCGTCCGCAGAGGCCTGTAGATAATGAGTGTCCCCGGTCAAGGCAATGCGCTTTACCACCGCGCCGTTAGCCGCCTCGACCTTGACGATGGTCTTGGACACCGATTCCGGGCAGTAGACATATCTCCCGTCCGGGCTCCAGTATGGATGCAGCATCATCGGCCCCTTGAAGACGGCGGCCGGCGGCTCGGCAATCTCCACGGTGCGAATGATGCTGTTGCTGGCCACATCCACCAGCGAAAGTTTCAGGGCATCCTTGTAAACTACGGCCAGAGTCTTGTTGTCAGGCGCCAGGGCCAGCTGGAAGGAGATCGCTGGCAGCGGGATGGTGGTCACCACTTCCAGCCGGTTGGCATCGATCACGGTCAGCTCCTTGCTGCCACGATTGTTGACAAAGATCCTGCCGGAAGGCGAGGCGGCCAGGGCGTGCGGCACCTTGCCAACTGGCAGGGTCTTGAGCGTTTTTTCAGTGTGCAGGTCAAGGATCGTCACCAGGTTTTCGCCCTCGCTCGATACCAGGGCCAGTCGTTCATTTGCAGCCAAGGCTGGAGAGGCGGTCAGCAGTGTGGCCAGGATAAGGCCTGTAATCTGTTTCAGTCGCATAAGTTCCTCTCTTTAAGGTGGGCAGTTTATGTTGCTGCCAGGAGTTTGTTTTGTAACAGCTAAAACTTGGTATTGGCAATGCGTTTTTCCTTGAACTGTCAAGGCAATAATGGCATGCTTTGCTATGTCCTTGGAAGATGAATAAGTTGCAGGATACGATTTATTCATCTTTTTGTGAGTCCACAATTTTGACCAGAGATCATGGCATGAATATCGAAACCATCCAGAACGGCGATCAGGTTCGTATTGTCCTCCAGGGGATTGTGGACGAAAAAGGGGCTGAGGAGTTGAAACAGCAGGTGGCCCGGCTGAATCTCGACCTGGTGCGGGAGGTGGTCATCGACTGCCTGGCGGTGCGGCACATAGGCAGCTCCGGGATCGGCAAGATGCTGCTGCTCTACAAAAAGTTGTCCACCACAGGCGGAGCCTTTTCGGTGGTCAACCTGTCCGGGCCCATGTTTGAGCTGTTCACCGAGTTGAAACTGAATACCCTCTTTCCCGTCACCCAGGCCATCTAAAGGGAACACCCAGCCATGCCGCAGACATCTTCCGTCTCCTTGTTCCGCAGCCTTACCGTCAATGCCAGGATTACCGTTGGCTTTGCCGTGGTGCTGGCCTTTCTCCTTATCTGTGGCGGGATAAGTTTTATCGGTATCAACCATATCATCGCCGACGCCCAGGAGGTGGTGGCTGGCCACGAACTTTACCTTACCCTGACTGAAAGAGAGGTGGATCATCTCAACTGGGCGGGCAAGGTGGGCCTTTTCTTCACCGATCCCGCCACCACCCGTCTAGAAGTGGAAACCGATGATCACAAGTGCAAACTCGGCAAATGGCTGTACGGGGATGAGCGCAAAAAGGCGGAGACGCTGGTGCCCAGGCTGGCCTCTCTCTTCAGGCAGATGGAAAAACCCCATGCCGATCTCCATCAGAGCGCGGTCAAGATCGTCGCCCTGGCCAACAAGGAAGCAGCCCAGGCCGTCTATCTCGCCGAGACCATTCCCGCTCTGCGCCAGGTGCAGGAGCTGCTTCACCAGCTTCGCCAGGAGGCGGAGGCAGGTATTCTCTCTGACGAGGTTATGCTCCAGGCTGCGCTGACCACCAAATTCACGGTGGGCGGGCTGGTTCTTTTCGCGCTGTTCGCCGGACTGGGGATCGCCCGTCTCCTGGCGCAGCAACTTACCAGGGTTCTCGGCCTGGCCGCCCGAAACATTCAGGCCAGCGCTGCTCAGGTTTATGAGGCCGCAGAGCAGATCACCACCGGCAGCCAGGTCTTGTCCGATTCCGCCTCCCAGCAGTCTGCTATCGTGGAAGAAACTTCTTCCTCCCTGGAGGAGCTTGCGGCCCAGAGTCGGCAGACCACCACCCTGACGCAGGGGTCGGAAGCGCTGATGAAGGAGAATATCACCAAATCCGGCCAATCGCTCAAGGCCTTGGCTGGGCTTACCAAGAACATGACCCAGATCGAAAGGGACAGCGGCCAGATCCGTCTGATCATCTCCACTATCGACAGCATTGCCTTTCAGACCAATCTCCTGGCCTTGAATGCTGCAGTGGAAGCGGCCCGGGCCGGCGAGGCCGGGGCAGGCTTTGCGGTGGTGGCCGACGAGGTGAAGAAGCTGGCCATGAAGACCACCCAGGAGGCCAACAGTATCCAGCAGCTGCTTGATGTCACTGTGGAGCGGATCTCCACCTGCGCTGCTGCCCTTAAAGGCATTAACAATGATTTTGACGGGATTGTCGAATCAGCCACCATGATCGGCGAGAAGAATTCTGCCATTACCCAGGCCAATAAAGAGCAGTCTGGAGGAATCGCCCAGATCTCCCTGGCCATGAATGAAAGCGCCTCCGCCACCCAGCAGATTGCCGCCGCTGCCGAAGAGGCCGCAGCTTTTGCCCTCGAGCTTACGGCCCAGGCAGAGGAGTTGCATAGGGTGGTGGCTGACCTTGAACTGCTTGTTCATGGAGAGACAGAATAATTCAAAGTTTTCCGGTAATGGCGTCAATGCCGGATTCCGGCCTTTGCCGGATGCGTGAATATGGTGTTTTTTGAGTTGTTACGAGCCCATCAAATTTGACCACATCGGAGCCGAGCATGACCAACAGATTTTCGCTCTTTCGCCCTCAATGCCTGAAGCGGCTGACCGGCTTGCCATTTTTTGACAACTCCCTTCGTAACTACCTTTTTTTCCGGATCATGGGGGTCGTCCTGGTGGTGTTTGTCCTGGTGCTGGTGACCAGCACCAGCATGTACGACGATTTAATTCTCCGGCAATCAAGGGATATCGCCAAGGGAATCGCTGGTCAGACTTACGTCTCCATAGAGGCGCTCATGCCTTATGGCCCGAGTCGGCAAAAAATTCTTGCCACCATTGAGGCGATCAAGAAGGCGCACTCCACCTCCCCATATCAGATTGAGGTGTACCGCAGCAGAGCGGTGGACAATCAGTACGGCGTTGTTGCCGGCGCTCCTGCCCTGACCGGGACGATCCGCGAAATCATGGCCGGGGCCGGTCGTCAGGAAATCCTGGAAAACGGTACCTGGACCCGGCATTTTTATCCGCTGGAGGCTAAGCCAGCCTGCCTGAATCAGTGCCATGCCGGGGTTGAGGCAGGCACGGTTCTGGGAGTGGTGGAGGTAAAACAGAACGTCAAGGAGCTGGCGGCCCGGATGCGCTCCGAGTACTTCTGGGTCTTTGTCCTCTATGGCGGGCTGACCATTGCCCTGGTGACCTTCGTCACCATGCTGGTGGTGCTCAGGGTGACCAGAGCAGTGGGCCAGTTCCGGGAGAAAACCTCGGAGATCAGGTCGGTTGTCGATCTGTCATCCCTGGGCGAACTGGAGCAAAGCAACTTTGGTTTTGCGGAGCTGAATCAGGCCTTTCGCGCGGTGGGGGAGCTGGCCAAACGGCTTCGGGATGTGGCAGTGGACAAGGATGTGCTTGAATTTGAGATCAAGATTTTAAGCAAGTTCATCATCACCTCCAACGTGGTTCAGGACTGGCACACCTTTGTCAAGGAACTCCTGGTGGACATCAACGGCATCGTTGATACTTACGCGTTGATGGCCTTTTTTCAGGAGGGGGAAAATGACTACGAACTTGACATCTTCTGGCGCAGCACCCCCTCAGCCCAGACCAAGGCCCGTTTTGAAAATCTGATTCAGACGCAGATATACAAACGCTTCCATCTTGCCATCGACAGCCCTTCGGTCAGGATTATTCACCATGACAGCGGCTCTGATATTCCTCTGCCCAGGGATCTTGCCCAACAGGATTTTGAACTGCGCACCAAATCGCTGTTTCTTGAAACACCCAAGGTGGGCGGCATTGTCGGTATCGGGGTGCAGTCCAACCTGGCGATGGACTCCGTTTACCATATCGTTCTGGACAGTGTTCTGGCCACCCTCATCAACCTGGTGGGCTCGGCAAAGGCCATCTACAAATACACCAAGGATCTGGAATACTATTCCACCCGGGATCCGCTGACCCATCTCTATAATCAGCGGATGTTCTGGGAGTTGATCGGCTATGAGACCGGTCGGACCGATCGGCATAACACCACCTTTGCCCTGCTGGTTATTGATCTGGATAACTTCAAGACGGTCAACGACCGCTATGGCCATATCTTTGGCGATTTCTTTCTCAGACAGGTCGCTGACTCCCTGCGACCGGCGGTGCGGGATGGTGATGTGGTCGCCCGCTACGGCGGGGACGAATTTGTCATCCTGCTGCCGGAAACCAGCAAGGAACAGGCCCATACCGTGGTCAACCGGGTCATCGACTCGGTGGCGGCCCTCAACATCATGACCCCGGAAGGGTTCAAGATCCAATGCACCATTTCCATCGGCATGGCCATGTATCCGGAGCATGGCCATAACGCCAAGGATATCTTTCTGGTGGCCGACAACATGATGTACAAGGTCAAGGGCGAGGGGAAAAACTCCCTGGCAGTGGCTGGAGAGACTGACATCATCGAGATTTTCAAGCACGAAAGTGAGGTCAATTTTCAGGTTTATCAGGCTCTGGAGCAGCAGAACATCATCCCCTATTTTCAGCCTATTATCGATCTGGAAACCGGTAGCCTCCTGGCCCACGAGATGCTGATGCGGATCCCGACTTCAGGAGGCACCGTCCTGAGAGCCGATGAATTCATCGAGGCGGCCGGGAGGATCGGTCTGCTGCCCAAGCTTGACCAGCTGCTGATGCAGAAGGCCTATGAAAAAGCCAATGCCGAGGGGTACACGGGCAAACTCTTCATTAACCTCACCCCGAAGTCTCTCATTATCCCGGAGTTTATGCCCAATGTTCTTGAGCTGACCAAGCAATACGAGATCGATCCCACCCGGGTCGTGTTCGAGGTCACTGAGCGGGACACGCTGCGCAATATGACCATGCTGCAAAAATTTGTAACCCGGATGAAGGATCTTGGCTTCCAGTTCGCGGTGGACGATTTTGGCTCCGGCTACTCCTCCTTCAAGTACCTTAAACTCTTTCCCATCGATTATATCAAGATCGAGGGGGAGTTTATCCGTAACATGCTGGAAGATCCCGAATACCTGGCCTATACCAAGAGTATCGTGACCCTGGCCAGGGAGCTGCGGATCAAGACCGTGGCCGAGTATGTGGAGGATGAGCGGATCCTGGTCGAATGTCGAAGACTGGGCCTTGACTATGTTCAGGGCTATCATGTCGGGATGCCCGCCCCGCAATTTGTCGACAGGAAAGGGTAGGTGTATGGATGCCGCCGCCATTCGCCAGTATTTGGCCAGCCAGATCCTCGATTCCTTAAACGATGGGGTATACGTCACCGATCTTGACCGGAGCATCGTTTACTGGAACCAGGCGGCTGAGAGGATCACCGGCTGGCGGGCCGAAGAGGTGGTGGGCCGCAGCTGCCATGACAATGTCCTCTGTCATACCGATAAGGCCAGCAACAGCCTCTGCGGCAAGGAGCATTGCCCCCTGCACCGGGCCATTGTTACCGGCGTTGGCTCTTCCGCCCCGGTTCTGATCTTCGCTCATGGCCGGGATGGCCGGAAGATTCCGGTTCAGATCAGTGTTTCTCCTATCCACGACGAACAGGGCGTTGTCATTGGCGGGGTGGAGATCTTTCGGGATGTTTCCCTCTGGATGCGGGATCAGGAGCGGGCCCGTACCATTCAGGCCCTTTCCATGCGGATGCCCCCCAATGACAATCCTTTGCTCAGTTTTGCGGTTCAATATCTGCCCCACGACATTCTCGGTGGCGATTTCTACACGGTGGAAAGGCTGAATCAGGACTGCTATGCCTTCTGTATTGTCGATGTCATGGGCCATGGCACTGCGGCTGGTCTCTACGCCATGCACCTGCACTCACTCTGGGAGGCCAACCGCCGGATTCTGGATCGCCCAGCCTCCTTTGTCGGTCAGCTCAACAAAAGTTTCTGCCAGTTGGTGCGCGACGGGGAATCTTTTGCCGCCGGGCTTTTTGGCTATATCGATCTGCGGGCCGAGGCGGTGGCTCTCTGCGCGGCAGGCAGCCCCTCCTTTCTCCTGACCCGTCAGGGCCAGACCCGTAAGATTACTCTGGCTGGCCTGCCTCTTGGCCTGAGCCATGACCATCTGTACGAGATGACCTTTCTGCCGCTGAAGCCCGGCGATGGGCTGCTCCTTTTCACTGATGGAGCTGTGGAGATTACCGATCAGCAGCAGGCCATGTTTGGTAACAACGGGATGAGCGATCTGATTGATGCCCACGGCTTTCCGGAAACGGAGGAAAACCTGGCGGGATTCCTCGAGAAAATGCTGCGTTTCTCCAATCACCCCAGTTTTCCTGACGATATCACCATGCTCGCCATCCGCTACCTTGGGCATCCGGATCAACAGAAATATTCCGGGGGCTCACAGGAGAGGCTGCGCTCATGAGTACGGCTGCGCGTCAGGCCACAAATCATGAGGGGGGCGGGGCGCTATTGCCACCCTCCTTGCAGACCAGTGGAGAAAAGAGTCTGTTTCCTGCCGATTTTGCCGGGATTGATGATCTGGTCGAAGCCTGCTGGGCTGCGGTGAAAGACGGCCTGAACCTGCGGGGCTACAGCTCCCGGCAAGAAAAGATCCATCTCGCCCTGCACGAGACTCTGGTTAATGCCTGGCAGCACGGCAACCACAGGCGGCCTGATCTGCCGATCATCTTCCGCTGGCGGTTTGCCGATGATCTGACCTTTGAGGTTCTGGACGCGGGGCAGGGGTTTTCCTGTCAGACCAGGGCCGAGCCCTTCACCCTCGACCGGCTCACCTCGGAAAATGGCCGGGGGCTTGCCATCATCCGCTTCTGCTCTGACAATGTCTGCTGGGAAAGGGATGGCAGCCATGTCATTATCACCTTTGCGCACCCATTGGCTTGCACCCCGCAGGTTGTTGTCACCCCATCTTTGCTGGACTTGTAACAACTCATTTTTTAACGCCGACGCGCAAAGTTTTAATCTTCGTGTTCTCTGTGCCCTTCATGGTGAGGAGTTCAGGATTCAGGAGGGCGTTCGCACGCAGTATTCTGAATCCTGGCTTCTGAATCCCTGATCTGTTAGAGTATCGCCCATGAAAAACCAACCTGCACAAAACATGGAACTGCTTGCTCCGGCTGGCACCCTCGAGGCCTTTGAGGCGGCGGTGGAGAGCGGGGCCGATGCCATTTATCTCGGGGCTCCGGCCTTTAATGCCAGGGCCTTGGCCCGGCATTTCTCTCTGGCCGAGTTGGCGGCCATGATCGACCATGCCCATAAGAACCGGGTCAAGGTCTATCTGGCCATGAACAGCCTGATGAAAGAAGAGGAGATCGGCAAGGCGGTGGAGGAGCTGGCTGCACTTGAAGCGCTCAAGGCCGATGCCCTGATTATTCAGGATCTCGGCATCTCCTATCTGGCCCGCAAATTTTTTCCCGGCCTGCGCCTGCATGCCAGCACCCTCATGGGGGCGCACAACTCCCTCAATGTCCGCCAGTTTTCTGAGCTTGGTTTTAAAAGGGTGGTTCTGGCTCGGGAGATGACCTTAAACGAGATAGGGCAGATCCACAGGCAATGCCCGGTGGAGTTGGAGGTGTTTGTGCATGGGGCGCTTTGTTTTGCCTATTCCGGGTTGTGTCTGTTCAGCAGCTATCTCGGCGGTAAAAGCGGGCTCAGGGGGCGTTGTGTGCAGCCCTGCCGGAGGCGGTACACCTGGGGCGGCAAGGGTCGCAGCCTTGGGAGCCCAGCGGGCTATCTTTTTTCGCTGAATGATCTGGCCGGGCTGGAGCTGATCCCCCAACTGCGGCAGGCCGGGGTCAGCTCGCTCAAGATCGAAGGCCGGATGCGCAGCGCCCAGTATGTGGCCTCGGTGGTCAAGGCCTACCGGTTGGCCCTCGATAATCCCGCAACCCCGGCGGTGCTGGCCGAGGCGAAAGAACTGCTGGAACAGGCCATGGGCCGCAAGGCCTCGCTCGGCTATTTCAAGAAGGCCCAGCCGACGGACATCATCGCCCCGCAACACTCGGGCAATATCGGCCTGTTTTTGGGCAAGATCGAGAAGGTCAGCAGCAATCGCGCCCAGATGAGCCTGAAAGAACCGCTTATGGTTGGCGACCGGCTGCGCATCCATCAGGAAGGTTCGGGCGAGCGGCAGGGGTTTACCTTAAAGGGGTTGTGGCAGGGGAAGGTGGCCCTGGCAAAGGCCGGGGCAGGCAGTAAGGTGCAGCTGGATCTGCCGCCTGGCGCGCAATGGGGCGACAGCCTTTATAAGGTGGACTCAGGCGAGCGTCGGCAGCAGGCGGCCAGGAAGGCTATCCAGCCTGGGTTGTTCAGCAAGAAGGTGGCCAACCTGGTCGATCCCCGCAAACTCGTCCAGATCGCCCATTTTCTTGGGCAGCCGACCAAGCCGATTAAGCCGGTCAATAGACCGACCGTGGTCAAGGGCAGGGACTGGCCTGGGCGCGGCCAGGCCCAGGATCAGGGCGGTCGCCGGGGCGTGCCCCAGGCACAGCTGCCCCTGGAATGGTGGCTGAAGATCGATGATTTTGCCGTACTCAAGGTGCAGCTGCCCACCCCGCCTTCACGATTGGTTATCACCCTGTCCCGGCAGACCTTTGCCCAATATGTCCGCCAACAGAAACGGTTGGTTCCGTATAAGCGGCGGTTGGTCTGGGCTTTGCCGCCGGTGATTCTGGAAGATGAGCTGCCGTTTTACCGGGAGGCCATAGCTCTTCTGCGTGGCAGCGGCTATAACGCCTGGCAGATTGCCCATATCGGGCAGCGCCTGTTTTTTGCGGCGGGGCAGCAAGAGGAGAGCCAGGCAGCAGGGAAAAAATCAGGCCGACCAGAGCAGGCTTCGACGGAGAGGCTGCTTCTTTTCGGCGACTATACCCTGAATGTCTTGAACAGCCTGAGTGTGCAGGCCCTGGCTGGACTGGGGCTTGACAAGGTGCAGCTGGCCATTGAAACTGACCGGCAGAACCTGGTGGATGTTTTTGGCCATATAGCCGAGTTGAACAGCTTGCCGGATTTTATGCCCTTCAGGGTGCAAACGAAACTTAAACCCTCTGGGGGCAAAAACGCGTTGCAGGTGGGGATGACTATTTATGGGCAGCCCCCGCTTTTCACCGCTCGGCTGGCTTCCCCGTTTTTTAAATACGATCAGCCCCTGGTCAGCCCCAAGGGCGAGGTGATTGTGCTCAAGCAGTGCTGGGGACAGACCGTGGCCGTGGCTGAAGAGCCGTTTTCTCTGTTGCCGTACAGTACCGAGCTTGCCGCCCGGGGGGTTGCTTACGGGGTGGTTGATCTTTCCCATCTGCGGCCCAAACCGGACGAACTGGTCGCCCTCTTCCGCCAGTCTGGCCAGCCAGGACGTGGAGGGCGTCGCCTCAACACCTTCAATTATACGGGCAGCCTGTTGTGAACCGGGACACCACCTGCACTACTGACCAAGAGGCTCAATCCCCCCTCCCTGCTCCCCTGGCAAAAGAAGATACCGGGATTTGAGGCCGCTGGTCTTGAAGACCAGGGCGGAGAGCAGGGTGCAGAGGGCGACCAGGCCGAGAATAATCGCGAGCCGCAGCCAGGGCAGTCCTAGGGCCTGCCGGAACATGACCAGCCCGACTGCGGTGGCAAGCCATTCGCCGGCGCCGGCCACGAGCAGCCCTTGCATGAGCAGGGCCGCCAGGGGCCGACGGATGCAGAGCAGGCCGAGGGAAAGCAGCGCTCCGCCTGCGAGAAAAAATCTCCCGCCCGGTAGAAATGGGCGCCAAGAAACAGCATGCTGAAAATCACGGGCAAGAGTCTGAACAGATTCATAACAGCTCCAGTCATGGTACTCGGAAAAGAATCGGCAGCACATCCATCTGTTGCAGTCGTTCAATGAAGTGAAACAGGATGTAAAGCCAGATGAACATGGTGGCATCCAGCAGCGACCGCCGGTAGACCCGGACATTGACCTGATAAAAATCCGGCTCCTTGAGCAGGCTCAGCCGGGGAATAAAATGCGGCACCTTTTTTTGGTATTCGGCACAGACCTCGCCGAATCGTGCCAGCAGGTATCTTCCCTCCAATTGGATCACGATCCGGTAATGAAGCAGGAAACCGGAGACCAGCGCCCAGGAGATTCCTTTCCGGTGTTTTGGGAACCAGGTCAGACTTGGCAGGGTCATGATTATTCTCGTTTGTTGGTTTCGTTTAAATGATCCCGCTGCCCAGCAAAATGGCGATCAGGAAAAGCATGACCGCCACCACAACCTGCACGGTGCGGAGCGTTACCTTTTTGACCAGGCGGCTGCCCCAGAAAGCGCCGGTGAAGGCGGCCAGGGTGGCGATCAGGATGAGGGGCAGGTTGCCCATGACCTCCGCTGAGCCGAGGAGATCCGCATAGACGGTGAGGCGGGAGAAATCAACCAGGGCGGCGATGACTACGCCCGTGCCGATGAAGGCCTCCTTGCCCAGGCCGCTCTTGAGAAGAAAGACGCTGCGGAAGGCGCCCTGGTTACCGGAGAGCCCGCCGAAGAATCCGCTCAGGAGGCCACCGGCAGGGATGTACTTCCGGCTGATGGTGAGCTGCTTGGCGGCAGGGTACAACTCCATGGCGGAAAATCCGGCCATGAGCAGGGCAACGACGAGCTTGACCGGATGGATCACAAACTCCCGGCCATTGAGGAGATAGGTGTAAAGCGGGGCAAGGTCGGCCAGCCACAGGAGCACCCTGGCTCCCGCAAAGCTCGCCAGAAATGCGGGCAGGCCGAAAAGCAGCACGGTATGCCAGTCCGCCCGCCGGCTGAAGAGCCAGACCTTGAAGAGATTGTTGGCGAAATGGACCAGGGCGG